>WNFH01001191.1_pt1 | contig 17449 bp, 14 predicted proteins | sample 5400411 | NCBI WGS metagenome assembly WNFH01 (sample SAMN13153347, study PRJNA577476) | soil metagenome | isolation source: 200 cm saprolite under Douglas fir tree site 2 hole 3 | place: USA:California | collected 2015-04-18
GCATTTGCAGATACCCATTACAATGTCAATAAGCAGATCTTTGACGAACGCACGGTTACGATTGTTAACGAACTGCGTCCCGAACAGCGCGTACGCGAAATCGCCTATATCATAGGTGGAAATGTCACGGATTTCTCAATGAAAAGTGCCGAAGAGATGCTTGCCCGCTCATATCTATGGAAAGAGAACTGGAAAACGCACTTGCAGCAATAAAAGAAAGTAAGCGAAGGATAATTAAATGAACAAGAAGCTCACGAGCACAATACTCCTCTTTGCCGTCTTTATAGGTTTCCTCTGGTGGGGCATCGCAATGCTTATTGACCCGCACAAGGATGGCGAACAGATCGTATACGCTATTTTGATCCTGGGCTGCTCTCTCTACGCCCTTGTCTCCATCCTGTTGCTGCCGCGAAAAAGACAGGGCTAGCAGCCCGATACAAACAAATAAACACACAAAGAATCTGCCCGCCACCCAACCCTACCAATCCCTCGGTTTCGAAGTACCGCACCGCGAACTATGCCTCCACCTGCCACTTTAGCTGAGGTAACCTTAATTCCTCTTTTGTGACGTTGTCATAACCGATTTCGTTGTAAGACTCAGGCCGAGCAAGCCAGACCGGATTAGGCAGATAGCCATGCTTTGCTCGGCACTTCGAGGGGAAATATTTCCCCCTCCCAGGTTGACACGAGGCAGAATACATGCGTAAAAATGTAGAACGGGTAATCGAGCGGGAAGTTGGAGAGACCTCCTCACCACAAGCGGCCCCTCAATCGCAGACCGCCCAATCAGAAAAGAGGCGAAGTCTAAGCAAACCTCAGTGGATGCGCTACTTCTTCACTGAAGACATCACACCTGACAATTACCCGCTTATCGACCTACAGCGGCGGGCTACCTGGGTGGGTGTTGCACTTATTTTACAAGCACTCAATGAAATCGATCGCGGATATTACGTGCCCTTTGTGCCGTTTCTGAAACCCTGGGTGGGACTCATTCCCTTTATTCTGATCCTGGGAAGCCTCTTCGCTATGTGGATGGCATTTCGTACCACCACTCTCAAACAGCGGGCCGGGAAGCCACAAGGTTCCTCCCTCTATCATGCACGCCCGCGCCGCTGGCAGCGCATTATTCTGATCGGTGTTTTGCTTACGTCGATTGCGGGTGGTGTTCAGCTTGTTCGATCGGTCGCACTGAGTTTCTTCATGACTCCGCAATATTCCAATGATGGCACGTCACTTGATGCAAATGCGGCAGCGCTCCTTGTGCAGGGCCGCAATCCTTATACCGATTCGAATATTTTACACCTGGTACGGCAGTTCCCCATTGAACCATACTGGACAACACCGCTGCGGGCGGGACAATTCGCCAATCGCCTGGAGTACCCGTCGATGTCCGAGTTACGCAGCGTGCTGGATACCGATCTGAAAGCGGGGCATGCACCTGAGTTCGAGTCCAAAGTGAGCTATCCCGCGCTCTCTTTCCTCACCCTGGTACCGTTTATTTGGCTCAACATCTATAATGTACTGGCTTTCTATCTCCTCTGCTACGTTGCCCTGGTTTTCATAGCCTGGAAAGTTGCGCGGCCAGCACTACGACCGTGGATACTGTTATTGTCGGTGGCAAACGTCTCGATGTTAGGCTCGGTTGTAAGTGGCAATCTCGATATCTTCTATGCGTTGTTGATAGTGCTGGCCTGGTTGCTGCGCCATCGAGGATGGTGGTCAGCCATCTTCCTGGGACTTGCGCTGGCGAGTAAGCAACTTGCCTGGTTCTTCATCCCATTCTATGGAATTATGGTATGGCGCCAGTATAACGGTATGGAAGTGGTGCGCCGGCTTACGATTGCAGCAGCTGTTGCCCTGGCCATCAACCTTCCATTCATTCTCTGGAACCCCCATGCCTGGCTTGCCGGAGTAATGGCTCCCATCGCGGATCCCATGTTCCCCATGGGCGCGGGTCTCATCAGCTTGAGTTCTACACCACTTTTACCCGTTTTCCCACAAGTGGTATATGATGTGCTTGAAGTAGGCACGATGCTGGCAGCTTTCGTATGGTACTGGCGCATATGCAAAAAGCATCCGGAGGCAGCAATGCTGCTGGCCGTCATTCCACTGTTCTTCGCTTGGCGCAGCCTGCCATCCTACTTTTACTGCTCGGCCTTTCCGATCTTCCTCCTGATGGCAGCAAAGGCCTTTCCTCATCCCAACTATCCCCCCTCTCTCGACTCTTATCGCTCTACGTGATACAATCGAAAGGGAGAGGCCTGCATTAGTAAGCACCTTTCGTTTGTGCGAAAATATAATGCAGAGAAGAAGATAGAGAGAGTATGACAGCAAAAAAACAGACGAAATATATTATTCCACATGGGGATAATGCTCAGATACAGCACTTACTTGAGCAACGCCACGACATCGCTGAAGAATTACATAACAGCACCAGTCGGACCCAGGCGGAAACGTCACTGGCTGCGTTGATGCAGATAGATGAAGCAAGCCAGTTGGCACTACTTAAAACACTGGCAAGGCAGCATGATACCGATGCCGCCGATATCCTGCTAGCGATTAACGAACTCACCCCGAACAAAGCCGTTCGTAAGGAATCACGCCGCGCTTTGATACAACTGGCAGGGGCAAAGATTTACCCCAGTTGGACTCCTGAACCGGAAGAAGGACTTACACCCGTCCCGGTTTCTAATCCGCCCCGTTTCTGGAAAGGTTTTGCCACAGAAATGCGTGAGCAGGGCGAGTTAGAGGTAGTATTATGCTGGGAACAGGGCTTCGAATACGGCGAAGCTCGTATGATGGCATTCCTGCTCGATTTCTGGAGTGACGGCATCAAAGACTTTACGACGGAGGTTGGCAGCAAGCGCCGTATCGACACGCGCATACAAGAGTTAACTGCAAGATTCAGCAATACAAACGGACCAAAATTGAAAATGACCGATTGTACGCTGGCAGAGGGACGTCGCCTGATTCAGGAAGCGCTTTCTGTGAATACCTGGCGAGAAACGTCGCCCAATAAAGATTACCGCCACGACCTGCCAATTGTGCGGCAACTGGTACTGAATGCCCCTGATGTAGGTGTAGACCGTGGGCGAACCTTTATCAATCCCGACCTCGATCCCGATGAAGTTGTCGGTAACTTCGTCGGAGGATGGGCAATGGGCGATTACGGACTCTGCTTCGATCTGCTCGTGAGCACCAGTCCTCTTCTTGAAGGGCTTTCGAGAGACGAATGGATTGACCAGCGTCGTAAATGGGCGGATGAGGCCCATCCAGCGCGTTTTGAGCCCCGTTTGCTGCGCGAACGCGAACGCAGCCAGCAATCCCTCTGGCTTCCCAATCCTGTTCTTGCTGGCAGGTCTTCCACGATACGAGAAGTAGAGATGGGCTGGTCGCTGGAAATATCGGATACTCTCCTGAGCGGTACACTGCCAGAGATGCCGATGGGAACCGCGGTCAATAAGGAAACGGGGAGGCACTGGTTCTGGACGAGTTATACACTTGTGCGGGATGGGGGCGTCTGGCGTATTCAACGTATGGCGGATGAAGGAGCCAGGGCGCAGGGCCTGCCAATCGAGGAACTACAGGAGCGCTTAAAAGAGATTGATGACCGCACAAAGGAGATTGTGGAGACACACGATCCAAATGAGCCCGGAGCGCAGCAGTACCTTGAAGAAATTGTCTGGCGTACTATACATGGCCTGCATTATGATGACGCGCTGCTGGTAAAGCTCCCGCTTGATCGTACGATCTACGATGATGCTTTTAGCCGCGCGAGAAGTTTAAGATTATCTGAGCGAGCTATCGTCTACCTGGAGGGCCTAATACAGCACTTTCCCAAGGCCTACGATATTGGCACAATCTTCCTGCAACTCGCTGCATCACAAACGGATCTTGCCGGACAGTATGAACAGCTTGGCATGGACGAACGTACCAGGCATTTCGTCGAAATGGCAGATGCGAATATACGTAAAGCAATAGCGACTGACAATGCGCCAATCGGGCACATTATACTGGCCGAGCTATTGATGAACAGAGGTCGCGAGGAAGAAGCAGTAGCAGAACTCCAACTAGCGAAGTCGCTGACCACCGATAGAGTTGAAGAAGCGCAGGCCGAGTTTGACCTCGCAGCCATTGCGATGCAGCAAAAGAAATATAGCGAGGCATTGGAACACTTCAAGCGAGTTGCCGAAATCAACCCGAATTACGAGGGCATCTGGCTGAATATCGGCCTTGCCTACCGGCAGCAAAAGAATTTTAGCGAGGCAGAAGTATACTTTAAGCGCGCACTCGAAGCACGACCCAGAGATCTTTTGGCCAGTGCTGAGCTTGGCACACTTTATCTAAGCATGCAGGAAGCTAACAAGGCACTTGAGACAGTAGAGCAAGGATTGCGTTACAACCCGGACTCCGCCCATCTGCGCGCATTGCTTGCAGCAATATATCTAGACAAAGGTGATCGTCGCCGGGCCCAGGCCGCGCTGGAAGAAGCAGAACGCATCAACCCCAACCTGGAGATCGTGCGGGCAGTACGAGACATGCTCCATACAAAACGGAAGTCAGGAACCCCATAGCTACAAGCTAGGGGCTTGTGTACTGTTGGATGCTTTAGTCCAGGCTGTTACAAGTCCGATATCCTGTCCAGGCTCAGTCTGGAAACAGACTACGTTATCAGAGAATATATAGGTACCGTTGCGGATGCCTCCTCAGTCCGTCGCACTACGGTACAGGATTAAACAGGCGTAGCGGGGTTAGGCCAGTGTCCTGTACTCACAAACCTCTGATAACATTGCCGAGAGGAGCCTGGGAGCAATCCCAGCGTCACACAGGCCCTTACGGGCACGGTTTAGCCGTTCCGTACCACAAAAACGGCTCCCCACAAGGGGTAGTACAGAAAGGAGCGGCGCTTCCTCCCCGTGTCTAAAGACAGGGGCCGTCGCGCCGAATTATGGTCTATGACACGGAAAAAAGAAACTCACGCTCCTGTTTCGCAGGAGGATACGGCGCAAGTACAACAACTACTTGGACAGTTCCACAAAATCGCCGTCAAGCTGCATGCCAGTTCAAGCCAAACTGAGGCAGAGGCTGCTTTGGCCGATATTACTACTTTGTCGGAAGCCGCCCAGCTCGCTCTGCTCAAGGCATTATCAAAGGAACACGATACAGATGCCGCCGATGTGCTGCTCGCCATCAACGAATTGAGCCAGTCTAAGCTTGCCCGCAAAGAGGCACGCCGCTCTCTAATACGACTCGAAGAAGTGCGCATATACCCAAAGTGGAGTCCACCAATCGATCGTCCACAACTTGTACAGATTTCTACAAACCCACCCCGCTTCTGGAAAGGTATCCTCACCGACACATTTGAGTCTGGCGAGATACAACTGCTGCTGTGCTGGGTACAAGGAGAAGACTATAGCCAGGCACGCATTCTCGGCTTTCTGTTGGAGTTCTGGCACGATGGCATCAAAGATTTCTTTACAGAGGTCGCCAGCAAGCGCCATATCGAAACGCATATCGAAGAAATGCGAGCATCGGCTGGCATCAAAACCAGGGAATGTACGCTGGCAGAAGGCCGCCATTTGATTCAGGATGCTCTGGGAGTCAACAAGCGGTATGGTACAGTTCCTCATGGAGATTATCGCCACAATCTCACGCTGGTCAAACAACTGGTGCTTGATGCTACCGACCTCGGCGAAGAAGAGGCACTCAGTTCCATTAGCGAGGATATGGCCCCCCATGAAGTTGTAACCAACTTTGTTGAATCCCTGACCTCGGGCAACTTCAACTTCGCCTTTGACTTGTTAGCGAGCGACAGCAGTATCCGCGATGGACTTTCACGAGCAGAATGGATCAAACGCCGGGAAGCCTGGGTAGAAGAAGCTGATCCTTCCAACTTCAAACCAGAATTTATACATGAACTTGAAAAGAAACAGGGAGGTCTATGGCTCCCCAATCGCTTTAGGGAGGCTTCATCCAGCACTCGCAAGGAGTTTGATACTGGCTGGTCAATTGAAATGGACGATACACTCCTTAGCGAAGGAATCAAAGAACTGCCTTTGGCGATCGCTGTCAACCCGGTAACGCAGCGACATTGGTTCTGGTCACGGTACACGCTTGTCATGGAGCAGGACAAATGGCGTATTCAAGGCATTACGGATGAAGGAACAAACGCGCAAAACCTGACAAGCGCAGAACTTCAGAAACGTATCTCAGAACAGCTTAAGCAGGTGGAACACATTACGAAAAAGCACAAGCCAACAGACCCTGATGCGGAACATTACATGGATGAAATTCTCTGGCATTTGGGGCAAGCCATATCCTATAGTGATGCTTTGATCGTGAAGTCACCACAGGATCGCAGGGCTTACGAGAATGCCGCCGCTAATTTGATTGCGCTTAATGAATTTGAGCGTGCCGTCGTATACTTCGAGCCGCTGGTACAGCGCTTCCCAGAAAAGAGGAACGAGGAATTATTGCAACTCGCGGGCATCCAGATACAACTCAGCGCAAGTCTCTCGGAGGAAGAAGAGGACGAAGCCGCTGAAGAGTACAGGGAACTTGCAGAAGCGAATATACGTGAATCGCTTGCTCTCGACAATACCTACCTGGGACATATGCTCTTAGCAGAACTTCTCAAGGATGATCCTGAACGACTCGACGAGGCAGAAGATCATCTCAACCAGGCAAAGGCATTGAATACCAATGAAGATATAGAATTTGCCATCGAACACAGCCTGGGTGAAATCGCCATGGACCAGGAGCAATACGATAAGGCATTACAGCACTTCCAACGCGTTGCGGAATACGATCCAACCGATGCTGAGACCTGGTACGATATCGCTGAAGCGCATAATTTGCTTGAGAATATCGAAGAGGCAGAGACTAATTATAAACGTGCCATCGAACTGCAGCCCGATGACATTGATTTTTATTCTGCACTGAGCAGAATGTATATGGAGCACAAGCAACCTTCAAAGTCCCGTGAGGTTCTTGAGGAAGGCTTGCGCGCCAATCCCGATTCCGCTGAACTGCGAGCATATCTCGCACTAGTAATATCAGAAAGTGGCGACTACCGCGCGGCGGAAGCCCTTTTAGACGAAGCCGAGAGCATTGATCCAGACCTGGAAATAATCGAGATGTTTCGCTTGCTCCTCAACGTGAATAAAACCAGGCGATTACCCACCCTGAATAGGACGAAAGAACTACCAGACGCGAATAGGACGAAACAATCACCCGGCATGAAGAAAGCCAAAAGCAGAGCCAGGAGAAAATGATCAGAGAAGAACGTCCTATTAGCTATCACACTGTCACACTTGGCGCTATGACACGCGAGGGTGACACGCTTGCTGAGATCACCGAGCAGGTCGAGGTTGGTGAGCAGCATACTCGGACACTCCATATTCCCGCTGGCCTACCAGGAGAACGAGTTACGATAGCGGTCGAAGCACCAGCACCGCCGCCTAAACGACGCAAGCGTCACTGGAAAGCTCGCCCCCCACGTGTGTGGATTACAGAGATTCACCACTCATCACCACTACGAACTCAGGCTCCTTGCCCGGTATTCGGGATTTGCGGTGGATGCCAGCTTCAGCATATGCGCTACAATGCACAACTGGAGTGGAAACGTTCGGTCGTGCAACAATTGTTGCACGACACCGGCGGTTTTGATACCCCTCCAGTGTTAGAAACGGTAGCATGTGATGACCCATGGCATTATCGCAATCACATGCGCTTCTCTGTGAATCGCAGCGGCCAACCCGGGCTAACTGCCAGGGGCACTCAGCGCGTGCTGCCACTTACATCATGCCCAATCGCGCACCCGCAGATCAATCTCGCCCTTGAAGTGCTGAGCGCGCATCCAAATGAGCGACCACAAGTCTTGATTCGTTGTGGGGCTGCTACGGGCCAGGTACTCATACAACCGCACCCCAATCCGAAGGTCGCCCAGCAGCTTACTGAGGCTGGACTCGACCTGCGCTCTGAGACTATGGAAGAGAAACTACGAGGAGAAACTTTCCGCATTCGCCCAAGTTCCTTTTTTCAGACCAATACTGCACAGGCTGAAAAGATGGTAGAGATGGTCCTGAATGGATTGTTGGGCAGCCGCGACAGCCTGGCACCCACCCAACACCAGGCTTCCATCCAACAACTCCATGAACATCCACGCGCAGTCATTGATGCATATTGCGGCGTTGGTACCTTTGCTCGGCTGCTAGCCCGGCATGTGGATAAAGTCATTGCCATCGAGGAGTCGGCAAGCGCAATTAAGGATGCCCAGTGGAATCTGCGAGAAGTGAGCAATGTGGAAATACTGAAAGGGAAAGTGGAAGACTTGCTGCCAACACTACACTCTCGAGTTGATGGATTGGTGATCGACCCGCCGCGTGCAGGGTGCCAGCAAATTGTGCTCGACACGCTTGTGCAGCATCCTGTAGACAGGATAGTGTATGTATCTTGCGATCCTGCCACACTGGCTCGTGATCTGCATATACTTTGCCATCTTCATCCTACTTACCGTTTGTTGTCGGTGCAGCCGTTGGATATGTTTCCCCAGACGGCCCATATCGAATGTGTAGCGGTATTGGAGTATAGTCAACTATGACGACATCCCCGTCTTTATTATTGGCCTCCGCCTCACCGAGACGAAGGCAAATTCTCCAGTTATTAGGCCTTCCATTTACCGTTGCGGCTCTACAGGTTGATGAGGATGCGGCACAGCAACGTTTCCAGGGTCCATCCGATGAACTGGCGCAATGGCTAGCCAAGCATAAAGCAGCGGCAGCGCTCAAATTACCAGAAGCCGATGGCCGCTTGGTGATTACCGCCGACACCACAGTATTGCTGAATGGCCAGATTCTCGGCAAGCCAAAGGATGAAACCCATGCACGCGCACTACTGCTTTCGCTGCGTGGTCGCTGGCACCATGTTGTGACGGGAATCGCGGTGAGCAACAAATTGGACGGTAAGCACAGAATACAAGCCGCAAGCTGCATCACCCCCGTCTTGATGCGCTCTTATAGCAAGGCTGAAATCGATGCATATATTGCTAGCGCAGATCCCATGGATAAGGCCGGCGCTTATGGCATTCAGAACCCGGCATTTCAGCCAACGGCGCGCATCGATGGCTGTTATCTCAACGTAGTTGGCCTACCCCTATGTGTGCTGGTTGAATTACTGGCCGATTTCGATGTATACCCCTCAGCAGCAATACAAGGACAAGTTAACAGGGAATCGGCCTGTCCATGGTCAGAAAAATGCAGGATCTGATTCGCGGTCGATACGCGCCCAGTCCAACGGGCGATCTCCATATGGGCAACCTCCGCACAGCATTGCTGGCATGGCTCTTCGCCCGTTGTGCAGGTGGACAATTCGTGCTCCGCATTGAGGACCTTGACAGACCTCGCGTACATCCAGGAGCTACCGAACGAATGCTCTACGACCTGCGCTGGTTGGGCCTGGATTGGGATGAAGGGCCGGATATAGGCGGCCCCTATGCACCTTATACGCAAAGCGAACGACAGGAGATATACGCAAGTTACCTGCAGCGCCTGGCTGACAAAGGTTTAATCTACCCGTGTTATTGCAGCCGAGCGGAGATCGCCCGCGCTGCCAGCGCTCCACAAGGGGATGAAGGTCCACGCTACCCAGGAACATGCAGGAACCTCACGCAAGCTCAGCGCAGGCAATACGAGGCCGACAAGCGTCGCCCGTCCCTGCGTTTTCGCGTAGATGACGAGCGCATTGTCTCCTTCACCGATCTGCTGGCCGGGCCGCTAGAGCAGCAGGTACATCAAACGATAGGAGATTTTATTGTATGCCGCTCGGACGGCCTCTTTGCCTATCAATTTGCCGTGGTAGTAGATGATGCTCTGATGCGCATCAACCAGGTCGTGCGAGGAGCTGATCTGCTGCAATCCACGCCCCGCCAGGTTCTGCTGTACGAGGCATTGGAATATCAAGTACCCACCTTCGCGCATGTACCGCTCTTGCTAGATGAGCACGGGAAGCGCTTCTCTAAACGCATTCAGAGCGCGGGGCTGGAACCACTACGTGCAGCGGGAGCGACACCAGCTCAGGTCGTAGGACTAATCGCCGCTGATTGTGGGCTAGTCGAAAAGGGCGAACAACTCACCGCAAGTGAGTTAGCTCAACAGTACAACCAGAAGGGATATGATATAATGCGCTCAAAATTATAACTATTCAGTTGCCTGATTCCTCGCCGCCTGTGGCAGCTCACTCATTCATTTTGCAGCGGACTTTGCAGCCTGCGGCTGCAAAGTCCGCTGCAAAAAACCTACTGCGAACCGCCGCAGGCGGTGAGGAGTCCTGAATAGTTACTCAAATTAATCCAAAAAAGTGCATTTGTAAAGGGATATTTATGGACGGTCTAACTCTCCAAGTCATTTCAATAGGAACCATACTCATTGCTCTGGTTGTGGGTCTGTTCTTACGTCGCCTGCTGGTGGAACGTCTCAAAAAAACTGTACTCGACAACTGGCTAATACAAGTATTGGGTATCCTTATCATCATCCCCCCGGTTATCATAGGTTTTGTGGTCTTACCTATCATTAGTGGCTGGTCCCCCACCCAGGTGGGCAACTACTGGAACTTTATCAAAAATTTGCTTCCAGTATTGCTTGCACAACCCGATTATCAGAGCTTTTTCCGGAACCTCATATATAGCACCATTATCATCCTGTTAGCTATAGGGGTAGGACGAACGTTCGTCAAGCTTGCCTTTCGCGGAAGAGTTGAAAACCACATTAGTATTAATATTCGTACCCTGATTGGACGCATCTCTTTTGTTCTTGTAATGATTATTGCTTTCTTCTGGATACTCTCTATCTGGGGTGCATCGCTCACAGTGCCTACTGCCGCTATTAGCGTAATTACTGTTGGTCTCGCTTTCGTTGTTCAGGATATTCTGAAAAATTTCGCGGCAGGCTTATACCTTCTTCTGGAAGGGCCTTTTCATATCGGAGATTACATTACGACAACCAACTATACCGGGAAAGTAGAGGATGTACAACTTCGGGCTACTAAACTACGTATTCTCAATGGAGAACAGGTCATCGTCCCCAATGCTATGCTCTTCAGCGATATCGTAATCAATAAAACGATCTATAAAGAGAGGCGTGCCACCATCACTATTACAATGCCGCAGGAGGAATATGATAAAGCTCAAGCGCTTGAAAATATTCTCATTACCATCAAGGAAGTAAACGGCGTGATGGCGAATCCAGAACCGACACTGAGCCTGAGCGCCATTGCAGGCTCCTTCGGCGGCGCTACAGGTGCAGTGAGTGGCTATAGCGGCGAGATTATTACGCTCACCTTACACTTCTGGATTCCGGAAGCTCAAGATACTGTAGTTTCAGATGCCATGATCGCTCTACGTGCTGCCCTGCCTAAGGCCGATCTCGCCATTCGTGAACCCGATGGGCTATAGTAGAGTTTAGTATAGGAACTGTTCCTTTGTGAGCGCAGAAACGTTGATATATCAAAGGTCATCAGCAAACATACGACGTATTGGTGTATTGGGAGGTACCTTCGACCCGGTACACTATGGTCATCTCGTAATTGCTGAGGAGGTGTATGCTACACTTGATCTCGATGAGATGGTCTTTGTACCTACCGGGCAGCCGCCTCATAAAACGCAGGAGGTAATCACGCCAGCGGAACATCGCCTGGCAATGCTCGAGTTAGCGATTGCTTCGAATCCGCATTTTACGATCTCGCGGGTTGACGTGGATCGTCCAGGACCATCATACACTGTAGATACACTCAGACTATTACATGAGCAACAGGGAGAGGAAACGGCCATCTACTTTGTAATTGGCGGTGATAGCCTGGAATACTTTCTTACCTGGCGCGACCCTGTCAGTATCCTTGAGCAAGTGAATCACCTTGTAGCAGTCAGGCGTCCCGGATATAATGAGTCCGAAGAATACTATGATCGGCTGGAGGCTCGCCTACCAGGAATCAAGCAACGTCTGCTGGTTGTGGAGGCTCCACAATTTGAAATCTCTGCAACCGACTTACGTTTGCGGGTTGCAGAAGGCCGACCTATTAAATATCAAACTCCTGAAAGCGTTGAGAAGTACATTAAAGAATTTGGTTTATATCGATAGAAGTTAACCAAAAGAGAATGGGAAGAAGTGCATGGCGCCAATGCATCTTGAATTGGGCGATCGGTTACGTTTGCGCAAACCGCATCCTTGTGGGGGCTACGACTGGGTGGTAGTGCGCCTGGGAGCCGATATCGGCTTACGCTGCGAAAAATGTGGTCGTCGTGTATTATTGCCTCGTGCAGAAGTTGAGCGACGCACCAAGCAGGTACTTTCACACACAATAGATGCGGATGCATCGTCATCCCTTGACTGACCGTGTAGAACACAGTAGGGTTCCTTTAAATTCAAATGGATCAGTGAGGGTTACACACGAGGAGATTGTGTTATGGCAACAGCCGCTCAACAAAGTGGGTTTCTTACTCTGCTCAAGAAGAGGAATTTCCTGCTCTTGTGGCTGGCACAACTGATCTCCATGACGATTCTCAATGCCTCCAACTACGCGCTGCTCGTACTGATAGAAGAAATCACCGGGTCAACGACGCTTGTAGGGCTTGCAATTATCTGCTTTAGTCTCCCGGCCTTGATCATTGGCGCTCCCGCGGGCGTCTTCGTTGATCACAGGAATAAACGTCGCGTTTTGTTCTACAGCAATTGTCTGCGAGCAATCGCTACGTTCGGCTTTGTGATTTCTTTACTGATCAATCGCTCGGAACTTGTGACGGTCTACCTGCTCACCTTCTTGATATCCAGCATTGGCCAGTTCTTCACCCCGGCCGAAGGCGCTTCTATTCCCTTGCTGGTCGATGAGGAAGAGTTAACTTCCGCGCTCTCGCTTTTCAATATTACGTTCATGTTGTCACAGGCAATCGGCTTCATCCTCTTCGCGCCAATAATTCTCAGCTTTCTACCCACCTTCAACATCTTCAACGTCCTGATCTTCCCGGTTGAAATGCTCTACGCGATCATTGGCGTACTGTATCTTGTATGCGCTCTGCTGATTGCGTTTATTCCGCACAAAAATTTTATCGAGCAAAAGCGCAAAAATACCCAGCCGATTGGCCCGCAATCGCTTGGCGCCTTGCATAATGTATGGAATGAAACGCGCGAGGGCTGGAGTTTTATCCGCCACAACAGTCAGCTCTTTTTAGCGGTGATCCAGCTCTCGTTTGCAGGTGTACTCTTGCTAGTGATCGGTGAACTTGCTACACCGCTTGTCACCAAGCTGTTTAATCTACCAGCTAGCTCCATGGCGATCGTTTTTGCTCCCGCTGGTATTGGCCTCGTCGCCGGTTCAATCTTTATGCCGCGCATCCTCCTACGCCTCGGTAAGGAACGCGCCATATTTATCGGTAGTATAGGCCTGGCTATCACCATTGTCCTTTTGCCATTATCTACTCTGCTAGCGCATTTCATGGAACACCATGGCTTAAGCTCCAGGCCAATTTACCTCGCTGCAGTTCCTCTACTCATGTTCATAGCCGGGGTAACAATTGACTTCATCAATATTCCAGCGCAAACAGCTATCCAGGAACGCACACCCGAATGGATCAAGGGACGAGTCCTGGCCCTACAACTGATGCTGTACAATGCTTGCTCCATTCCAATCATCCTGTTCATTGGAGCCTTTGCCGATGCGTTTGGACTCTCCAACGTAATCTACCTGATCTGTGTGATCATTGTTAGCTTTGGAATCTGGGGCAGGTACTATGAAAGCAAACAAAAAGCTTCGAGCAATAAAGGGGAAATGCAAGAAGAGGTAGCAGAGTTAACCGAAACCGAGACCGTGAAAAGATAGGATGTAGTGATACACTGCCCGAAGGAGCAATATGGACCCCGCCCAAGCAGCACAGATGAACGCATACCTACCCTGGCTTGCACTCGCCGGGGTTGTTGTGCTTTTCCTCATACTTCGTTTGACACGCAAGGAACTGAGGCGGCGAGTTGACGCGATTGGCTATCGATTGCGAGGAGAACGAGGCCTGCTGATCTGGTTCTGGCTGAACGCACCTGGAGTGATGCTCCACGAATTGAGCCATGCTTTAGTGGTTTTGTTCTTCTACCCATTTGGCTTCCGCATCACCAGCATCACGCTTTTTCGTGTCAGACCCAGGATGCAAACTAGATATGCCGGTCGCAATATGAAGATCGGGGGGAGGCAATCGCTCCAACTTGGTGAGGTGCAATACATCCGGCCACAAGGTAAGTTGGTGAGCTACATCGGAGATGGGTTCAGCGGAATCGCTCCCCTATTTGGGGGCATCGCAATGTTCATACTGCTCTACTGGGTAGCCACGGGTTACAATCTCTGGGATTATGTGAACAATCAACTAAGCATCACGAACATCCTACGGCCAGGCTGGCCATGGTGGACCCTACTATTCGCCCCCTACCTCATTTTGACGATCACCTCCGAACTTTGGCCAAGCAGCCAGGACTGGCGAGGAGCACGCTGGCTGGTCGGCGGAATACTTTTCCTGGTTATCACGACGATTGTAATCCTCTGGTCCACCAGGTATCTCGTTTTCAACAATGCTTTCCTGCACAGTGCCGCGTCAATTGCTACCTACATCGATTTCGCGCTAATTGTGCTTGTCGCGTTAGATATCGTGTTTCTGGTGATAGCCGAGGGGATAGTACAGCTTTTGCGCAGGTAGATACGTGAAGAAATCGGGCGTATGAATTGTTTGTAGGCAAGCAACCGACCGTAGGGGCCGATTTATCGTGCCCACCGCCGATTTATCGTGCCCACCGCCGATTTATCGGCCAGCACAGGCGGTTTCCCAGCAAGCCAGAGAAGCCGATAAATCGGCCCCTACAGCTTCCTGAAGCTTGTTTACCAACAACTAGTTCATACACCTGAAAAAATCAGTAAGGCTGACAATTCATATAATTTAACGAGGTAAACTTATGAAACACACGTTATCCATTTCAGAAGTTCAAAAGGAAATTACCCGCCTACCTGAGCATTTCGCAGAGGAACCAGGAGCCGTTACTGTCACCCAATATGGGAAGCCAGTTATGGCTATCTTGCCTTTCAACACATACAGGTCATTGCTCGAAACAATTGAAGCACTGCAAGAAACCCTGGAGATTCTGCAGGATGAAGAGCTGATGACTACATTCCACGAAAGCGTCAAGGCACTACAAAGTGGTGAATTGGTGGATTGGGAAGATGCGAAGCGGGAGTTAAGATGAGATGAGTTTACCCAACCTGTAATGCCTCACCAATCAAACTTGTCAACCAGGAACGTCCGGCTGTAATGCAGCAGAATTGGACTTCCGTGAGGGCAGACGGCCGGAGCAGAGGCACTTGCAAGAGCCGTGATTAAAGAGCGTTGCTCATCCATGCCAAGCTCGCGCCCACGACGGAGGGCAGAACGACACGCCAGGCCAATCAACAGGCGATCCTCCCAGTCGTTGCTATCCTCCGCCGCTATATGTGCAAGTTCTGGCAGATGTCCCGCTAGCTGTTCCTGGCCGACACTGTTGGGTACAGAGCGAATGAGGAAACTACGTCCACCGAAACGCTCGCATTCCAACCCTAAACCGCGTAGAATGGGTAAGCGCTGCTCAAACAGGTCTGCCTCGTGACGTTTCAACTCGACCATCACAGGCTCCAACAAAAGGTGAGATTCGGTCCATTGCTCCCCATCTTCGTCGGGACGGACATCCGCACCAATATAGACACGACGCAGGTGTTCATAAATCACACGCTCATGCGCTCGATGTTGATCAATCAAATACAGGCTCCCGTCGGGTGCTTCAGCCAGGATCACAGCCTGTTGCAATTGAGCGAGTGGCCGAAGCGTCGCCAGTATCTCCGCCGACCCGGGACCAGCTTTCTCGGCCTGGTATTCGTGTGCCGATTCTGCCACACGCAGGCCTCGACGATAAGGGATATGCAGATGCCGTTGATAGACAAGTCCTGGGCCAGGAAACTGCATATCTTCGGGCAAGGCAGGGCTGCGTTCCAGAACTGCTCGTATGTTTTTTTTCACCGCCGCTGCCACTTCGGCTTCCGGCCCTAATTTGACCTCGGTTTTTGCTGGATGGACATTGACATCCAATTCTTCAGCAGGAAGATCGATGTGCAACACAAGCAAGGGATGTTTTCCTTTTGGCAAGAGTCCACGATAGCCAGCTTCAAGCGCCTCCTGTAATGGACGTGACTGCACCCAGCGGCCATTGATGAAGAGAGTTATATGTTGCCGGCTTGCCTGGGCTAAGGCCCTGTTACCGACATAGCCATCTAATGTAAAGGCATGCGTACCCCCTTCAGCGGAGGAACCAAAGGAGATCGGGTTGAGCATTTCGGCCAGGGGCAGGTGATAGAGTTCAGCGAGAGTCGTGGCAAGATTCCCACCACCACTGGTTTGTAAGACCGGGCGCTCTTCAATCGCGAGTTGAAAGCGTATTCCAGGGTAGCCTACAGCGAAGCGCCGCAGTAATTGTGTGATATGTCCGGCCTCGGTACGCGGGTCGCGCATGAACTTAAGACGAGCAGGCACATTGTAAAATAGATCGCGTACTGTGACTGTTGTACCATGTAAACGCGCTCTGTGTCCTCTCTCTGTGATCTCTCCCCCTCTAAGGATGATAAAGGTAGCTGGATGTTCTTTGCTCAACTCTTCAGTTTCGATGGCCCGGCTTAGAAGTGTCAACTCTGATACGACGGCAATGCTGGCTAGTGCTTCTCCGCGAAACCCTAATGTATGCAGGTGGCTGAGGTCTTCAACGCTGCTGATTTTACTGGTGTTATGGCGCGCGTAGGCTCGCTCCAACTGATCTTCGGGGATACCATAGCCATCATCGGTGACTCGAATGAGGCGCAGTCCACCGCCACGAATCTCGACACGTATCTCGCGGGCGTCCGCATCTATGGCATTCTCCACGAGTTCTTTGACAACTGAGACGGGACGTTCGATGACTTCACCAGCTGCTATGCGTTCCGCTACATCAGGCGATAGAGTATGTATCGGGGTGCGAGAGATTTGCGTTGCCGGCATCGAGAAAGCACTCCATCTACTGTTTTTGCTTATCAACATTCATCAGTTGCAATCTTCTTTTTCTCTGCATCACAAACAATAGATTCAGTGCATCAAGTGGTGTGATTGCACATACATCGATCTGATCCAGCTCGGATGGTGTTACTTTGGCCTGTTCCAGTCTTTGTGCAGCTAGACGAGCCTCTTCACTTTGCCATTCATAGTCTCCGGCGGGCGCAATGAAGTTGGCCCCTATTTCATAAGGATCATTTCCATCTGCGACTGACGATCCATTATGCCGGTAATGGATTGTGTCGTATCCATTGCTGGCGATTATAGCAGTTATTGCTGTACCGTCTTTTGTAGCTTCCAATTGCTTGAGGACCTCTTCAG
>WNFH01001192.1_pt1 | contig 17448 bp, 20 predicted proteins | sample 5400411 | NCBI WGS metagenome assembly WNFH01 (sample SAMN13153347, study PRJNA577476) | soil metagenome | isolation source: 200 cm saprolite under Douglas fir tree site 2 hole 3 | place: USA:California | collected 2015-04-18
TTGATCATACCAACTTCGCTCCCCAACGTATCTTCTTTTCCCGTTCAACCGATCACGGCAATACCTATTCGCCTCGCGTGGATATCTCAGATGCACCCAACGGCGTGGAGCATTGTTTCCCCGCTTTGACCGTTGGCAAAAGCCCAGGCGATGTACGTCTAGGCTGGATGGATACGCGTACCGGCGTGTGGAATGTCTTCTATCGCACCAGTCAGGATGGCGGGGCGCATCTCAGCCCTACTGTACGTATCTCAGGCTACGTCCCGGGCTATCCCTATCTCACCCAGGCGGGCTTTCGTTCGCCCTATGGTGACTACTGGCAGATGGCGGTGGACAATGATAACAACACACAGATGGCTTTCGGTGAGGCTCCAAGCTATCAAGGCTCCGGCAACATCTGGGTCTCGCATAGCCTCAGCAGCTAATTCTCTGTTACGGTTTTTGATTTGAGGGGTGTTACTTTAATGAGTACATTACGTGTTCAACCTCGCTCACAGCGACCTGGCGGTCTCCTGTACTTTTTACTTGCTTTGCTTACGTTGGTATGTGCAATCAGTATCTCTGGCGGCACAGCCTTTGCCCAGGCCACTGTTTCCCGCCATAGTGGCGACCAGCACTTCACGCAGCAAGCGCGTATTGGCTTCAAGTCAGGCGATGACTGGGAAACTTCGCTCACCACCGACCGCTTCGGTCATATCTATGCTATGTACAAACACTACGATGTACCGGGTGGGCAGACCTGCACTGGTTGCGTTCTGCACATGGTCTTCCAGCGTTCCGACGATGGGGGAAATACCTGGACGGCCCCTCGCGCAGTTGCTCCCGGGCCGATCAAGGGGAAGAGCGGGCAGGACGATTCTCAGATTGTGGTTGATCCGGTCGATGGCCGGACTGTGTGGGCCTCATTCATGCAGAATTTCCCCAAGGCGCAGATCGAGATTGTCAAGTCCACCGATTTTGGAGAGACCTGGAGTACGCCGCAGGTTGTGGATAATCTCCCACCCGGATTGGATAAAGATGAACTCGTCGTACATGGGAGCGAAGTCGTTGTAGCCTACGATGATGGTTTTAACACCTGGGTTTCCATTTCGCTTGATGCCGGTCAACATTGGGCGACGCACGAAGTCTTTCCAACGAGTTTTCGCTTTAGCATGTCGCTTTCTGCTGGCGGTGGTATTGACTCGCACGGCAACATCTACTTCAGTTGGAACAGCTTTGATAAGGCTCATAGGGCTAAAGGTGATGGGCCAGTGACCTTGTGGATATCGAAGTCAACCGATAATGGCCTGCACTGGACTCGCACTGTGTTCGGGGTCAGCGGTGCTCCACCTCCCTGCCATCCCTGCGGTTATTCTTACCTCAGTGCGCAGGATGCTATTAGTATTGGCAGCGACGACACCATCTACCTGCTGTGGAACAGTAGTGTTGATCGCACCAACTTCGCTCCTGAACGCATTTATTTTGCCCGTTCGACCGATGGAGGGCGTACCTTCTCCCCTCGTATGGATGTATCGGACGCACCCAACGGTGTGGAGCATTGTTTCCCTGCCCTGGCCGTTGGTAAAAGTCCAGGAGATGTCCGGCTGGCCTGGATGGATAATCGCACCGGGGCCTGGAATCTCTTCTACCGCAGCAGCCTTGACGGTGGAAATCATCTCAGCCCTACTGCGCGCATTTCTGGCTATGTCCCTGGCTATGCATACGTCACACCGAAAGGATTTAATTTGCCTTACGGAGACTACTTCCAGATGGCGGTCGACGAGGATAATCATACACAGATGGCCTTTGGCGAAGGCCCAAATTATCAAGGCCCCGGCAACATCTGGGTTTCCCATAGCTAATTTGGGTTTACAACAAAAAGGCGCAACACTGTGGGCGTTTGACTCTGTCAAACGCCCACAGTGTTGCGCCTTTTTGTTGTAAACCAGGGATGTTGCATGTACTCATCATTGTGGAGTAAAGTGCTTTGAGAGCAGGAATGCGCTGAAATCGGCCACACTCTCCACATCTCCTTCGTCGAGCATATTGACCATTTTTTTGACGACGAGACGACGCGGCTGTCCTGGCGTGGCAGGCAGCACAAAGCCAATGGCATTCGTTGTATGTGGTTCGCGCTCATAGCGAATTTCTTCGGCAATCAACTCCAACAAATCCGCAATGTCCAAATCCAGGGCTGTAGCTATGCTTTCCAGCACCTTGGCGGAGGGATATTTCTGTCCACGCTCGATCTCACCAACATAGATTTCTGAGAGACCGGCCTTATCTCCAAGTTCTTTGATGGTCAGGTGGCGGTCCTGACGCTCTCTCCGCATGACTCTTCCAATGATTTCCTGTAAATCAGCCATTGATATTTTCCCATCCTTCCTATGCTCATGGCATATCCGCGATATATACATGCTAATAGCATAGTTTCTCTCTTCCAGTATAAACTATTAGCATGGTATATTCAAGGAGGAAGACGTTTTGAAATCAAGGGAGGAAAAATACATGGCTTTATCACTGTCCTTTCATGGACATATGTCTGGTCAACCGGATGTACGTCCTTCAATGCCCATGCCCATAGTCTATGAAAATATCCCTGTTACCCCCACACTTTGGGAGTATCGCGTGTTGACCATTGATATGCGAGAGGAAGGCTTACCTGATGCCGCTCTGCTGAATGAGTTAGGCGGTGAAGGTTGGCTGCTGGTTGGTATACTGGAGCAAAAAGCGGCCGAGGGTAGAAGTACTGCATTCGAAACACGCATGACCCTGTCTGAAGGCGGGATGCTGGAGCAAAAAGCGGCTGATAGTAGACGTACACATGTCCATTACTACTTTGTGCGTCAAAAGATGGAATAAGGAGAGAAACGATGGCGTCAAGTTTGTATGTTCCCACGGTCATCGAGACCACAGGACGAGGCGAGCGAGCTTATGATATCTTTTCCCGTTTGTTACGGGAACGGATCATCATGGTCAATGGCCAGATCGAGGAGACACTGGCAAACCTCGTGGTAGCCCAATTGCTCTTTCTATCCGCGGAGGATAGTAAGCGCGAGATTAATGTTTATATCAATTCGCCAGGTGGCTCGGTGACCGCCGGTCTAGCCATATATGATACGATGCGCATTCTTCCCTGCCCGGTTGCCACGACCTGTGTGGGTATGGCTGCCAGTTTTGGCACTATCCTGTTGATGGCCGGTGACCGTGGTTCGCGGCGTTCTCTGCCACACGCCCGTATCCATATGCACCAGCCGCTGATCCAGGGCGGCATTGGCGGTCAGGCAACAGATATCGATATTCACGCCCGCGAGATTCTCCATACCCGCGATGTGCTGAATGGCATCATCCAGCATCACACGGGGCAATCTCTTGAGCGCATCAAACGAGATACCGAGCGTGACTTCTTCATGAGTGCCACAGAAGCTGTGGAGTATGGTATCATCGACGAAGTGTTGCCCCTGGCTGAAAAATAATAGAAGATGCAGCCTACAGAAGAGGATTCGAGCAAAAGACACTGTCTTTTGCTCGAATCCTCTTCTGTAGGCTGCATGACTCACATTAATGGTTCTATTCTCACCGCATCGATTTCGAACCATTGCGGGCCGCTTGTGACCGTGCCAAAGCGCAGCACGCCTCGTGGTGTGGCAATGGCATACTGGTTATCGAGCCAGGCAACGAAGCCGAGTGGCCGGGTGGGCGGTTGAGGTGCGCTGAGTACCAATGTGCCATCGACCCAGAAGTGAGTCATGCTGTGTCGCCATTCCAGGACATAAGTATGCCAGTTATTCATCTCGACGTTGAGCAGAGCCTCTTGCGCTCCACTCAGTTTTTGCAACCAGCGTTGCGCGGGCTGCGTTTCCCCTGTCAACCTTGCCCATCCCGCTGTAAGTGCAGCCGGAACGGCAGCGGTCAACGCGCCCAACCGCATACTATGCACTACCTGAGCCTTCCAGCCCCAACCTGGTACACCCGGTACGAGTGCCATATTTGATGGCGGTGAGGCATAAAAGAACCAGATAGCTTCTGGCAGCATGAGGATATCTCCGCGAACGGAAAAGGGATAATTCCAGAAGCCAAATCCTGCGGTGCCGCGCAGGATAGGTGCACTCTCAACTGTGCTGGACGTGGTCGCGGCGGCATGTGACGAGCGGGCCCGTACCTCCATGCGCAGTGGGGGTGTCCACGGAAAATTCGCTCGAACTCTACTGCCATAATCATCGATCTGGGCGTCAACGTATTGTCCACGTTGGGCAGACTGGAACTCCATGCGGAGTGCTGAATCAACGATGTGGAGTGACCCTCCTCCGACACATGTTTGTGCCCAACGTTGATCTATTGATTGAGAAAAGTCATCAAACATAATGCTCTATTTGTGATACTGTCACGAGTACTTATGATTATCTACGGCCAGGGATTTGCAAAAGTTCGTCTTCAAGCTGCTGCCAAACCATCTGTTCTGCCTGGATGTTGTTGACTGGCCGCCTGTTCCTGGCCGCCTCTATCATCGTGTTTGCGACACGTTGACGAAAGTTGGAAAAGTGCTGCTTCTGAATTTCCTGGTCAGGCATGATGCGCAGCTCGATGTCCTTTACGTCATAAAATTCCTCTGGTTCAAAAGCCAGTGCGAGTAGATTGGCGTAGTCCTCAATCAAGGCGAGCCGGGACTGTGGTAAAAAATAATTGTATTGCGTGCTGGAGACCAGTAAACAACCCGCAATGCGACCTGCAAATAGAATTGGATGTACTGATGCGCTCTTCTCACGTTCTACTTTGTGAGCAGGAACGAGACTTTGCTCATCGTCAACATTTTGATTGGCGGCGGGGCGGCACGTGGTGACCACGTATCCACACAAAGATTCTGCTCCGAGGAACAGAGCCTTCTGTTCCAGTTCTCCGCCCCAGGGGGGCGTACCCAGTCCGACGCTTTCACGCAGGCTATGCACCTTATGATCCACAGGTGATGGAATCATACAGCGCACCACGAAAATACCCATGCCCACGCGGTCCGGGTCAAGCTGGCCGAGTGCTTGCTGCAATACCAGGTTGCAGATTGACCAGAAGCGCATACTTTCGACAGTGGAAGAACGAGCACTAAATACGTTGGTATAGAAGGAGGACGGGATACGTAACGATGAGTCCTCTAGCTCTGCATTGGAAAATTCCTCAAACCCTGTCTCTTCTCTGATCAAATCTAGCATTTGTTCCCGGTGCTGGGGGAGAGCAGTGAGTAAGTGGCGCAGGTTTTGTGGCCGTGGGTCTGATTCACCATGGGCCCAGCGACTCAAGGTAATGGCTCTGATCCCCAATTCCTCGGCGAGACGTTGTTTCTCGCGAGTGTCGTTGATGAGGTGCTTCAGCAGGTCTCGCCAGGTTTCTGGTTGTTCATGCATATTGTTAGCCTTACTGCTAAAATAGCTCTAAAAGCACTTTTTGTGGCTTATCTTAGCAGTTCTCAAGGCTAACGTCAACTATTTAGATAAGCTCATCATAGGTCAACCGTATAAAAAAGCTGGCCGAAAATGCATTTAATGCATTTTCGGCCAGCTTTTTACGCGCTTGACCTATGATTTACCTGTTTCCTCGCGCTTCACGTATCAGGGTCGCGGTAAGCACACCCAGGACAGTGATAATTAGGATGGCACCCGCTATGGTTCGCAGAGGCGACAATGCACTGATGTTGGCTATCAAGGCTAATACGAGCATGACAATGATTACGCCCACCAGGATAATCATATCGCCTACAAGAAAATTGTAGATGGCTTTTATCACCTTCATGGACGTACCTCTTGTTGCTCGGTCGTGGTAACGGGAGCCTTGTTTGTACCAGCCAGAGCCAAACGCCGCTGTTTATCCTGTTTGAGTGCGGTGACCAGTATAAAAGAAGCTAGCAGGTAGAGGGCGGCCAGGATGAGGATAAAGGCATCGGTATAGGGCCAGTCGATATGAAAACCTTCTCCGGCCCAGAACGTCCCAAAGGAAGTAAGCATGATACCGACTACAAATTTCAGCGTATTCTCTGGAACTTTGGTCAGAGGTGCGCGTATGACAGCCCCGGCAAAAATTACCAGGATGCCCGCGATCGCTGCCCCAATGGCGGCGGAACCGATGCCACAGCTTTGGCTGCATGCATTGGCAGCTGCGCTACTTCCAACATTGGAAACTGCGCTGCTTCCAAAGGTAATCACAATGAAAGCGACCTCAAGACCCTCAAGGAGTACCGCTTTGTAGGAAAGGGCTACTCCGAAGGGTTCCAGGCGTGGCGTAATCGTTTCCCCACGTTTCCGCAGTTCGGCTCGATTTTCTTCAAAGATAGCCTCTTCGTCGTGTAGAGCTTTCAGCCCACTATAGCGGAGGATGGCCTTCTTGAGCCATTTCAGGCCGAAAAGAATGAGAATAATACCGACAGTAAGACGTAAAACATTAATTGGGACGAATTGGACGAGTGCCACTCCAAGCGTGGCAATAATTAATGCGAGGGTAGCTGCTGCAGCAAAAGCTCCTACCAGTGAACTACGCCAGTTGATCGTTACACCAACAACTAGAACAATCGTAAATGCCTCGACAAATTCAACTGCGGAGGCAAGAAATGCAGCCGTAGCGACAGCCCATTGCATACAACGTGTCTCCTATTTTGCTATACAAAGTACCTTACGCAGGTACCCTTCTATGCTTATTGTAGCACATAGGCTGTCTACAATGTGCATCAATCAGGCCTTCGTTGCGACAATCTGCATCCATGTGCGAGGCACTTCTGTCAGGGACAATTCCGACCCTGCCTGGTAGACGGACTTCTCCAGTGCGGCGGCCGCGTATGCCAGGGGCGCGCCCGGCAATGCTCCTTCAATGAAGAGCCAGTACTGTCCCAGGTCTCGCCAGGCATCCAATGAGATAATTGCAATTTGGGAGATTGTTTCTACCCTGTTAAAGCCAGCCTGCTTGAGAGACTCAATGTACTCGTCGGGGGTGAGCCATTGCATCGCCATAGCTTTTGCTTCGCGTGATAAATGCACTTCTGGATGCTCTTTACGCAGCCAGCCTACGGCTCTACGTGTCCAGAGTCTGTAGAAGCGTTCGGTTCCTTCGACATAGGTACCCTCATAGAAGGCGCTGTTGCAGGCAAAGATGCCGCCGGGAGCAAGGATAGAGGCCATTTGTTGGAAAGCTGAGAGCTTATCGGGAACAAGGTGGATAGCATTACAAAAAAATGCAGCATCCGCATCGCTGACAATCCTGGGGAGGTCATCGGCATCTCCCTGGATGAAATCAGCGCTGGCTCCCATCTCCTCCATGCTTCTGCGTGCGCGGCGCAACGCCTCCGCTGAAGGATCAACGCCAATGAGATGAACCTGTCTTCCTTGCCGGGCCATCTCTTCTGCGATAAGACGCGTGACAGCCCCTGTTCCGCAGGCCATATCTACAATGGTGAGTGTCGTACCGGCGGATCGCGTTTCCAGGTGGGCAAGAGCCTGGCGGACAAGCGCGCGATTGACTTCTGTGTAAAATGGGTGTGCAGCGAAAGCTTCAAAGGAAAATTTGTTGGTTTCCTCTGTTTCCATCAAACTCATGAATGTTACCTCCTTTATCGTAATCTAAATTACTATTTTAGAGAGACTCTGCCCTCTTTTTGTTTCACTTAGATATGAATGGCCATCCCACCATCAACACAGAGAATCTGTCCGGTAATATAGCCTGCTTCTGGAGAACAAAGGAAGCCAATCGCTGCGGCAACCTCCTCAGCGCTGCCGAACCGACCTAGAGGTGTAGAGTTAAGGATGAACTCACGTTGTTGCTCTGTGAGCGTGGAGGTAAGTTCTGTGGGAATGAAGCCAGGAGCGATGGCATTGGCGGTGATATTGCGGCTGGCCATCTCGCGTGCTGTACTCATCGTCAAGGCAATAATTGCGGCCTTCGAGGCAGAATAATTTGCCTGCCCGGCCGACCCCAATAGACCCGCAACTGATGAAACATTGACGATGCGCCCCCAGCGTGCTTTCATCATCCCACGCAATGCCGCTTTCGTACAAAGAAATACCGAGCGCAGGTTACTATCCAGCACATGCTCAAAGTCGGCGAGCGACATCTGTAAAATGAGCTTATCGCGTGTGGTACCGGCGTTATTGACCAGTATGGTAATCGGGCCAAGGAATTGAGTTGCCTCCGCAAAGAGACGAGAGACATCATCTTCCTGGCTCACATCGGCCTGTATAGCGACACAGCGTCTTCCCACTGCCTCGATACTCGCTTGAGCCTCGGCGGCAGCGTTGGCTTTGCTGCGATAATTAATCACAATATCGGCCCCGGCTTGCGCAAGACGCAGTGCCGTTGCCCGGCCAATGCCTTGACCACTGCCCGTAACCAGGGCCACCTTTCCTGCTAATGGCAAATGCTCTTCATTCGTCATCGTATGCTCTCCTTTTAGGAGTTCCTCCAGCCCCGCCCATCGCTGTAGTATAGCACATTGGAGTCAAAGAGCGTGCAAAGCAGTAACCTTTTCGCTACTAAGTTCTCTCATAGACTGAGCTGCCATAAAGGCATATAATAGAACGTATGAGAAGCAGCTAAATTGAGCTATACATCAGCAAGCAACAAACTAGAGGTTTTCATGCTATGAGTCAATATAATCATCCAGCTCCAATATCGTTCCTGTTAGACGAGGATCATCGCCAGCTTATCTTAACCTGGAGTGATGAACACGAGAGCATCCACAGTTGGGAAGCGTTGCGCTGGGCCTGTCCCTGCGCGTGGTGCGCCGGTGAGGGTGGGCAGCCGGGCATGTTGCAGAAAAGACAGAGCCTGAGCGTTGAGGAGACGACGCTAGTAAATATAGAGCCTGTTGGCCGCTATGGCTTGACGCCCATCTGGGAGGACGGACACAAAACGGGCATCTATACCTACGAGAAACTGCGTGCCAGTTGTGAATGTGACCAGTGTCGGTCAAGTCGGCAGGATAGATCAACAGTACGCTGAATGTTAACAACTGTTACATACAACGTTATATCTAATGAGTCAGGCAGATAAGGTCAAATCCTGTGAAACGAATATCCAGGACACCTTCCGCATAGACCCCATATAACTGTATGTAAATGGAGTGTGTTATTTATGGCTACGAATGGAATCAATGCCCAGGTACCTCGCACGACCAGCAGTCAACGCCGCTTTGCATGGCTGCTTTCGGGTATCGCACTTCGCCTGCTTATTGCCTTTATCATTAGCTGGATGATCATCATGGCCTTCTTTGTCTCAGGCGTCGTCTCCCACTAATGATGCTTTCTACTGTTCTTCGTCGAAGCGCACGCCATAGCGGCCACTGAGATAATCGTACATGTGGTCAGAGAAGTGTTGAGGGTTGGCAAAACCCCGGTTCTCTGGCTTGATTTCTGAAAGTTGGATCATCAAACGAGTATCACCATTGCGGTAATGGCAGTAGAGCGACCAGCGTTCGTTGCGCTCCAATAGCGTGAAATCAGATGAAATGGAGCTGGAGCCATCGCCGGCACGCTCGCGACGTAGCTGTGCATGGTGGGCCAGGTGGTGATAGGCGGCATCCAGGTTATCGACCACAAAACCGATATGATGCCAACGGCTGGGAAGACCATCAGAGAGTGGTGCTTTTTCTGCCCCAAAGCAGAACAGTGCAACATTACCGGTGGTCAATACAGTCTGATGGCGATCATCGCGCACAACCGCCATCCCCAATACCTCGCTAAAAAAAGCTTTGGCATCCTCGCGATCAGCCACCGTTATTGCAAGATGGTCAAAGCCAAAGTTCGTCCAGGTGCGCTGCTCCGCCGAGGCTGTTACCTCGCTAATCGGGCGGGCCTCAACGTGAAATGTGCTTGTGTTGAAGTGCGCGACGCTCTCCCCAATAAACATATCAGGAAAGATCTCATCGCCGTTGGGCGTAGTGATGCGAATGCGATGCCCAACGAGCAATCCTGGCGGCAGCGCATGTTCCAGTGCCTCGTGAAAAATCTCCTGGGGATTGACCTCGGCCTGATAGGGTTGGTCGTTTACTACCAGCGTTATATGCAGCGATGATGTAGTTCCCGCTATGTCAGAAGATTTGTGTGCCTGTTTCGACATGATAATCTTAAGCCTTTCTTGCGTCCGGGAGGTTTGTATTTATTAATGTTCTTTTCTCCTATAACACAGAAAAGGGGATTCTTGCAAGAATGAAATTTGTGCCATCTTCCTCCTCTCTGTGGCCATTACTCAAAATGTGCAAGAGGCGGAATACCAAGTTGCTTGCAGATGCGTTGCGTATCCGCGACGTGCTTTGGCGATGGATCTGCATACTCCAAACACCAAAAGAGCTGATAGATGGGCCGTCTCTGAACATATCCATCAGCAACAGGACAGATCGCCTGATAGGCTGGCCAAAAGCCCTCACCCACCATCCCCGTCCACAAGTCCAGGCGAGCTAAATCCGACTCCTGGTGGCCTGCCCATGCCTTATCGAAATCCAGAATGGTGGAGAGGTGCCATCGACCTTGCACCTGACGAAACAGTATATTGTATCCATGCAGATCTTCGTGACAGAGCGTTGCCTCACTGATGCCAGAGAACAGGTACAGGTGGTCGTCAACGACGTGCAAAAAGAGGGCTGCCAGACGTGGATTCACGATGCGTTGGTGCGCTCGCTTCGTGAGCGCGCTCAGGTACTGTTCCTGTGACGGCACGCTTCCGTCAAGATCCACCTCCCCGAAATGGGGAAAAGGGATGGCATGCAATTGGGCGACAGCTTGCCCAATCTGTTGATAGGCATGATGAAGCTCCTGTTGGTTCATCTGGGATTGCACCACGGCCCATTCCTGTCCTGGCAGATATGTTTTGATGAGATAGCGCCAGGGCCATGCTCGGTAGGAAATATCAACCGCAAGGACTTCAGGCATGGGAATGGTGGTGTGAGTCGCGACCAGCCGATGAAACAGGGCTGTCCGATCAAATGGATATGGATAGGGCGCATGTGGACCGGCGAGTTTGACCACCACCTCAAGAGAGGGGTGACGCAAGGTGGCCAGGAGGACAACATAGTCCTCAAGACGATTCGCGACGGTCATGTCAACGAGTTCCACCTGTGAGCCAAACCGTTCGTGGAGAAGCTGGACCAACAGGGCGTGCGTGTCTCTCTCCAAGGAATCCTCATGCATACGCGTTGCCTTTCTAATGCTCACTTACCATTCCTATGATACCCTGGAAGTGGTGTTCCAGTCTACATGTCTCGGCTGACACCGCTTATGAGAAGTAGCGTAGGTTGATCCAAATGATATGATGGGATTATCATCAGACAAAATGTCATCACCTCATCTTCTATTCAGTATAGATACAATTGTTAACGGGCTAAGAATAAATTGGTACTTGTAGTCTCGTGCGTCCGAGTAGAATAGATAATCCTACAAAGTGGGAAGAGGAGGCAAATAATGACCTCAGCGCCGCTACAAGATCCTTACGTGTTTATCTCTTACTCCCGCCTTGAAGAAGTATTTGCAAAGCGCCTGGAACAAGACTTACGAGCACATGGCCTGCGCGTTTGGCGCGATGAACCTAATATCACTCCTGGCTCCTCTGACTGGGAGGCCTCGATACGTAATGCTATTAGTCATGCCTATGCGGTAGTGTTGATTGCCTCACCAAGCGTTATCAAATCGCTGTATATAAAGGGTGAGCTGAATCTCGCCAAACGGTATCTTCCCAGGCGCATTTATCCTGTATGGATAGAGGGAACCGATTGGTTAGATTGTGTCCCACTAGATTTCATCAATACACAATATATTGACATGCGGAAGGGAAAATACGAGACGGGGCTTAACACACTAGTAAATGTGCTGAAAACAGCGGAAGCGAGTTCAGAACAGGACACCGCAATAGATCGGCAGGATATCGTGAATCGCCAGCAAAAGGCGTATCTACCTGTCTCTCGCATAGATACCACATCCTCGGCTCGCAAATTCTCCAGAACGCTCCCCTTAACCGGAGCAACCGTTGCCATTGTTCTCTTTGCCATCATTGGGGGGACACTGATCTATTGGAGCTATGCTCACCAGACCACTTCAAAGTACCTCACATCAACAGTAACCCCTACTCAATCTGCTTCTCCTACTCAACTCAATCAATCTTACGTGGGTACTACGAGAGGCTTTGCTAACGGATCTATCACGTTCTCACTCATTTCAGAAGACCAACAGGGCAATGTCAGCTTAGAAGTCATATTTATGAGATCTGACAATAACAAACAAGCCAATTATAATTGCCAAGGTAAAGTCACGAAAGATAGACATATTACTCTTCACTGTAGTCAAATTGATGCGCAAAACTTCTTGTTAGATATTGAGGGGGTCATTTTTCAAGATGGTCATATGCAGGGAACAATGGCTGCTACGGATTCATCCGATAGTAGTTATCATCATAATTACACTTGGAACGTTAAGTAAACATGGGTAGGGAGAGCATTGACTGATTGGGCATTTGTCATCGCTCTTCTCTTCAAGCTCCAATCCAGGGCAATTTGCCTTTCGCTTCGAAGCGATCATTTAGCATGAACACAATGTCTTCCAGCGCGTACTTGCCCGCGTCGGCAGCCATTAGCTGCTCGGTGAAGCCGACGCGGCTGATCCAGCGTGCCCAGATCTCCAGGCGTTTGTAGTGCGCCCCTGTCAGGCTGTGAAATGACTCGGAATAGACGAGCAGCTTCTTTTCCAACTCTCGTGCCGCGTCTCCCAAGGCCCTGGGTTTGTAACTGCTAAACAGTTGAAGCTGGTCCGTTGTCACAGAGTACTCCTGCGTCACCTTGTCCAGCAGCCACTGCGCCGCATCGCTCAGGTCTTGTAGTTGCCACGGCTCACCCGCCGTGCCTACACCGATTATCGCCGGCCAGAGCTGGCGATGTACATAGGTGATTTTGCCAGAAACAAGCTTTGTCACCAGGATATCGGGGTGTACGCAGAGTTCGTTGGCTACCTGGTAGATAGTGTTCCCCTGTGGATGGCCCCACCATGAGCCACGAATGGCTTCTCCCGCAACAATGCTGGCAACACTGGGCAACTGCGGGTCAGATTCCAGAAGCAAGCCATGACTCTGCAATGCCTCGAATACTTGTTGGAAGGCAGCCCCAGTATCCATCGGCCTGTAGTCTCCCTTCTAAGCACTATGCCGCTTTAAGTCCCCCTGGCGCATCAAGCGTTGAGAAATGGGAAGCACGCGCAGGTCGGTAGGAAGTCTGTGTACAAGGGCCCGTATACCGCGTGCAAAGAGTTCAAACCCTCGCTGCTGACTTGCACTCCATTCCAGGCCGAAAATTTCTCGCACCGGTTGGGGTAAGAGGGCACAGGTAATCTGGGTATTGAGATGTAGCAATGGGCGCAGGATGGCTGGCGCGCGGGGAAATAGCACCTGGCGGGCCAGTTGGCGCGACTGAGGAGTGGCGGCCAGGCGATTGCTATGCACCATCTCATCGACATACTGCCGTAGATCTTTCACTGTGCGAGGCATATCCGCTGCCGGGAGGCCAAGCAGGTACACCATGGTTTTCGACTCCTGGTAGTACTGTTCCTGCTCCTCCTCACTGAGCGGGCCGATGAACAGAGGATAGATGTATAAAATTGTGTCGATCAAAGTGGCGTGAACCCAGAGCAACAGTTGCGGGTCGCGTGCCCTGTAATCAGCTTCACTGCTATAGGCACCGGCCCGATCGGGCAGTATGCCATAGACATGGGCATGCAGGCGATTAATAGTGCGAGCGGCATCTCGTGCAGTAGCTACGGAACCGAAGGCAAGCTTCTGGCCGAGTATAAAGGTGTGCTCGGTCCGCCCAAATGGATCGGTCATATAGCTACTATGCTCGCTTACTCCCATCGCCACAAGTGGATGGGCTATCTGCATCAGTACTGCTCGCGTGCCTCCCAGTGTGATCAGCGCCTCGCTGGCAATCTTCCAGGTCGCACTGCCGGGGCCATAGTAGCCATAATCCTTCATGCTTATTCCTGCCCGTTCTCATGCTGTCTGTGTGTGGTTTGGTGTCGCTTTACCCTGCCTGTTGGCTAAACAGTTGTGCCATATGCTTCTGAAACGCCTGGCCGGATAGTTGTTCTGCTTTATCCGGGTCGTCATGCATGATCTGTAAGATCAAGGCAATATCTGGGTTAGGAGCCAATGTCAGGTCGCGCCTCTCCTCGGTCACTGCTTGCAATATCTCGGCTGCCACCTGGTCTGCCGTGAGGAGAGCCTGTACATTGAGAAACTTCATAGCCTGCTCGTCCTGATGGATCATCGGCGTCTCCACCCAGGCGGGATAGACCGTGGTTACGCCAATGCCGCTGCCATGGAGCTCTGCGCGTAATGCTATAGAGAAGCCGCGTACTGCCCACTTGCTCGCACAGTAGCCTGTGAGCAAGGGGTAACCCATCTTGCCCGCCACCGAACTGAGAAAAACGAAATGACCGGCCTGCTGCTGGCGCATCGCCGGTAGAGCAGCCTGCACGCAGTGGTATGTGCCCATGAAATTGATATTCATCATGGTCTGCATCTCGCTCGCCGTGAACAGGTCGATGGGGCCGCCTTGACCGACACCGGCACTCGTCATCACCAGGTCGATGCGCCCAAATGTTTCGAGAGCTTGACGCATAAGGGCTTGCACTTGTTGCTCGTTCGTCACATCTGTGGGGACGCCCAGGACGCTGCTTGGTGCTTCGGGATTGTGCAGGAGTATCTGCTCTGCTGCCTGTTGCAAACCCTGGTCGTTGATATCTGCCAGGACAACATGTGCGCCCCTGCTGTGTAGAGCCCTGGCTGTTGCCAGCCCGATGCCGCTTGCACCTCCAGTAATCACGGCAACGGCTCCCGCGAAGTTCGTCAATGCCATGCTTGATTGACTCCTCTCATCAAAATATCAGTCGGTATAGAGTAAGTATAACATTTGCGCTGCTGGGCTTGCTACTTTACCTGTCATAGAATCATGGCGATAAAAAGTTCTCACTGGGAGAGAAATAACGGCATGACGAGCGCACGGGAACATGGCGCACCCCAGCCATGTTAATTGCTTACGCTCTCGATGCTGGCGCTATCCTCTACAGCTTGTATCGCTTCGGTCGTTGCTGACTCTATAGCCATATCCAACGCTTCCTTACGGCGTCTTTTGCGTAAGAAAAAGATATTGCCTGCAATAAGACCAACGAGGATCGCGGCAAGGGTCGCTGGCATGATGATGGCCGGTTGGTTGAAGCCGTTATTACGAGGGGGAGTGTGTGAGGAAGACCCGCCCGACTGGACACTGTGGGATAAGATGGTCTCTGTCGAAAGCGTCTTGACCTTCGAGGCATTCGTGGTTGTCGTAGATTTAGAAGTTGGGACGATATTTCCTAGAGTCGCCTGTAATGTCGGCCTGGCTGTTGCATTCCAATCATCAGTATACGAAGAGGAAAAGTACTTGCCGGTCGAGTAGCCACTATCCGTGGAGTAAAAGACCAGGCGCAACGGTTGTCCTGAAGCGTAGGCATCGGCGACGGCTTTGCTGACATCCCAGGTGTAGGGAACGCCAGGCCATACTAAGTTGCCAGAGCGCGTATTGACGACGATGCGGCTGATGTTTTCTTTCACCAGTGGAGCATTATTCCAGGCAAGCGTCTGTGGATTCCAATCTTCATTCACCGTAGCAACCTGGATGAGGGACGGGTTGGGTTTGCCGGGAATACCGGCATTACTGTAGAGATACAAGGTCACGGCGGCGGCACTGACTCCTTTTCCTTTCGGCAGCGAACTGAGAGGAAAGGTGATGTACCATTTCGAAAAGCAATTCCAATCGGAGATATCCCACTCGTTCTCAACCGTGACTTGCTTAGCCGCGGGGTAACTTTGCCCGCCCAATTGAGGCCAGCGATTGAGTCCCTGATTGCCGCAGCCCAATGCACCCCCAACCATACCATCGGTCACTACCTGGTTATTGAGCTTATTGCGCACCATATAATTCGTCTTATTGGTTATCTGAGGCGGGTGGTACGTTGGGAGCCCAAAGGCCAGCTCTCCCCAACTGGATGGGATCAGGTCGTTAAAGGATTCCGGCCACCATTTCTCCGGCAGGGGCGTTTTTTGGGCATCATCCTGGTTGTGGACTTTGATTCCCAGTTGCCAGACAGTGCCTTGAGGCGGGGAACCAGAGTAGCCAAACGCAGCGAACGGGAGGTGATAGGTCATGGTCCAACCAGAGTCTTGTAAGCCATTCAGGCCATGGCCTCGCCACCCACTGACCGTGGTAAAGGGAAGACTGGCTACGTTCCAGCTTGAGCCGTTCCCTCGATACGCTCGCTGGTAATTCGTCCGGCTTTGGGTATGATCGACTTGTGCCACAAATTTATAGGAAGAGGAGTCAGGTGCATTACTGCCATAACCTGCGGTGTGAAGATCTATCGTTGCCGTATCAAAATTGGTTAAATCCGGTGCCTGCGCATTGGTATCATACCAGACATACTGGTCAATCACGTGTAAATCAATATACACTTCGCTGTTGTTATAGCCCATGCGTACATCGATATAGTTATTCGACCCATCAACGTAGCCAAACCAGAAAATGGCGGTCTGGTTAAACGGCACATCGGTCGTGAAATACGGGATATTGATGCGTCGAATAAGTGATGAGGCAGCTTTTGCGGAGGGAATGGAGAAATGCGTGAGTGAGGGGCTATTCCAAATAGAGGTGGTAAATGAAAGAAGGAGGCATAATATGATAGAAGTCGTTGCCAGCTTTAATATTGAAACATTATGAACTTTCGATGAATTACGGAGACGAAATGGAAATACAATTTGAATGTTGTTCATTTTTGCCTCTCAGTTTTGCAACTTTTTCGGCAGGCCGCACTCAGTTCTAACAATACTCTTTTGCTTCAATCAGACGGTCTGGTGATTTAATCATAGCAGAGCGAGGGAGGAAAGTATAGAAAATGCCCAAATATCCTATAACGGGTCACGATATCATTGATGCTGCTGGCGAATCCTCCTAGACATATATACAAATGCCATCACCATTTGCTATGATAGAAGGAAATACCAGAAGAGAACCTTCTGCCTGAAGGAGACGTTGTATGTCATTGCATCCTCAAGCGTTCTGTGCCGTCCCAGAAGAAGCCGTTCGTGTCGCTCGTGCAGCCTATCCAAAGGGAAATATGTATCTCCAAGTCCGGGATGAACTCGGAACGATCTACAATGATCAATCCTTTGCTGAGTTGTTTCCAAACTGTGGACAGCCTGCAGAAGCCCGCCTTCCGATTCCTTTTGGTGAGCCTCATGCAATGTGCAGAGGGGCTTTCAGATCGGCAGGAGGCTTTTGCCGTGCGAGGACGACTCGACTGGAAATACATGGTGAGTTGAGAACTCACCGATCCCGGCTTTGACGCCTCGGTGCTCTGTGCATTTCGTGCTCGTTTGTTGGAAGGGCAGACAGCACAACAGATCGTGCAGCCACTGTTGGATATTGCCCGC
>WNFH01002900.1_pt1 | contig 17419 bp, 13 predicted proteins | sample 5400411 | NCBI WGS metagenome assembly WNFH01 (sample SAMN13153347, study PRJNA577476) | soil metagenome | isolation source: 200 cm saprolite under Douglas fir tree site 2 hole 3 | place: USA:California | collected 2015-04-18
GCTTTCATGGGGGCGGGACAATAAGGGTGCGGCGGCGACCTTTCAACTGCCGCGGGATGGTACGCTGCCGGCCGGACATGATCGAGCTGGTGGCAGCGGGCGCCGCGCTCGCGTCTCGCGCGCTGCTTCAAGCGGCGGATGCGGCGCTGACCGCGGTGGGCGAGGACGAGCTGCGCGACGCGCGGGGGATGCCGAGGCGCGTCCGCTGGGTCCTGTCCATGAAACGCAACCCCGAGCCCACGGCGGCGGCGCTGCGGGCGGCGGCGAGCGGGCTTCTGGCCTTCGCGGCGGTGGCCTGCGCCATCTGGGTGAACGGCGTGCTGGCCCGGGCGGGCATCGCGCGCGCCTCCATGTCGCGCGCCACGCTGCAGCTCCTCGCCGGCCTCGTGGCTGGCGTCCTCGCGCTGGTCCTCGATCTCGCGCCGCGCTCGCTGGCTGCCGCCAACCCGCTGAGGTGGAGCCTGGCGCTCGCCGGCCCCACGTACCTCGTCTGCGCTCTCTTCAAGCCGCCCATGCGGCTGATGCTGCGCCTGTTCGACGCGCTGCTCCTGCGGCAGGGCGCGACGGCCCGGTACTCGCCGCCGCCGCCGCCCCTGGAGGAGATCGAGAAGATCCTCTCCGGCGAGTCGCGCGGCGGCGAGAAGCGCGCGCCCTCTGCCGAGCTGGTGCATGGGCTGTTCAACTTCGCCGGCCGCACCGCCAAGGAGGTGATGGTCCCTCGGACGCACGTGGTCGGCGTCCCCGTCGACGCCACTCCCCAACAGGTCATCGACCTGCTCTCCGAGGAGGGCCACACGCGGATGCCCGTCTACGAGGGCGATCTCGACCGGATCCGGGGCGTGCTGCACACCAAGGACGTGATCCCGCTGCTCGCCAATCCCGAGCTGATCGTGCTGCAGGACCTTCTCCGCCCGCCGCTCTGGGTGCCGTGGACCAAGCGCGTGGACGAGATGCTGCGCGAGATGCAGCAGAAGCGCAGCCACCTGGCGCTGGTCGCCGACGAGTACGGCGGCTTCGCCGGCATCGTCTCGCTCGAGGATATCCTGGAGGAGATCGTCGGCGAGATCCGCGACGAGCACGACACCGAGGTGCCCGTGCCGCCGCTGGGCTCCGACGGCACTGTCCTGGTGCGCGGAGAGGCGCGCATCGACGAGGTGAACCAGGTGCTCGGCGCGCACCTGCCCCGGGACGGCGACTTCGAGACGCTGGCCGGCCTGCTCAACGCCTGCGCCGGGGCGATCCCGCAATTCGGCGACCGGTTCTACGTGGGCGGTCTGGAGCTGACGGTCGCGCAGCGGGACGACCGCCGCGTGCGCCTGGTCCGCGTCGCGCGCGCGCAGTCCCAGCCTCCGGCCGTCCGGGCGAGGTAGCAGTCTCAGAGGACCAGGTAGTACGCGTCGAGCAGCACCTCGGGGAGGTCGAGGTCGCCCTCGGGAGCGCGCACGTACCCGCGATCCATGTAGAGCCTCGCCACCCCTTTGTTGCCGCGCCGGACGTGCAGGCAGACGTACTTCGCGCCCATCTGCCGGGCCCGGCACTCGGCCTCGTCGAGCAGCGGCTTCGACAGGCCACGGCCTTGCGCCGCCGGATCGATCGCGAGGTGCCGGAGATCGCACGCCGCGGGTAGCCACGCCTCGCTCGCAGGCGCGCCCGGCCGCCAGACCGCGACGGTGCCGACCACCTTCCCCTCCAGCTCCGCGACGAGAACCAGCGACTCCTTCCGCTTCGAGGCGACGTCGCGCAGCTCGTCCTTGCGGCGGTCGGTGAGCACCACCTCGGGCATCTTCTGCGCGTACCGCGTCAGGTAGCCGCAGACGAGGATCTCGCCCACGGCCGCATCGTCCTCCGGCCGGGCTTCGCGAACGACCACCTCAGCCACGGCGCAGCTCGTGCACCAGCCGGCGCGCGGACACGGAGAACCCGAGGGAGCGGTACAGCGCGCGGGCCGGGCGGTTCGACTCGGCCACGGAGAGCACCGCATGGGCCGTCCCTTCGAGCGCCGCCGCGAGCAAGGCGCGGCCGATGCCCATGCGGCGGAACTCGGGAAGCACGGCGACCTCCTCGATCCCCAGGGTCTGGCCCAGCCGGACCCCGGAGAGATACCCCACCGCGCGCCGCTCCACCTCGGCCAGCAGGACCAGCCGGCCTTCCTCGCCAAAGAGCTGCGCGACCTCGTCGGAGCGGGTCGCGAACGTGTCCGGGGCGCCGGCCCACGCTTCGCGCGAGAGCCGCTCGAGCTCGCGCACCGCCTCGCCCGGACCGAGCGGCTTGATGCGCAGGGCTGGCATGGCCGGCGCCTCCATGGGACGCGGAGACCACCGCAGCGACAATTGGGCCGACGTCTCGCGGAACCCGAGGGCGCGCAGGAAGGCCTGCCCCGGCCGCGCGTCCTCGCGCACGCGCGCCCGCAGCGTCGCCCCCTGCGCGGCGGCCCATTCCAGCGCGGGAGCGCACAGCGCCCGCCCCAGTCCCTGCCGGCGCAGCTCCGGCGCGACGGCCGCGTAGAGATCGGCGGTGGGGCGCTCCGCGCCTTCCGGGGTCCGCGATTCCCGCACGGCCGCGAACGCGATCCCGTGCAGCGCTCCGTCCTCGCCGTGCGCGACGCGCCACAGATCGAGCAGCGCGCGCGGGCCCTCCGCGATGATCGGCAGCCGCTGCGCGAATGGCTCGACGGTGGGATCGCCGGCGCGCAACCGTTCGCACAGATCGCCTGCCGCCGCGAGGTCCTCCGCGGTCAGCGCGCGGACGGTGACGACGCCGCTCAAGGCAGCCCGGAGGCGACCAGCTCGGCGATGTCCTTGGCCTGCATCGATTCGGCGCGGCCCGTCTCGCTGATGCCGTCCTTGATCATGGTGAGGCAGAACGGGCAGCTCGTCGCCACGATCCCCTTCTCGCCGAGCGTCAGCGCCGCCTCGTTGACGCGGTTCTGGTTGATGCGCTGCCCGATGGTCTCCTCCAGCCACATGCGGCCGCCGCCCGCGCCGCAGCAGAAGGTCTCGGTGCGGCTCCGATCCATCTCCTTGACCTTCACCCCGATGGAGACCAGCGCCTGCCGCGGCGCCTCGCTGATCCCGTTGTGCCGCGCCAGGTAGCACGAGTCGTGGTAGGTGACCGGCTCCTCGAGCTGCACCTCGCCCGGCTTGAGCCTGCCCTCCTCGACGAGCTGCGCGATCACCTCGCTGTGGTGCAGGACCTTGAAGTGCCCGCCGAACTGCGGGTACTCGTTCCCCAGCGTGTTGAAGCAGTGCGGGCACTGGGTGACGATCTTCTTCACTCCGTAGCGGTTCAGCGTCTCGACGTTCTGCTGCGCCAGCGACTGGAAGAGGTACTCGTTCCCCAGCCGGCGCGCCGAGTCGCCGTTGCAGGTCTCCTCCTCGCCGAGGATGACGAAGTCCACCTTCGCGGCCTGGAGGATCTTCACGATCGCCCGCGAGACCTTCTTCTGCCGCTCGTCGAAGCTGCCCGCGCAGCCGACGAAGAACAGCCACTCGAAGTTCTCGGCCGCCTCCTGCACGCTCGCCGCCGCCCGCACGCCCAGGTCGGCGCACCACTCCGCGCGGCGGTTCGAGCCCATGCCCCACGGGTTGCCCTGGGTCTCCATTCCCTTGAAGACCCGCGCCGCCTCGTCGGGGAACCGCGACTCCATCAAGACCAGGTGGCGGCGCATGTCGACGATGCGCGGGAGGTGCTCGATGAACACGGGGCAGGCCTGCTCGCACCAGCCGCAGGTCGTGCACGCCCAGATGGTCTCGTCGGGCAGCACGCCGCCGGCGTCGCCCACCAGCGGCGGCAGCTTCTCCGCCAGATCGGGGGGGAGCTGCAGGCCCGCCCCGGCCGACGCGCCGTCGTGCCCGTCGTGCCCGTTCGACGACGCCGGGACCCGGTTCATCCGCGTGAGGAGCGCCTGGAGCGGCAACGGCATGGACGCCGCGGCCTGCTGGGCGTGGTGGCGGATGGCGCGGTTCATCTCCTTGTGCGTGAGCGGCTTCCCCGTGTCGTACGTCGGGCAGTACGTCTGGCACCGGCCGCACTCGGTGCACGAGTAGGTGTCGAGGATCTCCTTCCAGGAGAGGTCGGTGAGCTTGGAGACGCCGAAGCTTTCGGAGTTCTCCAGGTCGAGCTTGGAGAGCTGCCCCATCGGCGCGAGGCGCTGGAAGTAGACCGTCGGCAGCCCGGTGATGATGTGGAAGTGCTTCCCCATGGGCAGGAAGTTGAGGAAGGACATCACGATGGCGATGTGGAGCAGCACGCCGAAAGTCATCGCGTTCGCGGCGGAGCGCGGCGACATCCCGTAGAGGAACCACTCCGCCACGCGCCCGGACACCGGCAGGTACCAGGGCACCTCTCCGGCGCTCTTCGCCAGCGCGGCAGCGTCGATGAGCACGTCGGTCCACAGGACGCCGATGATCATGAAGAGGATGAACACGCCCTCCCACGAGAGCGTCATCCGCTCCTTCTTCGCGACCAGGCGGAAGTAGAGGAAGACGGCGCACCCGAGCGTGCCGAGGATGTCGATGACGTCCTTGGTGAACAGGTAGCCCTGGCCCAGCCGCGTCTCGTGCGCGAGGAACGGCAGGTGGAAGGCCGGATCGTAGGCCAGGCCGAACGAGGTCAGCGTCCCGAGCTGCGCCACCAGGAAGGCGACGAAGATCCAGATGTGCGCCATGCCGGCGGCGCGCTCCGGCTTGGCCGGCATCCGCTTCTGCCCGAAGCCGTACTCGATCAGCTTCTCGGTGCGCGTGAGCGGATCGTCCCAGCGCACTTCCTTGCGCGCGAAGAGCAGCGGCCGGATGCGGTAGGACATCGTCCAGAAGAACAGGGCGAGCCCGGCTGCGATGATCAGCGTGGCGAGGATGGGAGCCATGGACGGCGCAGCATATCCGCGCGCCGCTCTCAGGGCCATCGCAGAGCCGCCAGCGCTCAGCTGAAGTGACCGCGATCTTTTGGGGGGTCGAGGGGGGAGCGAGCTCCCCCCTTGTAGAGGCGCCGAAGGCGCCGGATCGCAGAGGGTGATGTGTACGGCAGAGCGGTCAAATCAAGTCAGTGGATCATTCGTAAATGCGGCGGGCTCGCCCGCTCGCGCAGGAACTTGTCGATCACCTGCCGGTACTCCGAGAGGTCGCGGCAGCCCTGCATGAGCCACTCGCCGCCGATCACAAGCGCCGGGACGCCCTTGATCCCCAGCGCCTCCGCTTCCTCGCCGGCCACGCTGACCGACTGCTCGGTGTCCGGTTCGTCGAGCCGCTCGAGGAAGCGCGGCACGTCGAGCCCCGCGCGCGCCGCCAGCTCGACCTGCACGTCGCGCCGGGCCACGTTGATGCCGTCGAGGAACGCCGCGCGCCGCATCCGCAGCAGCAGGTCGTGCTGCCTCTCGTACCCCTGCGGGAGCGCGGCCTCGAGCGCGACCAGCGGCGGCAGGCTGGAGGAGGGCGGATCGTCTCCCGTCCACAGGTCCGCCTTCACGCCCTTGCCTTCGCGCTCCTTGGAGATGCGGCGGAAGTGCCGCGCGAGGAGCGACCGCTGCTCGGAGCGCGTACGGCTTGAAGGTCCAGAGCACGGACGGGCCGTACTCTTCGCGGAGCACCTCGAGGCGGGCGTCGGCGAGATAGCACCAGGAGCACAGCACGTCGTGGTAGAGCACCAGCTCGACCTGAGCGGGCGCGCTGCCGTCCTGCAGGCGGGACTGGAAGGCGAGGTCCCGGCCGATGCGGATCGCCATGCAGCCAGTGTCGCCAAAGACGCGGGCCTGCTGCAAGCGATTTGCGTGTCGGCGCGCAGCCCCGGGTCGGAAGTGGGATGGTGTCGTACAGCACCACTCGCTCCGGCTGCCAGGCGGGCGGGCGGGCGAAGCTCACCCGCCTGCCCGGGCAACGCGAGCAGCCAGGCGGGCGGCGTGCTCGACGATGGCGCCCGCGATGTCCAGGCCGGTCGCGCGCTCGAGGCCTTCGAATCCCGGCGAGGAGTTCACCTCCATGACCTTCGGCCCTCCCTCCGCTTCCAGGAGGTCCACGCCGGCGACGTCCAGCCCCAGCACGCGGGCGGCGCGCACGGCGGCCTGCGCGTAGTCCGGGGACAGCTCCAGGGCGCTGCCCTCGCCGCCGCGGTGCAGGTTGCTGCGGAACTCTCCCGAGCGCGCCTCGCGCCTCATCGCCCCGGCGACGCGGTCGCCGACCACCAGCGCGCGCACGTCGCGCCCCCGCGACTCGGCGATGAACTCCTGCAGCAGGATCTCCTGCCCCAGGTCCCACAGGGTGGAGAGGATGCTCTCCACCTCGGCCTCGCTGTGGGCGATCATCACGCCGACGCCTTGCGTCCCCTGGATGAGCTTCAGGATCGCGGGCAGCCCGCCGACGTGCGCGACCAGCTCCTTGATGTCGCCGCCGCCGCGCGCCAGCACGGTGCGCGGCATGTCGACGCCGGCCTGGGCGAGCAGCTGCAGGGCCCGCAGCTTGTCGCGGCTGTTGGCGATCCCCGCGGCGCCGTTCACCACGGGCACGCCCTGGGCCTCGAGCTGGCGCACCACCGCGAGCCCCACCGCGGTCACGGAGGCGCCGATGCGCGGGACCGCGACGGCCACCTCGCGCAGCTCCTCGCCGGCGACGAACACGCGCGCGCGGCCCGGTTCCAGCACCAGGTTGCAGGCGAGCACGTCCACCACCCGCGTTCTCATCCCGCGCGCCCGCGCCGATTCGACCAGCCGCCGGGTCGAGTAGAGGCTCTTCTTGCGCGAGAGGAGGGCCAGGAGCGGCCGCGGCCTCTTGCGGGGGGTCTTGCGCGGCATCCGGGAAGCGTATCAGGCCTGCGCGGGGGCGTGCGCCGCGCGCGAGGCCCCGAGCGGCAACGCGAAGCTGAACACGGCGCCCTTGCCGCTCTCGCTCTGGACCAGGAAGCGCCCGCCGTGCCGCTGCACGATCTCGTGGCTGACGAACAGGCCGATGCCGAGCCCGCCGAAGTGGTGCGTGGCGGCGTTGCGCGCGCGGAAGAACCGCTGGAACAGGCGCGGCTGCTCCTCGGCGGGAACGCCGATGCCCTGGTCCGCCACCGACACCAACGCCTCGCCGCCCTCCCGGCGCAGCGTCACCACGATCTGGCCGCCCTGGGGGCTGTACTTGATGGCGTTCTGCAGCAGGTTCACCAGCACCTGCTCGAGGCGCTGGCGATCCCCGAGGACCACCATCCGTTCGCCCGGTCTGGTGAGGACGATCTCGTGGCTGTGTGCCGCGGCGCGGAAGTCGCCGACCACCTCGGCGACCAGCTCGTCCAGCTCGACCGGATCGCGCTGGATCTCCAGCCGGCCGGACTCCAGCCTGGAGACGTCGAGCAGGTCCTCGACGAGCTTCGCGAGCCGCGTCACCTGCCGGCGCGCCTTGTTGGCGAGCTCCGGCTCGACCACCATGCCGCGCGCGAGGCGCCGGTCGATGTTCTGCAGGTACATCGACAGCGGCGTGAGCGGGGTGCGCAGCTCGTGCGCCGCCACCGTGAGGAACTCGGAGCGCTCGTTGTCGAGCTCCTTCTGGGCCGTGACGTCCACGTACACGAAGAGGCGGCCGAAGTATTCGCCGCGCGGCCCGTGCACCGGGACGCTGGTGCGCGTCACCCACCGGCCGGACCGCGCGATCTGGAACTCGTCGAACGACCGCTCGTCCCGCCGCGAGAAGATCTCCCGGGTCCGCTGCGCCAACTCGGCGGTCCCGCCGTCGCCGCGAGCGTCGTGCCCGAACAGCTCCTCGTAATGCTTGCCGACGAACTCCCGGACGGGCAGCCAATCGAACATCTCGGCCAGGCGCGGGCCAACGTACCGGACGCGGTCGTCCTGATCGAACAGCACCAGTCCGTTCGGGTCCGCCTCGAACGTCGCGAGCAGCTCCGCGGCGCGCCGCTCGGCGTCCTGGCGGGCGAGCTCCTGCCGGTCGCGCTCGGCTGCCAGCTCGCGCACCAGCCGGGCGTTGCGCACCGCGAGCGAAGCCCGGTCGGCGAGGGCCACGACGAAGTCGACGTCGTTCGGGGTGTACCTGCGCCCGCCCGCTCCGGCCGAGGCGAGGATCAGCGTCCCGAGCGGCTCCGCGCCGTTCATCAGCGGCGCCACGATGGCCGAAGCGAGGCCGATCTCCTTGAGCAGTTGGTATTGCTCCTCGCCCTCGACGCCCGCGCGCAGCATCTCGTCGGTGATCTCCTCGAACACGAGCGGACGCTTCTGCACCAGCGCGTTCGCATCCTTCGGGCCCGCGTCCCACCGGCGCGGCTTCTGGATCCGGTTCAGCTTCTCGGCGAGGTCCCGCTGCCGCGGGTCGGGGTGGTACGCCGCGGACTGCCGCAGCACTCCGTCCGGGCCCACCAGCGAGAACGCGCACCAATCGCCCATTCCCTGGACGACCTTCTCGACGATGCGGCGCAGCGGCTCGTCCTCGTCCCCGCCCACGGAGTCGAGCAGGATCGCGGAGATGTCCGACAGGATGCGCTGCCTGCGCTCGGCTTCCTGGAGGCGCGACCGCTCCGCCTCCAACTGGGTCTGCTCGGCCACCGGTCCTCCACGGCTCAGGTTGCCCCGGCGGCGCCCGGCTGCAGCCAGTACGCCGCTCCGCGCGTCGGACAGTGCTCACGACGGGCTGCGGCGGCAGGCGGCGTTTGCTACAGTGCGCGACCCCATGGACGCGCGAATCACTCCCGAGATCGTCAGGCAGCATGGTCTTACCGAGGACGAATACCGGCGCATCGTTGGCCACCTGGGCCGGGACCCGAACCTGGTCGAGCTGGGCATCTTCTCCGCGATGTGGTCCGAGCACTGCTCGTACAAGTCGTCGCGCCGCTTCCTCAAGCACCTGCCGACCAAGGGCCCGCGCGTCCTCCAGGGTCCGGGCGAGAACGCCGGGGTGGTGGACGTGGGCGGCGGGCTGGCGGTCGCGTTCAAGATGGAGAGCCACAACCACCCCAGCTACATCGAGCCGTACCAGGGCGCGGCCACCGGCGTCGGCGGCATCCTGCGCGACGTGTTCACCATGGGCGCGCGGCCGATCGCCTCGCTCAACTCATTGCGCTTCGGCAAGCCCTCCCACCCGAAGACCCCCCGGCTCCTCGAAGGCGTGGTCGCCGGCATCGCGGGCTACGGGAACTGCATCGGCGTGCCGACCGTCGGCGGCGAGGTGGCCTTCGACGAGAGCTACGACGGCAACTGCCTGGTCAACGCCTTCACGCTGGGCCTGCTCAAGTCGAACCGCATCTTCCGCGGCACGGCCTCGGGAGTGGGGAACCCGGTCATCTACATCGGCGCGCGCACCGGCCGCGACGGCATTCACGGCGCGACCATGGCGTCCGCCGAGTTCGACGAGGAAAGCGAGTCGAAGCGCCCCACGGTTCAGGTCGGCGATCCGTTCCTCGAGAAGCTGCTCCTCGAAGCCTGCCTGGAGCTGTTCAAGACCGATTGCCTGGTAGGGATCCAGGACATGGGCGCCGCGGGGCTCACCTCCAGCTCGGTGGAGATGGCCTCCCGCGCGGGCAGCGGGCTGGAGCTGGACGTGGACGCGGTGCCGCGCCGCGAGACGGGGATGACGCCGTACGAGGTGATGCTCAGCGAGTCGCAGGAGCGCATGCTGCTCGTCGCCAAGAAGGGGCGCGAGCGCGAGGTGTTCGAGATCTGCGACAAGTGGGACCTGGCGCACGCGGTCGTGGGGCGCGTCACCGACACCGGGAAGCTGGTGGTCAAGTCGGAGGGGAGGACGGTGGCAGAGCTGCCCATCGCCCCGCTCACCGACCAGGCGCCTTCCTACGACCGTCCGCGCCGCCGCCCCGAGTGGCTGGACGAGGCGCGGAAGCTCGACCTCGCACAGGTCCCCGAGCCGCGCGACCTCGCGGGCGCGCTGAAGCAGGTGCTCGCGTCGCCGACCGTCGCTTCGAAGGAGTGGGTGTATCGGCAGTACGACCACATGGTCCGCATCGGCACGGCGGTGCGGCCGGGGCAAGGCGACGCCGCGGTGGTCCGCTTCACGGGCCAGCGGGACGGCGGCGTGGCGCTGAGCGTCGACTGCAACTCCCGCTACTGCTACCTCGACCCGCGCCTCGGGGCCGCGCACGCGGTGGCCGAAGCGGCGCGCAACGTGAGCTGCGTGGGTGGGGAGCCGGTGGCCATCACCGATTGCCTGAACTTCGGCAACCCGGAGCGGCCCGAGATCATGTGGCAGCTCGAGCAGGCGTGCCTCGGGATCGCGGACGCCTGCAACGCGCTCGGCACTCCGGTCGTCTCCGGCAACGTGTCGCTCTATAACGAGACGGAGGGGAAGGGCATCTTCCCCACGCCCACCATCGGCATGGTCGGCCTGATGGAGGACTGCGGCCGGAATGCCGTGTCCGCCTTCCTGGCCGCCGGAGAGCGCATCGCGCTGCTGGGGCGCCCCGCGGGGCCGCAGGGCGGGCACCTCGGAGGGAGCGAGTACCTCAAGGCGGTCCACGGCCGCACCGCGGGAACGCCTCCTCCGCTGGATCTCGACCTCGAGAAGAAGGTCCAGGGAACGGTGCGCGCGCTGGTCCGCGCGGGGCTCGTCCGCACGGCGCACGACACCAGCGAGGGCGGGCTGGCGGTCGCGCTCGCCGAGATGTCCTTCGGCCGCGATCTCGGCTGCAAGGTGGCGCTTCCCACCCAGCCCGGGCGCTCCGACGCGCTGCTCTTCGGCGAGGACGCGGGGCGCATCCTCATCGCCTATCCGGACGCGGCGGCGGATCGCGTCGCGGCGGTCGCCCGGGAGCACGGCGCGCCCTTCCTGGAGATCGGCGAGGTCGGCGGACCGTCGCTGGTGATCAAGTCGGGCGAGCGGACGCTCGTCGACGCGCGCGTCGCGGATCTCAAGACTTCCTGGTCCAGCTCCATCCCGCAGGTGGTCGGCGAGGGAATCCACCAGGTCGCTCTCGAAGGGCGATAGGTGGACACCCAGCTGCTCAGCGCGCGCAGCCCGGCCGACCTGGACGAGGCGGCGGGGCTGCTGCTGCGGGGCGGGCTGGTCGCGTTTCCCACCGAGACCGTGTACGGGCTGGGAGCGCTGGCGCTCGAGCCGCTCGCGGTGCGCGCGATCTACGCGGCCAAGGGACGCTCGGCGACGAACCCGCTCATCGTGCACGTGCTCGGCGAGGACGAGGCGCGCCCGCTGTGCGCGCGCTGGCCGATCGAGGCGCAGGAGCTGGTGACGCGCTTCTGGCCCGGCCCGCTCACGCTGGTGCTGCCGCGCACCGAGCGCGTTCCCGACGAGGTGACCGGCGGCGGACCCACGGTCGCCGTCCGGGCGCCGTCGCATCCCGCCGCGCGCCAGCTCATCGCGCGCGTCCGCGCCCCGCTCGCCGCGCCCAGCGCGAACCGCAGCGAGCACGTCTCGCCCACCACCGCGCGCCACGTCCTGCGCGACCTGAACGGCCGCATCGACGCCGTGCTGGACGGCGGCCGGTGCCCGGTGGGGATCGAATCGACGGTGGTCGCGTTGACCTCGGCGGGACCGCGCCTGCTGCGCTCCGGCGCGGTCCCCCGTTCCGCGCTCGAAGAGCTGCTCGGCGAAGTCCCGGACGCCGCGCCGAGCGGACCCGTCGCTCTTTCCCCGGGACAGCAGAAGCGGCACTACGCGCCCGCCGCGGTGGTGCGGATGGCCGACTCCGCCGCGCTGCCGCGCATCGCCGCCGATCTGCCCGGCCGCGTGGGCGCGCTGGTCCGCAGCGAAGTCGCCTTCCCGGAGAGCGTCGTCTCCCTGCGCCTCCCGGCCGATCCGGCCGGTTACGCCCGCGATCTCTATGCAGCGCTGCGCGAGTTGGAGGACCGCGGGTGCACCTCGATCTGCATCGAGAGCGTCCCCGCCTCGCCGGAGTGGGATGCCATCCGCGACCGCCTCACCCGCGCGGCGGCGTAGCACTACCTTCCGGCGGCGAGCGCGACCGCGATCTCGCCCGCGCGCCGGGCATTGTTCTCCAGCAGGTCGAGGTTCGACTGCAGGGTGCGCCCGCCGCTCGCGTCCGCGAGGCGGGCGAGCAGGAAGGGAGTCAGCTCCTTTCCCGCGAGCTTCCGCTGGGCGGCCTCGCCCAGCGCGGCGGAGAGCGCGCGCTCCACCTCGGCGCGGGGAAGCGGCGAGGGAGGCGGGACGCAGACCAGCACGCCGGAGCCCTGGCCCAGCTCGTCCCAGTGGATCCGCAGCGCGCGGGCGACCGAGGCCGCGTCGTCGAGGCGGTGCTCCAGGCGGATGCCGGTCGATCCGGTGAAGAACGCGGGCAGCTCGGAGGTGCCGAACCCGAGCACGGGGACGCCGAGCGTCTCGAGCGCCTCGGCCGTGGCGGGGAGGTCCAGGATGACCTTCGGTCCGGCGCAGACGACGCACACCTGCCGGCGCGACAGCTCGATCAGATCGGACGAGACGTCGAAGGGTTCGGCGGGGGATGCGCGGCGGTGCACTCCGCCGATCCCGCCGGTCGCGAAGACGCGGATGCCGGCCCGGGCCGCGACCGCGCAGGTGGCGGAAACGGTGGTGCCGGCGTCGCGGCCAGAGGCGCAGAGCGCGGCCAGATCGCGGACCCCGGCCTTGGCGGCGCCGAGCGCCGGAGCGGCGAGGCGCTGCAGCTCCGCTTCCGTCGCCCCGACCACGATCCGGCCGCCGATCACCGCGACGGCGGCGGGCACCGCTCCCGCGTCGCGGATCGCCCGTGCGCACCGCCGCGCCGCCTCGAGGTTGTGGGGCGGCGGCAGGCCTTGCGCGACCACGCTCGTCTCCAGCGCGACGGCGGTGCCGCGCGCGATCGCCTGGCGGACCTCGTCAGGGACCTCGATCAACGCTCCTCCAGCAGGTCCAGCGCCCGCGCCAGGCCGGGACCATGGTACGTGCGCGGCGACTCGCCCTCTCCGCGGACCGCCCGCGCCGGGTCCTCCACATAGCCCAGGTATCCGTCGGCCACGCCGATGAAACGCTCCGGCCCTCCACCCAGCGCCAGGCTGCCGACCGGCTCGCCGGGGACGCCGCCGAACCTCACGCCGGCGATGCTCAGCCGCGTCCTCACCGCGAACGGCTCGGCCCAGAGCGCCAGGGCGTTGCTCGCCGCGCGGCGCAGCGGCCAGGGAACGCGAGCGCTGGCCTGGGCGGGAGGCAACGAGTGCAGCGTGACCGCGCAGGCGAGCGGAGCGCCGTCGGTCCAGGCCGCGGTCTCGAGCAGGTCCAGCGCCCGCCGCGCGACCCGGGTCCCGAGCGCCTGCGCCGCCGCCGGGGGGTCCGCGGGCAGCCCGTCGCGCGACCAGGTCGCGTTGCCCCCGGCGCCCTGCAGCACCAGCGCCGGCGCCTGGGTGTCGTGCTCGAGGGCGCGCGCCGCCGCGCCGGGCCAGTCACCCGACGGCGTTCGCCAGGAGGGCGGCAGGACCGTCGGGTGCATCGCGTAGACCACCAGGGTCGCGACGATGACCCCTCCCTCGTCGCGCGCCTGGAGGGCGAGCAGCGTCGGGTCCACGGGTCCGGCGCTGCGCACCACCGCCGGACCGTCGCCCCACTCGACCTGCGCGACGGCGAGGCGGCCCGTCCGCAGGTACCCGAGCGCTCCACGGATCGCGTCCGCCACGGCTTGCGCCACGGCGTCGCGCATCGCGCGGTCGAACCGCCCGTTCCCCGCGACCTCCGCGAGGGCGTTGTCCCAGGTCCCACCCGGGCCCGAATGGGTATGCGTCGCGGCGAGCAGCAGGCAGGTGCGCGGCGGAAGCTGCGCGCGCCGCAGGACCTCCTCCTCCAGATCGCTCGAGACGAGCAGCGCGTCGAGCGCGACGATCACGGCCCGCACCTCGCCGGAGCGAAGCACGAGCGCGCGGACATACACCTGGCCCTCGTTCTCCGCACGCCGCCGCCCGGCGTAGCCCGCGAGAGGCGCTCCGCGCGGGACCTCGATGGTCACCCTCTGCGCGCCGACCTCGACCGGCCCCTCGGACCTGACCTGGAGGGTGCCCCGCCCGTGCACCAGGAAGGGCGGCGGCTGCGCGGAACGGCGTCCGAGCGGAACGGCCAGCACGACCAGCGCGAAAAGGCCGAGCGCCGCCCCGGCGATGCGGGCCGCGCGCTTCAATTGGCGACGCGCCGCGCGCCCAGGTAACGCGACTCGAACCACGGCTGGTCCATGTCCGCCTCGACCACTCCGTGCGACGACGAGGCGTGGATGATGCGGCGCGTGCGCGGGTCGATCACCATGCCGACGTGCGAGACGCCCGCACCGTTCGTATCGAAGAACACCAAGTCGCCTTCGCGCAGCGCCTCCTTGGCCACCGGCGCACCGCTCTTCCACTGCAGCTTGGAGACGCGCGGCAGGGGGATCGCGATGGCCCGGTACGAGTTCCGGGTCAGGCCCGAGCAGTCGATGCCGGCGCGCGTCTCGCCGCCCCAGACGTACGGCGTGCCCAGGTAGGAGAGCGCGGTGCGCTCCACCCGCGCCCACGAGCTGAACGGCCCCTCGCCCTCCTGCGCGCGCGGAGGCTCGGGCGGAAGCTCCGTCTCGTCCGGGGGCGCGGGCTTGTCGGGCGGGCGCCGCCGGTCGGGCACCGAGGAGTCCGGCGGCGGCCGGCTGCGCTGCGCGCGCTGCGGCGCGGTGTCCACCTCGAACACGCCGCGGTAGCCGGGGTCCTTGGGCACGCTCTTCTTGCGCGCGGCGTCCTCGAAAGTGGCGCGCGTCGTCCCCAGCAGCGCGCCGGGATGCAGCGGGTCCTTCTCCATCCCGGCGAACACATAGGCGGCGTACAGCTTCACGTCGTACTTGCGCCTCGCCGCATCGATCAGGCCCCATTTCACCGTGTCGAAGCTGCGGACGTCCCATCCGTGCTCCATCGCGTTGCGCACCAGGTCGGCGGCGACCTCGTCCGGGACACCGCCCTTGACTGCCACGCGATAGCCGTTTGCCCACGCGGCCAGCTTCTCGGGCGGCACCGGCTTGCGGAACCCGTACAGCGCGATCCCGGCGACCACCTCCGCGGGCGCGCCGCGCCAGACCGCCTGGTAGGCGGCGAACGCGACCTCGGCGATGCGGTCCATCGGCGCCTGATCGAACATGCCCTCCGCGACGACGTGCATGAGCGTCTGCACGTCCTGCGGCTTGTCGGGCCGGACGACGTTGTGGCCGTAGTTCGCGAATCGGTCCTCCAGCGCCTTTTGCAGCTGCGCCCGCTGCGCCGGCGTGAACCCGCGGTCGCGCGCGAGCTTCTCGCGCACGTACTCGAGCACGTTCTGGCGCGGCGCAGCGCCCGCGGGAACGGCCAGGGCGAGGGCTAGGAGTAGCGATCGTCTCGCCATGGATGCGCGGTGTTGCTGTACCCGCGCAGCTCCCAGAACCCGAGCCGGTCGTGCGTCAGCACTTCGATGCGACGGACCCACTTCGCCCCCTTCCAGGCGTACAGCTGCGGAGTGATGACGCGGACCGGGCCGCCGTGCTCCACGGGCAGCGGCTGGCCTTCCGCGGTGTGCACGAGGAGGACGTCGTCCTTGAGCGCCTCCTCCAGCGGCAGGTTGGTGGTGTAGCCGTCGTACCCGTGGGTCATCACGTGGGTGGCGGCAGCGGCCGGCCGCGCCAGCGCGAGGACCAAGGACAGCTGCACTCCCTCCCAGGGCACGTCCAGCTTCGACCAGGTGGTGACGCAGTGGAAGTCGCTCACGTCCTTGGTCTGCGGCAAGGCGATGAAGTCCTTCCAGGCCAGCCGGAGCGGCTCCTCGACCGCGCCGTCGACGACCAGCTCCCATTTCGACAGCGGCACGTTGGGAAGACGTCCCAGGTCGAGCACCGGCCATCCCTTGGTGACGGTCTGGCCGACGGGCAGCTTGGGCATGCCGTGGCGGTTGGCCGGACCCGAGCCCCGGGGCTTCGCGTCGGCGGCGGAGGGCGTCTCGAGCATGCGCTGCCGGAACCGCTCGCGCAGCTTCATGCGCGCGTCGACGATCCGCGCCTCCTTGTCGTCCGGCATGCGCGGATGCTAACCGGAGCCTGCCGTCCGCAAAAGGATGCCTGCCCGGCGGCCGGCCGGGCCGGGAGGGAGCGCGGTGAGCGCGGTCGTCTGGAATTGCCCGTGGCTGCGGCGTGTTCTGGCATCGTTGCAGGGCGAGTGCCAGCCCTGTACGCTTCGTTCCCCGCGCTCTCCCGGAGAGACCGTGCAGCTGAAGGTCCTCAGAGACCCGATCGACGACGACAAGTTCCACGACGAGTGCGGCGTGTTCGGCGTCTTCGGCCACTCCGAGGCGGCGAACATCACCTACCTGGGCATCCATGCCCTCCAGCACCGCGGGCAGGAGTCGGCGGGCATCGCCGCGCTCGACGCCGGGCAGATCCAGGTCCACAAGACCATGGGGCTGGTCGCCGACAACTTCGACGCGGCGACGCTCGCCCGCCTGCCGGGCAACGCGGCGATCGGGCACACGCGCTACTCCACCGCCGGCCAGTCGCGCATCGAGAACGCGCAGCCGTTCGTGTTCAAGGGCGTCGCCGGACCCATCGCGGTGGCGCACAACGGCAACCTGGTCAACGCCGAGGAGCTGCGCGCCTCGCTCGAGGCGCAGGGCGCCATCTTCACGGGCTCGTCCGACACCGAGCTGATCCTGCACCTCATCGCCCGGGAGCGCGAGGGGACGGCGGTGGAGCGCATCCAGCGCGCGCTGGCGCAGGTGCGCGGCGCGTACTCGCTCCTGTTCCTCACCCAGGACTCGATCATCGCCGTGCGCGACCCGCTCGGCTTCCGGCCGCTGGTGCTGGGGAAGCTGCGTGGCGCGCCCGTGTTCGCCAGCGAGACCTGCGCGTTCGACCTGATCGAGGCGAAGCTCGAGCGCGAGGTGGAGCCGGGCGAGATGGTGGTCGCCGACGCCTCCGGCGTGCGCATCGTGCAGAAGCTGCCCCCGCAGCGCAGCGGCAAGTGCATCTTCGAGCTGATCTATTTCGCCCGCCCCGACTCGCAGGTGTTCGGCCGCAGCGTGTACCGGACCCGCAAGGAGCTGGGCCGCCGCCTCGCCATCGAGCAGCCGGCGGAAGCCGACGTGGTGGTGCCGGTGCCCGACTCCGGGGTCGCGGCGGCGCTCGGCTACTCGGAGCAGAGCGGCATCCCCTACGACATGGGGCTCATCCGCAGCCACTACGTCGGGCGCACCTTCATCGAGCCGTCGCAGTCGATCCGCCACTTCGGGGTGAAGCTGAAGCTCAACCCCGTGCAGCACGTGGTGAAGGGGAAGCGGGTGGTGGTGGTGGACGACTCGATCGTGCGCGGCACCACCAGCCGCAAGATCGTCAAGATGCTGCGCGACGCGGGCGCCAAGGAAGTGCACGTGCGCATCAGCGCGCCGCCGACCAGGTGGCCCTGCTACTACGGGATCGACACGCCGGTGCGGAAGGAGCTGATCGCCGCCACGCACACGGTGGAGGAGATCGCCAAGTACGTCACCGCGGACTCGCTCGGCTACCT
>WNFH01001198.1_pt1 | contig 17409 bp, 16 predicted proteins | sample 5400411 | NCBI WGS metagenome assembly WNFH01 (sample SAMN13153347, study PRJNA577476) | soil metagenome | isolation source: 200 cm saprolite under Douglas fir tree site 2 hole 3 | place: USA:California | collected 2015-04-18
GTAATTTGAAAAAATAAATCACAAATTGCAAATCACCAATTACAGATCATCATGGTCTTCAAGCAAGTCACCATCATCGGGACAGGCCTCATCGGCGGCTCGCTGGGTCTCGCGCTGAAAAAGCGCCGTCTCGCAGGACGTATTGTGGGCTGCGATCGTGCGCCGGTGCTGGAGCGCGCGCGCGATCGGGGCGCCATCGACACCGGAGCCACAAATCCCGTCGACGCGGTGCGCGGCAGCGAGCTGGTGGTGCTGGCGACGCCGGTGCTGGCGATTCTCGATCACATCGAGCGCCTTGGTCCGGCGCTAGCGCCGCGCACGCTGGTCACCGATGTAGGCAGCACCAAGGCGGAGGTTGCAAAGCGCGCGGCGAAGTCGTTTGGAAAAACCGCCGGGCAGCGGTTTGTCGCCGGGCATCCCATGGCCGGCAAAGAGCAGGCGGGTGTGGACTATGCCGATGCCGATCTTTTTGAAGGAGCAGCCTGGCTGTTTACGCCGTTGCCTCGGCAGAACGTTCATGCCGGGCTGTCCGGAGAGTTTCTCCATTGCGTGGAAAAGCTGGGCGCAAAAGTGGCCATTCTCGATCCTGTGGACCATGACCGATTCTGCGCCTGGGTCAGCCATCTGCCGCAGATGATTTCAACTGCGCTCGCTGCCACGCTGGTGGACGAGTTTGGCGAAGACGCGCCTTTGCTCGACATCGGCGGCCGCGCGCTGCGCGAACTGACGCGCATCTCGGGTAGCCCGTATTCAATGTGGCGCGACATCGCCATCACGAACAAAGACAATCTGGGACGCGCCCTGCTCAAGCTGGAACAACGACTGGCTCACATCCGTGAGAATTTGGACACGAAGCAACTGGCCATGGAATTCGAGCGCGCCCACCAGCTTAAGAAGGTAAAGCCTCCGCGGACGCGACGATGAGACACGCACGCGGAGGCATGGAAAAAAATAACTCGTTACGGAAGAAGCGAGCGTGAGTTCATCAAGGCTGTGGTCAAACTAGCTTTTCTTCCGCCGCGCCCACAGAGGGACCAGGTCTGCTGCAAACGGAACAGGCACCAGCACTCGAAAAATACCATCCCCCTTATCGTCAAGAAAGGTCGCCCAGAAGATGCACGCCGCTTCGGCGTCAACGATCCACTTTCCATCTTTTCGATGGGCCATCACAGGAATCATGGTGTACGAGTACGCGACGGCGCGTCCGGCGACTTCCCATCGAACGATGGTAGCTTTCACCAGGGACCCCCGCATTCGTTGGCGCGAACCATTCAACGCAAACTCCTGGGCTGGAAACTCGGCTATGTACGGAGACTCATCGGGTGTGACCAGGTAAGCTTTGGCGTCACCCATCGACGTCGGTTGCGACAATCCATGGTTCCCTGCCGTGCCAGGTAATTTCCATCCTTCAGAGCGGTAATACTGCGGAGTCGAAGCCGGGTCATACTCAAAACTGCAAGCCAGTGCCGGCGGCATAACAACCAGCACGACGATAGCGAATCCGAGGTACCGCATGGCTCGATTATAGAACTTCTCTTTACGAGCTGCCGTGGATTCTTGCGCTTTGGATCCCGAGGGTGGATGCTTTCCGATAGAATTCTCTGCTATGAACAAGGTCGTCGCGAATGCCGAAGAGGCGATCCGGGACGTGTTTGACGGGGCCACCATCATGGTTGGCGGCTTCGGCCTCTGCGGGATGCCGGAGAATCTGATCCGGGCGCTGGCGCGTAAAGGCACAAAAAACCTGACCACCATCAGCAACAACGCAGGCGTGGACGGGCTCGGGATGGGGCTACTCCTGGCGAATGGCCAGATTCGGCGGCACATCGGGACCTACGTCGGCGAGAACAAACTGCTTGAGAAAATGGTGCTAGATGGAACGGTGCAGCTCGACCTGGTTCCGCAGGGAACGTTTTCCGAGAGGATTCGCGCCGGTGGCGCCGGCATCCCCGCTTTCTTTACTCCGACTGGTGTAGGCACGGCAGTCGCTGACGGAAAGGAGGCGCGCGAATTCGATGGCCGCCCCTACATCATGGAACGCGCGCTGAGAGCCGACTTCGCTTTCGTCAAGGCATGGAAGGGCGACAAGTGGGGCAACCTGGCTTATCGCAAGACGGCGCGCAACTTCAATCCCATGATGGCGACGGCGGCGAAAGTTACGATTGCGGAAGTGGAGCACCTGGTCGAACCGGGAGAACTCGATCCCGACATGGTTCACACGCCCAGCGTGTTCGTGAAGCGAATTTTTCAGGGAGAATTGTTCGAGAAGAGGATCGAGAAGAGAACGGTGAGGAAAGCGGTCGTTAGTCGCTAGCCGTTGGTCGTTCGCAAAGTCCAGGCCGATCCAGCTTACGAATTGCGAACGACTAACGACTAGCAACCAACGACATTCGATAACGAACAGGCTATGACAGTCGAAGCGAAATCGTCCAAAGACGCGGACAAACGCGAACGCATCGTAAAGCGCATCGCTCGCGAGTTGCGCGATGGCTTCTATGTAAACCTTGGCATCGGGCTGCCGACGCTCATCGCCAACTACGTGCCGGCAGGAATGGATGTAATCCTCCAGAGCGAGAATGGCATGCTGGGCATTGGGCCATATCCGGTCGACGGCCAGGAAGACGCGGACCTGATCAACGCCGGCAAAGAGACGGTCAGCGAACTTCCGGGCACCGCATACTTTTCGAGCGCCGATTCGTTCGCCATGATCCGCGGTGGACACGTTGACCTGAGCGTGCTGGGCGCGATGGAAGTGGACGAGCAAGGCAATCTTGCGAACTGGATGATCCCCGGCAAAATGGTCAAAGGCATGGGCGGGGCCATGGACTTGGTCGCGGGGGCGCGGCGCGTCATCATCGCGATGGAGCACACCACGAAAGATGGGCAGCCGAAGATTCTGAAGAAGTGCACACTGCCACTGACTGGCGTGGGAGTCGTACATACGATCGTTACGGAAATGGCTTACATCCGAGTTACACCGAATGGTTTGCTGCTCGAAGAAATTGCTCCCGGCCTGTCGGTCGCCGACATTCAAAAGGCGACCGAGGCGCAGTTGCGAGTTAGTTCCGAGCTCAAGACGATGTGAATGGCTGTCAACCGCAAACACGACCTCTTACAGGATCGTATGGCACCGTCCTGACTGCGCACTAGCGGTGATCTCTCACCACCGGCATGCGGTGATCTCGTACCGGCCCCTTGCACACTTCAACCGGCAGACCCGCTGGTGCGTTATTCGTAGCGGCGCAAAGCGCGTGGATCTGCGCTGCGTCGCGCTGTGCTTTCCGGCTCGCCAGACCACCTTTGATCGCGTGCAATCGGGAGATTCGCGGTCTCCCAGGAGGCACTGTGATGACTCGAACCGTCCCGCCCGACGTCAGCCGATGCACGGCGGGACGCGCACCCGCGATGGCGCGCGCCTTCCGCACCTGCTCGCGTTGTGCGGTTGGAAGCCGGCTGATTGCCGCCTGAAGACTGTGCTCAACCTCATCGACCTCCTCCGCCCGATTTTCCGCAGTCGCCAGCGCACCCGCTACGCCGAAATTCCGTAGCCCGCGGGCAGCACTGCCGCCCACCACAGCCGTCCGCCCGGGAGTAAGCGCCGGTTGTCCCGTCCAAATTAGATGAAGTGCTCCGTCGATGAATGGACTCGAAGAGGCGGGTCCCAAATGAAAACTGACATAGACTCCCTGGTCTTTCGAGGGCGGCAGTATGACAGCCACGGTGGGCCCCGATGTTCCTTCCGTGCCTTCAAAATCTCTTTGGGTCTTGGTCCAGTCCACATCCACGGAGGTCATCCCTTCTCGCCAAGGCAGTCGGACCGTGTAGTCCTCGAAACCGGAATCCCAAAGCTGGCTCGAACAGAAGCCTTCGTCGCCTCGATTGCGTACGAACATGAGCCATACGTCGTCGCTCGGATCGTTCTCGTAGTCGTCACGCCTAGTGGCCATGGCATACAAAGGATGGATCTCCGCCTTCAAGTCGTGCTCGCCATCCATGCCGAACATGCCTGTCAAGATCGTGTGGCCCTTGAAGTAAAGCGCAGGATGATCAATGGCCTTCTGTAGCTCCTCGCGTTCCGATTCGTCGCAGGTACGTTCACCACTGTTGCATTGCTCGAGGATGCCCTTCGCGGAATCGCGGCCGTTGACAGCGTCGTGGAACAAGTTCCACTCCTGCGAAGAGAAATTATCGATGGTCTCATCCGTGTCAAATTCAACGTGAAGCCCTGGGCGGCCGTTCACACTCAGAGGGTCGCCGGGCGTGTCGCTGGTGAACGAAAAGCTGTAGTCGTCGTCAGGATTGTGGTCAATTGGACCTGCACTGCCCTCAACCGTCACCGGGAACCAATTAACGTGTCCGACAAAACTGCCAGACGCGAATGGTCCCCCTTTTCTCAACTTACACAATGCGTCATTTAGGCCATCCGGCAAGTCCACACTGCTGGCTGCATCGGCCTGGTCCGTACAATCGGCAAAGTAGGGGACCATGTAGAGCTGTGGAATGCCGAGGACACTGCCCCGTTGGCTGAATTCATGGCACAGAGAGGTGCTGGGTTTCTGGCCCGGATTTCGTTGCTGCCACGACCACAAAGGGTTTGAGGGCAATCCGTTACTGTCTGCCAAGCCCGACAGAACGTCAAAATCGAAGCGACTCGTGGGCGTCCCGCACTCCACACCTCGACAAATGGTGATCGTTACGTGGGCTGGTCCACCGTCGTTGGGGCCGCTCATTTTGCACTGGTCGTCGTTCCCATCGTCATGGCTGTAGTAGCCATTGTCCGAGTAGTCGTCATCTTCGTAGCCCAACCACAGCACCAGTTGTGACGCCGGCACGCCCTGGCCCGTCACCGTCTGGAGCTTCCCGATGAATTTTTCAATTCTGACGAGGCCACTGCCGGCAGGTTTTGCAGTCGGAATGCGAATCAGCCCGTGATACTTATCATTGGTGCCGTCGCCGGTTGGGTTCACATATCGCTTCCATGTGTCGAAGTGGCCGCCAGTTTGCACACATCCGTCCGCATTTACCTGAACGATATCGTTGGGGGCGAATTGAATTTGAGGATAGGCGGTCTCCTTCCGGGTAACGACTGGCTGGTCGATGGTGCAGTTAAATTTCCCGGTTTTGGTGCGGTCGCCGCAGCGCGGATCGAGTAGGGGTGGGGGCGGCGGATTGGGATGACACTTCTGCTCACACTGAGCCAGACACTGCGCGTACTCTCGGCCTTTGAGGCCATCGCACGGTGAATCCGATGAGCGGCAATTCTTGACACAGGAATCTTGCGCAGAAGCGGCGCCGGCAAAACCGATGAGCAGCAGCGCTACTCCCGCCCATCGCCACCTGAACGCTGTGCACAATAAACAAGCCAGACTCTGCCAATATCTCATCCCCTACTCCTATCTACGGTAGTAGTGTATCGACGAGGAGAAACGTGTCAGAGCAGTTCGATTTTCAATAGGTTGCTCGGTCAACCGGGCTTCCTGCTTATACCCGGGAAAGACGAAAGGGAGCACTGAGCAAGCGGGCCGGGAGCATCACCACTGCCCAAACCAGGGCCAGCGTCCCATGCACTGCGATCCCAACCACCCGAAACGGCAAGAGCAGGAGCCACACGATCGGATATAGGACCAGCGCAAAGAGCGCCAGTGGCCAGCACAAAATGAAGAGAAGGCACCACAGCAGAAACGTGAACATGGCAGATTGCCTCCTGCACTATGATACGGCGCGGGAAGGAAAAAGTTCGACCAGGTTACGGTGCTTGAACGGCTAAATACTTCTGTAAAAATTGGAGAGTGCGGATCCCGGCGTCGCGCCATGCACCCTCGTCGAAATGGTGACCAGCTGCGGGATAAGTCTTGATCTCGTATGGAATTCCTTTCTTTTCCAGCAAATTCTGCAGATCATAAGCCTCCTGGACCGGAACTGTGGAGTCGGCCTCACCGTGAAGAATGAGCACTGGGCAAAATCGACGCATGAAGAACCTCATCTCTTTTGGGAATCCGCCGAAGAATTCAACCACAGCCTTCACGCGTGGATCGACGGAAGCCACGGAGAGTGCGAGGTAGGCTCCGAGTGAAAATCCGAGCAGTCCAATGTGGGTGGCATCGACCTGCGGATGTTGCTCGACAAAGCTGATCGCGTCCCACACAGTTTTTCCCCACGCCGGGAAGTTGCGGAAAATGGTCTGCTTGTCGTTGGCTTGCGTGGTGCCGGTGCGATCGAAGTAGTGGAGGACGAAAACGGCAAAGCCCTGTGCGGCCAGCATGGTCGCGGGTTCGTTCATACCGGAGACGCCGCCTCCGGAGCCACATAGCGCGATGACCGTGGGCAGTTTTTCGTTTGAGTCCGGGAGGTAGGCATCGAGGCGGATGAGTTTGGTGCCGCTTTCGAAAGTCAGTTGAGATTGGGAGATGGCGGGCATGGGGAAGCATTCTTGGCAACGCCGGCGGAGACGCGGCACGCCGCGTCTCTACGAATATTTGTTGGTTGGCGCTTGCGCTAACTGACGCAGAGATTCTTCATATGGGGCGCGGGCAATTCCGCGCTCGGTGATGATCGCGGTCACGTACTTCGCGGGCGTCACGTCGAAGGCGGGATTCTCGATCTCCACGCCGTCGGGGACCATTTGTTTACCGGCAATGTGCGTCACTTCTCTGGCATTGCGCTGCTCGATCGGAATCTTGGAGCCGTCGGGTGTATCGAGGTCGACCGTGGAAATTGGCGCCGCGACGTAAAACGGAATGCCGTGCTCTTTGGCAAGAACGGCGACGGTATAAGTGCCGATTTTGTTGGCGACGTCGCCGTTGGCGGCAATACGGTCTGCGCCGACTACGATGGCGCCGATCTTTCCTTGATTCATCATCGCGCCGGCCATGTTGTCGGAAATGACGGTGGTCGGAATGCCGTCTTTCATCAACTCCCATGCTGTCAGGCGCGAGCCTTGCAGGAAGGGACGGGTCTCGTCGGCATAGACGTGGATCTTCTTACCCTGTTCGACGGCGGCGCGGATCACGCCCAGAGCGGTACCGTAGCCGGCGGTTGCCAGCGCTCCAGCGTTGCAGTGCGTAAGTACGCCGCCGCTCGCGGGCATCAGCGTGGCGCCGTAGCGTCCCATGGCTTGATTAGCGGCAATGTCTTCGGCGTGCATGCGCTGTGATTCTTCGATGAGCGCCTGCTTGATCTGCGCGACGGGGCGGACGCGCAGCGTTTCAAACTTCTCCTGCATGCGCCGAATCGCCCAGAACAGATTGACCGCGGTCGGACGCGTCTGGCGGATGATCTCGCAGATCTGGTCAAAGTCTTTCTTGAGGTCGGCGCCGTTTTCGGCTTTGGAGTTCTGCACGCCGAGCGCGATGCCCATCGCGGCGGCCACACCGATGGCGGGCGCGCCGCGCACAACCATGTTGCGGATCACGTCGGCGACCTGCTCGTGCGTCGTGCAGTTTACATACACTTCCTCGGTCGGCAGCTTCGTCTGATCAATGAAGCGCACGCCTTTGTCAGTCCATTCGAGGGTTTGGATCATGAAGCAGTTCTCAGTTCCCGGTTCTCAGTTCTCAGTGGCACTTAGCACTTGCGCTTAGCCACAGCTGCTCCGTACAAGGTCCAGAAGGGATAGCTGGCACCTCATATGTCAGCCAAATGCTAAGCGCTGAGTGCTAAGTGCTCCCTTCTCACATCGTCTGCCGTAAATATGGAAATAAACGGCGCCGGAGCAGATGCTTTCTCGACGTCGGGCCGTCCCTGAGCTTCCTGGCGTTCGACCAGGCACATCACTCCAATCACTTCGAACCCGAATTCGCGGGCGGCTTCGATGGCTTGCACGGTGGAAGATCCGGTCGTGCAGACGTCGTCTACGATCACCACCCGGGCGCCCTTTTCAGCGAAACCTTCGATGCGGCGGCCGGTGCCGTGCTGCTTCTCTGACTTGCGTACCAGGAAACCGTGAATCGTGCCGCTGGTCACGGCGACTGCGACTACGATTGGATCAGCACCCATGGTGAGGCCGCCGATGGCGTGGGGTTCCCATTCCCGCTCGCGAATTTGCTCCAGAAATACATGGCCGGTCAATTGCGCGCCGCGGGCGTCGAGAGTCGTGGTGCGGCAATCGACGTAGTAGTCGCTGCTCGCGCCCGACGACAACTTGAACTCGCCGAGGCGAAACGACTTTTGTGCGAGCATCTCCAACAGGTCTTGGCGTGCGATGGACATTGAAGTTTCTACGATAGCAGGTAAAGCCAGTTCTCGGTTCTCAGTTCCCAGTTCTCGGAAAATGCCAATGACATCGGACACTGAGAACTGAGAACCGGGAACTGGGAACTGCCATTGAACTGAGAACTGCTACTGATTGAGTTTCTCTAGATGGCGGAAGCCGTCGGTCGCAACGAACATCAGCGCCGAGATCGTGCCGTTGTACGCAACGTGCATCAGCAGGCTGGCGGCGACGGAATTCTTCTGGGCCCTCACCATGGTCAGTACCAGGCCCACCAGAAAAATCACGAGCAGGGGGCCCCAGGTGAATTTGAGTTGCGATCCGTGCAGCAGCGCAAATCCAAAGGCGGTCAGTAGTACAGCGGCAGCCAAGCCAACCTGGCGTTTCAGCACCGGATAAAGAAAGGCACGAAAGAGGAACTCCTCCATCACCGGGGCTAGCGTGATGCCGAAGATGGTAAGCGCCCAAGCTTCCGCGGGCGTTCGAAAGAGATTGTCTATCGGCAAATTTTTCGGGATGGGCAACAGATGTGCCAAGGCTTGCAAGGCAAGTGAGAGCACAAAACCCCAAAACATGAACTTGCCGGGATTGGACGGCCAGTTCCAGTGGATCGCAGTCAGGAAGTCGGCACGCCGACGCTCGCGCGTAACCAGGATGTACATATAGGCAAAGACGAGGAGATATCCGATCGCCTGCCCTACCACTACCACCAAAGCGTTGCGTGCCAACTCGGTCACATCCAGGTATGGATAAACCCACCGCTTGGCGACGAGCAGTACTCCGATCATGCTGATTGCCAACGCCCCAATCGTGATCGAGACAAGCTTCAGGAGATCCCAGCCGTTCCAGGCTGGATCGGGCAGCGGGGCCACAACGATCTCTGCTAAAGAGCTTTCCGGAATTGCCGTCGCCAGTTCGGACTCAACTGTCGGGATCACTTCCGGGTTTTCGGGAAAGGGATTCAATGGACTTCCTGCGGGGTCGGTTGCGCGTTCACGCCCGGCTTCGCGCCGTTGAAATATGAGGCAAGCGCCTGTCCAGTGTAGGACTTTTTCACGCGCGCGACCTGTTCCGGAGTGCCTTGCGCGACGATGCGACCTCCCTCTTCTCCGCCTTCTGGGCCGAGATCGAGGACCCAGTCGGCGTTCCGGATCACATCGAGATTGTGCTCGATGATGATGACCGAGTTTCCCAGATCGGTGAGCCGGTGCAGCACGTCGAGCAACTTGCGTACATCGTCGAAGTGCAGGCCAGTCGTGGGCTCGTCGAGCAGATAGAGAGTCTTGCCGGTCTGACGCTTGCTGAGCTCCCGGGCTAGCTTGATGCGCTGCGCTTCTCCGCCGGAGAGCGTCACCGCCGATTGCCCGAGATGAATGTATCCCAGGCCGACATCGACCAGCGTTTGCAGTTTTTGTTTCACTTGTGGAATGTTTTCGAGAATTGTCAGGGCGTCGGAGACCGGCGACTCTAACACGTCGGCGATCGAGTACCCCTTGTAGCAGACCGCCAAAGTCTCATGATTGTAGCGACGGCCGCCACAGACTTCGCACTGCACATACACATCGGGCAGGAAGTTCATCTCGATGCGGCGCTGGCCTTCGCCTTGGCAGGCCTCGCAGCGTCCGCCGGGGACGTTGAACGAGAAGCGTCCGGGCTTGTAGCCTCGTTCACGCGATTCGGGCAGCATGGCGTAAAGATCTCGAATCTGCGCAAACATTCCCGTATAGGTGGCGGGGTTCGAGCGCGGCGTGCGGCCAATCGGCGACTGGTCGATGCGAATGACTTTGTCCACCAGTTCCGAGCCGCTGATCGATTTATGCATGCCGGGCTCTTCCCGTGAGCGGTAAAGCTGCTTGGCCAGAGCACGGTACAGGATGTCATTCACCAGCGTTGATTTGCCTGATCCCGACACGCCGGTCACAACGGTCATCACGCCGAGGGGGAAAGTGATGTCGAGATTTTTTAGGTTGTTCTCTCGTGCGCCCAGAACAGTGATGGCCTTGCCGTTGGGGCTGCGGCGCTCGGTCAACATCGCAATCCGTTGGCGTCCGGCCATGTAGGCGCCGGTCAGAGAGTCTGCGGAAGCGATGATCTGCGCCGGAGTGCCGCTGGCGACGAGCGCCCCGCCGTGGCGGCCTGCGCCGGGTCCAAGGTCGATGACGTAGTCAGCGCGGCGGATGGTCTCTTCGTCGTGTTCTACGACCAGTACGGTATTGCCGAGGTCACGCAGGTTTTCGAGAGCAGCTAGTAGACGTCCATTGTCGCGGTGATGCAAGCCTATCGATGGTTCGTCCAAAACGTACAGCACTCCACGAAGTTTGGAACCGATCTGCGTTGCGAGACGAATCCGCTGACCTTCTCCACCGGAGAGCGTTGCTGCCGATCGACTGAGAGAGATGTAACCCAGGCCAACCTCGTGCAGAAACTGCAGTCGCTCGGTGATCTCATGCACGATGCGGCCGGCAATCATCTCTTCGCGTCCAGCCAGTTTGATTCTTCGCGCTGTCTCCAGCGCACGCGAAACCGGGAGAGCCGTGAAATCGGCAATCGACATACCGTTAACTTTTACGGCCAGACTTTCCGGACGCAGGCGTTTGCCATGACAGACCGGGCATTCCGTTGCCGACATGTAATCGAGCAGGTATTCGCGGTAGGTATCAGAAGTAGAGGATTCAAGGTTCTGCTTGAGGTGGCCGAGAATTCCGAGAAAGCCAGTCTTGGCGCCGCGTCCCGGTTCGCCATAGAGCAGGATGTTCTGGATCTTGTCGGGGAATTTCTCGAAGGGCGTCGCCAGATCGATGCCATAGGCTTCCGCCACCAACTGCAGCCCATGATTCAAATTTTGCGAAGCCGATCCGGGCCCGAGACCGCCGTCGAGCAGCGGCTTTGACCAGTCCACGATCACCTTGGCGGGATCGAAATCATAGCGGCTGCCCAAGCCGTGGCACTCCGGGCAAGCGCCATACGAACTGTTAAACGAGAACGACCGCGGCTCCAGTTGCGGCACGCTGATGCCGCAATCGGGGCAGGCGAGACGCGAGGAGTAGAGGGTCTCTTCGCCGTTGACCACCGCCACCAGCACCAGTCCGCCGCCGAGCTTCATTGCGAGACCGACGGAGAGTTCGAGGCGGTGCTCAATTCCGGGTTTGACCAGCAGGCGATCAATCACCACTTCGATAGTGTGATTCTTGCGCTTGTCGAGGCGGAGGTCGTCTTCCAGATTGACCAGTTCGCCATCGACACGGGCGCGGCTGAAGCCGTGCTGGACGAGCTTTTCCATCTCTTTCTTGAATTCGCCTTTGCGGCCCCGAACGATGGGCGCCATGATCATGACGCGGTCGTCGGGCGTGAGCGCCATGACGCGCTGCACGATCTGCTCCGCCGACTGGCGGGTGATGGGCTTGCCGCAATTCGGGCAGTGAGGCACTCCGATCGAGGAATAGAGCAAGCGCAAGTAGTCGTAGATTTCGGTGATCGTGCCAACGGTCGAACGCGGGCTGCGGCTGGTGGTCTTCTGCTCGATCGAGATCGACGGGCTCAGGCCGTCAATCGCGTCCACGTCGGGGCGCTCCATCTGATCAAGGAACTGGCGGGCGTAGGCGGAGAGGGTCTCGACGTAACGGCGCTGCCCTTCGGCGTAGATGGTGTCGAAAGCGAGCGAAGACTTGCCGGAACCGCTCAACCCAGTGATAACCGTCAGCGTGTTACGTGGGATTTCCACGTCGATGTTCTTTAGATTGTGCTGGCGGGCGCCCCGCACTGAGATTTTTGTAATCGCCATCAGACGTAAGAATTCAGACGCAAGATTATTGGACTTCCGTAACGTGGACGGGTCCCCCAGAAATGTTGGAGAGTGAATGTACGCAGTGCGACTACCGTATCTTAGTCGTTAACAGAGGCGGTCGTCAAACGCGGATAGAGTAGACGTTTGGCAGCTGGCAGACATCTAAGTGGCTGCGGGTAAGGTACTGAACGGTGAATGCCCTTTTGGTTGTTCTTCTTATCGGTGGTACGGCTCTTCTGTCGGTCGCTTTTGGCGTGTTCAGCGCCTACTGGGTTGTGACCAGACTGTTGGCCGTATGCAATCCTTCCCGGCCCACCACCCGTCCAACGCCTGTACTAGTGCCTCACCAAAGCTCCGCGAGCGGCGACTAGGCACAGTAGGACAGCCGACCCATTGTCCAATTCACTCGTTTAACTAACTCATTCATTGTCCGGCGGCTGCTGGTTGGGCGGAGGTATCTGTGGATTTGGTCGGACCTGATTGGGGGGCACCGGCTGGTGCTGCCGGAGCATTTCCAGAATCTGCTCGGGAGTCTTCGGACCGCCGTTGGGGGGTTGAGAACCATCCTGCGCCGTCGCAGCTTGATCCTGATCAGCATTCTCTTCCGCGTCTGCGTCCTCGGCATCGGCCTCGTCATCGTTGGCAGGTGGCTGCACAACGGGCCCGCCCGGGCCCATTCCAGGCGCCATCTGTGCCCGTTCCGGGGGCGTGTACTGCTGGGGAGGCTGGTAAGCATTGGTGACCGTTTCGCCCGCTCCCCCGGCCGACCTCGTGGTTAGCGTTATGCTCGCCACACTGGCCGGATCCGACTCTGAACCTACCATCACGTAGTTGAAAGCCGAGCCATTGAGCAGGCTTGCGAGCACGTCCCGCGCCGGTCCCGGGCCAAGCCGGGTTGCCACCCGTTCGGTGGCGTTGAGCGGGACCTCGATCGCCGCACCGGTGCGCTTGTGCACCTCGCGCAGGATGTCTCCGAGACTCGAATTCTGCGCCACGATGGTGAGCATCCCCCCTTGGTAGCTAACCTGTGGAGGGGTTGATGGGAGCTGATCCATCGGAACTTGTGGCAGCGGCCCGCTGGGCAAGGCCGGCATTGCGACTCCGCGCCGCGCTATCGGCTGTCGCAAGAGTTCAATGTTTGGATGATGCGCTGGAGTTTGCCCGAAAGAGGCGGCTGCCAACAGGGGAAGGCCCCACAAAATCAATGTGATCCACTTGCCTGTTCGCAGCATAGAAACTCCCAGATCTGGCGCGCCTATTGCCTTTGGCAACTGGTCACGCTTGAGGTAAATCTTAGCACTGTTTGGAGAACGCTCGGGGGCGTTATTTCTTGCGTGACAAGCTTTCCTCACCTCTTTTGCAGGTATAACTTCTGTAAGCATTTACGGACGCACCGGGCTTAACCGCATCGTAAAATGCAGGGGGAGGCTGGTACTTGATCAAGGGCTTGCGAAAAGCGTCCTGGAATCGCCATCTGTGGCAGGAAGGGTGGTGGCTCGCGTTGATCTGGATGGTGGCCAGCGCCGAAGCTCAGACCTGCCAAAGCGCCACCGACATGGATGCCGCGGTCCGCAGCGCATTGGAGGCGACGGGCAAGCGGTACTTCGATATGGCTGCCCGCGGGGATTCTGCTGCCCTCAAACAGAATGCCATTCCTGCGTTGGCATCGAACTTTAGTGGAATCGAGGTCGCCGTCAAGGATAACCAGCCTGCCTTCGCAGCGGCGCAAGTGACCGTCCGCCCCCCATTCTTGCTGGCGGCCGAAGGCAACCAACCGCTGGCGCGCGCCGAGTTTCTCTGCGGTGTTTTCGGATCTTCCGGCCAGACCAGAGATAGCGCCGTTTTCATCCTCAACAATCTCCCTCCGGGTAAATATGGCGTCGCCATTGTGGACGCAAGAGGAAGTCAGGACACCCGAACGCTGACCATGATCCTCCAACAACTGGGCGCGGACTGGAAGGTCGCTGGGTTCTACGCCCGGTCCTCGCAGATCAACGGTCACGATGCGTCCTGGTTCGCGCAGCGCGCCCGGGAGTTCAAGACCAAGGGCCAGAATCGCAATGCGTGGCTCTATTTCCGCGAAGCGATCACGCTGACGGCCCCGGCCGATTTCATGAGCACTCTCGCTACCGACAAGCTCTACGACGAAGCGCAGTCGGTGCAGCCCAGTGATCTTCCGGCAAACGGGAACATCGTGGACCTGAGCGCGGCGGGCGCAACGTACAAGCTGATCGCGATATTTCCCCTGAGCGTGGGCGGCGAACTCGACCTGTTGGTGAGATATCAGGCTGCGGATGTCTCCAACACTCTGCAAACGTTTCAAACGAACATCGCATTGATCAAGGCTCTGGTGGCAAAGTTTCCCGAGTTCCGGGATGCGTTCGTGGGAGTGGTAGCCCGCGCGGTCGAGCCTTCCGGGCAAGACTACGGTTCCATGCTGCCGATGAAACAGATCAAGTAGAAAACCAGGTCTCAGGTCTCAGGTGTAAGGTCCCAGGAAATTCAAAACCCGAGCTTTTGTTCCGAAACCGGTTTTCCTGAGACCTGACACCTTAGACCTGAGACCTGATACCCAATGCTTTCTTTTCCTGTCACTTTCACCTCCGCTGCGGACGAGGCTGGCCAGCGCCTTGATCAATACCTGGTCTCGAAGCTGCCTGAAGTGAGTCGCGCCCGAGTTCAGCAACTGATCGCCAAAGGCGAGGTGCTGGTCGGCGGGAGTGCGGCCCGCGCGTCTCTGCGGCTGAAGGGTGGAGAGGAAATCACGGTCACCAGCCCACCCCAGGCTCCTCCCCTGCGCGCCCTTGCGGAGGAAATTCCGCTCGACATTGTCTACGAGGACGACGACCTAGCCATCGTCAACAAGCCTGCCGGCATGATGGTGCACGCCGGCGCCGGGGCAACCGAAGATGCCCGCAACCGCGGCACGCTGGTCAATGCTCTGTTGCATCATTTCCGTGCCCTTTCAGGAATCGGTGGCGAACTGCGGCCCGGGATCGTGCACCGACTGGATCGCGCGACCAGCGGATTGATGGTGGTCGCCAAGAACGACGAATCGCATCGCCGGCTGGCGCGGCAATTTTCCTCCCGCGAAGTGCACAAGACCTACCTGGCCCTGGTGCAGGGCTGGCCGAAACAGGAGCGCGGCACGATTCAGAGCTCGATCAGCCGTGATGCGCAGCGCCGTATTCGCATGACCACGCGCCGTTCGGGCGGACGCGAAGCGGTCACGCACTACCTGGTAATGCGCAAGCTGAATACCGTGTATGGGAAGTTTGCCCTGCTGGAACTCAAAATCGAAACTGGACGCACGCACCAGATCCGCGTGCATCTGTCGTCGATCAACCATCCGGTGGTGGGCGACACGCTCTATGGCGCGGCGCGGGAATTGAAGAGCGAGTCCGGCAAGCTTCGCGCGGCGGGGCAAGCACGAAGCTTGACGCTCGATCGGAATTTCCTGCATTCGGCGGCGTTGGAATTGAAGCATCCGAAAACGGGAGAGGCGATTCGCTTCTCGTCCGTGCTACCCGAGGAACTCGAAGCCCTGTTGGCAGACCTGGGGCCGAGCGGGTCGTAATGGTTCAGTCGTAATGGTTCATCGGAGCGAGGTACAACCGGGATCCTGCCGGAGTCGCGGTACCAGCTATAATGAAGCGAATCCCCATGAGATTTCGCTTCCCCTTGTTGTTGGCTGGTTTTTGGACGGTTGCGATCTTCGCGGTCGGCCAGACGTCGGATCAGAACTTGCCATCGGCACCCTCGGCAACGCTCCAGGAGAATGCTCCCGCCAAACAACCGCCTGCGAATGACAGCAAGCCTTCGGGTTCGACGCAGCCACGTGCGCAGAAACCAAGCCAAGAACTAAAGCCCTCCGAGAGCCCGAAGGAGAGTGCAGATCCGCAAGGCGACAGCGCGAAGCAGAACGTGACGCCGCCCGCGACCAGCGAAACGCCCGCCGTCCCCGCACAGCCCCCGGCGCCGACCACACCGCAGCTCGAGGACATGCCGAAGTCTAATGGCGACGAGCCGGTTACGACCATCATTCGTTTCGCTAACGAAGTGCGCGTCATCTTCACCGTGACCGACAAGCACGGCCGCTACATCAAAGACTTGAAACGGGACGACTTCCGAGTGATTGACGACAAAAAACCCGCCGACCGGATTAACAGTTTTCACAGCGAGACTGATCTTCCTCTGCAAGTCGGTCTTTTGATCGATGCCAGCAATTCGATTCGTGATCGTTTCAAGTTTGAGCAGGAAGCAGCTATCGAGTTTCTGAACTCCATCGTCCGTCCGCGCTATGACCAGGCCATGACCGTCGGCTTCGACTCCACACCGGATGTTACCCAGGACTTCACCGATAACACCGAACTACTCTCGAAGGGCGTGCGCGCTTTGAAAGCTGGCGGCGGCACTGCCATGTACGACGCCCTGTACTATGCCTGCCGGGACAAGCTCATGAAACACGAGCAAACTGGTCCCGTGCGCCGCGCGATCATCCTGCTGAGCGACGGCGATGACAATTCGAGCCATGTGACGCGCGAGGAATCGATCGAGATGGCACAACGCGCCGAGGTGATCGTCTACACGATCAGCACGAATATCACGGGCTCCAAGGGCAAGGGCGACAAAATTCTGGAACGCATCGCCGAGGCCACCGGTGGCCGCGCCTTCTTCCCTTTTCAAATTCGCGACGTGTCGGACGCGTTCGCCTCCATTCAGGACGAACTGCGCAGCCAGTACGCCATGTCCTATCGGCCGGCAGACTTCGTCGCCGATGGCCACTTCCGCACCATCGAGATTCTTGCGCAGCAGAAAGCGTTTCACGTACGGACGCGCAAGGGATACTACGCGCCGAGACGCTAGAACGAAGTAACGAGCAGGCTTCGAGCGTCGACCTGATCGACAGGCAAATTCTCCGTGCCGGGATATTCTGGAACTCCACTACCGAAGAAGTTGGGCATCAAGGATGGATACCGCGTAGCCCTGATAGGCATGCCAGTGGAGGTCCGAACCGAACTCAGGGATGCGCTGGCAAAATGCCGCATCGCGAAGGCTGCGGCCGCCCCTCTCGACTTCATCTCCCTATTTTCGAAATCACGAGCAGAATTGGAACGCGACATGAAGCGCGCGGCGGAAGCCCTCGCGCCGGCGGGCATGTTGTGGATCTCGTGGCCAAAGAAATCATCGGGAGTTGCCACCGACCTCACAGAAAATATAATTCGCGAGACCGCGTTGGCCCTCGGACTAGTGGATGTCAAGGTGTGCGCGGTCACCGACGTTTGGTCGGGACTGAAGTTCGTGATCCCGGTTAAGAACCGGCCGAAAGCCTGACGGGCTTGCTCAAGGGTTACAGAGCTCTCGGATCGCCATCTGCTCGATCCCTCACTCTAGTCTGGGCGGACAAGAGTGTCCG
>WNFH01001199.1_pt1 | contig 17398 bp, 16 predicted proteins | sample 5400411 | NCBI WGS metagenome assembly WNFH01 (sample SAMN13153347, study PRJNA577476) | soil metagenome | isolation source: 200 cm saprolite under Douglas fir tree site 2 hole 3 | place: USA:California | collected 2015-04-18
AGTGCCGGCGCAACAAAACGAAACACCTGCCAGAACGGAAAGTTCCAGGGCATCACCGCGAGGATGGGACCCAGCGGCAGATAACGAATGAAGCTGCGCTTGGCTCCCGTCTCAACGATTTCGTCCGCCAGAAAGCGCTCGGCATTTTCCGCGTAATAGCGGCAGCCGGTCGCACACTTTGACGCCTCGGCAACCGCCGACCGCAGAGTCTTTCCCATCTCCAGAGTCATTAGGCGTGCGCATTCATCTTTTTCTTTCTCGAGTATGTCGGCCGCGCGCAGCATCATGCGTGCACGGTCGGCGAACGAAGTTCGGCGATGGATTTGGAATGCGTCGGTTGCCAGCTGCAGCTTGTGCTCGATTTGTTCCGGGGTCAGGGCCTCGAAGCTCTTCAGCAACTCGCCATTCGCAGGATTTGTGGTTGCAATCGCCATCCGCGCGTTTCCTTTCTACTTTCTTCCCAAAGCTGCCTTAAGAGGATTCCGGCCAGTGGCACAGGGAACCGGATTGGTCCAACCACAATACCACTTAGGCGGCGTGTCGCGTCAACCAGCATCAAGCTTTGGTCTTGACAGGCCTACTGATACGGTGGTACAGCTGTCGGACCAATAGTTTTATCCTCTTTGGAGGTCCGTGAATGCGTTCCGCGTCGAAAAGCATTCGGGTCTTGGGTTTGGCCTGCCTCGTACTTGCCATTGTTGTACCCGTCTTTTCCCAAACCACAACCGGCCGCATTCTAGGGGAGGTCCACGACCAGACTGGGGCGGCGCTCGCAGGTGCCACGGTGACCGTCACCGATGTCGAGAGAGCTACCAAACGAACTGCCGCCACCGACGAGTCGGGCGCCTACGTAATTCCAAACCTCACTCCGAGTGTATATACAGTGCGGGCCGAAGCCAAAGGCTTCAAGACCGTCGAACGTCCGAGCGTTCAGGTTGAAGTGGCCACCGACGTCACCGTCGATATGTCGCTTCCACCCGGCGACGTGAAGGAAACAGTGATCGTCACGGACGAGGTTCCATTGGTTAACACGACTTCGTCCACTCTCGGCGGAACTCTGAGCAACAAAGAGATCAACGATCTTCCGCTGAATGGACGCAACTACGAAAATCTTTTGCAACTGCGCCCGGGCGTCGTGCGTTATCCCGGTGGCGGATTCTCGACGACCAGCGCCAACGGTCTGCGTGCGGAAGACAACGCCTATCTGGTCGACGGTCTATTTAACAGCGAACCCTTCTCGGGCCAGAGCATTATCAACGGAGCTGGCATTGCGGGGGACTCGGCGACCATTCTTCCAGTGGATTCGATCCAAGAATTCAATCTCCAGCAGAATCCTCCGGCAGAGTACGGGTGGAAGCCTGGGGCCATCGTGAACGTTGGATTGAAAGCGGGCACGAACGACATTCACGGCACAGCTTATGCCTTCGGAAGAGATACGCCCTTCGATGCTCGCAACTTCTTCAATCCGGTCGGGCAAGAGAAAAACCCGCGCAATTTGGAACAGTTCGGGGGGACAGCGGGGGGTTCCATTATCAAGAACAAGCTTTTTTATTTTGGGGGATATGAGGGACAGCGTTATACGGTTGGCAACACGGGCTCACTCCAAACCTGGTCTACCGTGCCGCTGCCCGATGCGGGCAATTGCGCATTTTCGGGAACCGGCGATTGCGCGAATAGCATCCCCGATGCGATCGTAGACGTTCATGCTGCGTTTCTGGCGGGAGCAATCCCAAATGACGTAAGTGCCGCTAGTTTGAAGATTGGCGGTTGTACGTTTACTCCACCCATTGCAGTAGCTTGCGATGGCAGTGGATTCCCGATCAACACCAGCACCGATCCGAACAGCTCCATCAACTTCGGCCTGCCCAACAGCGTGAGTGCGGACAACGCAGTTGGTAAGGTCGACTACCACTTGAACGAACGCAACACTCTCAGCAGCATCTATTTCTTTGGCAACAATTCCGGCACGGTCTCGGATGCCAGTCAATTGCAGACCAAATGGCTCACCCAGATCCACACGCGTGCTCAGGTTTTTGGCGAGAGCTGGACCTTCGTACCGAATGCACGCTGGGTCAATGAAGCTCGCTTTGGATACAACCGCTTGTACCAGCCGACCTTCACCAATGACCACACCACGAACATCCAGACCGCCTACGGCCTGGACACCGGAGTGACCAACCCTCTCTACGGGGGGCTGCCACGCATCAGCGTTTTTCCAAAGTACATATTCCCTCAAGAGCTGGGCGGCTTTAACTGGCCCAAAGTGCAAGGGCCGGACACGCGCTTCCAACTTATCGATCACGTTTCGTACACCGTGGGCAAGCATGCCATCAAGTTTGGTGGGGAGATTCATCGCGATGCATTCAACGGGGGCGCCTATGGAGGTGGCAGGGGCCGCATCAAGTTTGGAGCCGGTGCTCCGAACGATGCCTTCGCCGAGGGGATCGAAGACTTCTTCGCGGGCGTGCCGAGCAATGGCACGCTATTGATAGGCGATCCCACCCGGCATATTCACAATTGGGGCTACGCGGGATTTATTCAGGACGATTTTCGCGTGACGACGAATGTAACCCTAAACTTCGGCCTGCGCTATGAGGTCAATACGGTTATCAAGGAAGATCACAACCTGCTCGGCAACTTCGACCCGACCAAAGGGTTGATCCAGGCCGGACTGAACGGGGTAAGCGGCCCCTACAATCCCGATCGCAAGAATTTTGCGCCGCGCTTCGGATTCGCGTGGGATGTCGCTGGTAATGGCCGCACTGTTCTGCGGGGTGGCGCCGGCATAATGTTCGAAACGCTGAACTGGGAATCGTTCCTGGCATTGAACAACTCACTCGGATTGGCGACCATCCCGACCGGAGCACCAATCGACTCCAGTGGGGACACTTCCGGGGGCAACATCGCAACTGCACTCCAGTTTTACCCCGGCGGGACGCTGGACTGGAACGGAACCGTATTTGGCAGCAACCCTGTCAATTGTGATCCCGTCACCGGTGGACCGTGCACGATTCTGGGGATTGACCGAAACATCAAGACGCCGTACGTCTCGAACTGGAATCTGAACATACAGCACGCTTTCACACCAAACCTTGTGCTGGAAGTCGCGTATGTAGGCAATCATGGTTCGAGGTTGGCGGGAATCCGCGACATCAACCAACCGACAACCGGTGCGGGTTGGACACCGGATGCGATTGCAGCCTGCATAAGCGGCCCTCCTCCATCGCCGCCTTTCAGTGCTTGCGCAGGCGGTACCGACCCTGGGGCTGAACAAAGTGCACGGCCGTTCAATGGACAGTTTCCCTATCTCGCGCAGATTTTCCAGATGGGTAACACTTACCGTTCCAACTACAATGGACTGCAAACGACTCTGACTTCACGAAACTTCCATGGGCTTACCATGGTGGCCGGCTACACGTACTCACACGCACTGGACCAGGTCGGAGCCAATTGGGATTTCGGCGCGGGTTCTGGCCTGCCCACCGATAGCACTCATACCAATCGGGAATACGCGAGCAGCGATTTCGACATACGTCATCGCTTCACCCTTTCAATGACTTACTTGCTTCCGGGCAAGGATGGTTTCGGTCAACTCCTAAAGGGATGGCAATTCAACTCCATCGTCAGCTTGTACAGCGCGCAGCCGTTTGGTGTCATGGATGCAAGCACTGATGTCAGCGGGACCGGCGAGTTCATCTCCGACCGCTGGGATTTCTTTGGAAACCCGCAGGACTTCAAATCGACGCCTGTCGGAATTCCATTCTTCCCAGGCAGCGCGGATCCGGCGAATCCAAGTAATGCCGCCTGCGGCGCGCGGGCACTAGCGCTGGATGGAGGGACGCCAGGTCTCGCGAGCGATGCCCTGGCCGCGTTCGGCTGTTATGCAGTCGGCAATTCCGTGTTGATTTCACCTCCTCTTGGCAGCTTCGGTACTATGGGCCGCAACATCTTTCGCGACACAGGATTCAAAAATGTGGACTTCTCAGTGGCGAAGAACTTCAAGTGGGGAGAGCGTTTCGGCGCACAGTTCCGCGCGGAATTCTTCAACATCTTTAACCATCCTAACTTCGCCAATCCGTTCGGCGGACAGAATGGCTGGGCGCACAATGATCCATCGAGCGGTTCGTTCGGCTGTTCTTGCGCGACCCCTGACGTATCGGCCTCGAACCCGGTCATCGGTTCCGGGGGCAGTCGTGCCGTTCAGTTCGGGTTGAAGCTCACTTTTTAGGGATGGCCGTGTCTCCCCCACGGCGGGGCTGGACCTGGAGCCAGCCCCGATTTTCTGGCTGCTACGCTTGATGTCGTACTCCAATCGACATCGAAAGAGACCCGTCAACGTAGGCTGAATCCAAGGCAAAGTCATGCAAACTACAGAAGAACAATCCGTGCCAACACCGCGGCAACGACACCGTCGCGTCCGACTATCGGCGGCATTGGTCTTGATCTTAGTGCTACGCGGCTGGGCTCTCGAGCAGGAGAAGCGCGAACGCACTCTCGACGAGATCAAGACCGAGGCCATCCATCGCGCGGAGAATGGAATGTATCCGCTCATCGGACTGGACCCAGGTGACGTTCGCGAAGCTTTCGCCTCGATCCACACTACCGACAAAGATGAGTGGGCCGCTGGGTTCATGGCCGTTGCCGATCGATACCTGAACGCGGCGAAGTCGCTCGAGAAGACTGACGCGGCAAAGGCGAATGCGGACTACATCCGCGCCTGGCGTCTCTACTCCTTCGGGCGATGGCCGATCCCCGCGTCTCCTGGCAAACAGCGATCATACGAGAAAGCGATCGAAGCGTTTCTGGCGCACGCCCGATTTTGGGATCCGCCGCTGGAAATCGTTCGCATTCCTTTTGAGGGAAAGGAAATCATCGGCTACATGCGCTTGCCGAAGAATGCGAAAGGCCCCGTGCCGCTGGTGATCGCAGTGAACGGATTGGACAGCCGCAAGGAAGATCTGACTGAAAGCTTTGCGGCGATCCTGCCTTACGGCATCGGCTTCCTCGCAGTGGATGGCCCCGGCACCGGACAGTCTCCCATTAAAGTGAGTGAAACGGCGCAGCGATCATTGTCACGCGTGCTCGACTACCTCCAGACCAGGCCAGAAGTAGATAAGACACGAATTGCCATTCATGGCGTCAGTTGGGGCGCCTACTGGGCAACGAAGATGGCGATCGTCGAGCGTTCGCGTCTGAAAGGGGCGAGCGCGCAGTCGCCGCCGGTCGACGCCTTCTTCCAAAAAGACTTCCTGATGAACTCGCTCCTGGGCAATCGAGAGTATCTCTTCGATCAGGTGCCGGCGCTCATGGCAATTTTCGACAACGTGAAGACGCTGGACGAAATGGCGGAAGAGCTGCCCAAAATGTCGTTGGTCAAACAAGGCCTGCTGGGAAAGCCGATGGCGCCCATGCTGATCATGGCCGGAGTGCTCGACACCCAAGTCCCGATCTCAGACACTTACCTGCTTCTCAACAAAGGTGACGTTCCGAAAACAGCGTGGATCAATCCACAGGGCGGCCATCTCGGACGGCAAGTCAAGGTTTGGCCCGACCCCGCCATATTCAAGCAGGTGATTATCCCGTGGCTGGCACATACGCTTGAGGCTGAACCGGCAAAAGATGGCCACTAAAGTCCCATCGAACCGACAAGCGGGCGAGGCCGGTACAGCGAAACCAGACTCACCCAAGCTTCCTATCTACCGCACACTGTGGGTGCAGGTGTCGATGGCGATGGTCGCGCCGCGGCGCTGGGGACCCGGCACGCTGGGATGGAGGACTGGACCGCCGAACCTTGCAGCGAAACCTCGCCTGAGGAGTGGCCACACTTTCATGCCTTTGCCCATCCGCGCTGGCTCTGCCCGCTCAGTTGCTCATTGTTCGGTCGCTGGTTTGGTCGATGCCAATAGGTATCCAGCCAGGATTTTCCTGGTCGAGGCGTCGACCTCAGGCTGAGGGCGTATCAGCAAGGCAGGGGATGCGGGCCGCTTGCCTTTTATTCCGATGTACACCGCGTCATAAGCAGTGTCGCCCAGGTTCTCGACCTTGTGCTTGAAGGGCGGGAACCAGCGGGACTCGCCAGCCTTGGCGAATACCTCCCGCACACCTCCATGCTGATCGGTGAACCTAAGATGCCCTCCGTTGATGACAACGACCACTCCTCCGGGATGGTCATGCATGCCGGACTTCTCATGCGGACCATAGTGGACATCCACGACTTGCACCGATTCATTCTCGAAAGCCAGCTTGTAGTGCGAGGGCTCCACTTTCGTGGGATCCTGTGCGGAGGCCCCCGAGAAACCAAACAGAACCAGCACGGTGATCCAGCACGGCTGAAAGAACATGTGCTCTCCTCCTGACGCAAACCAGTATTGTGCGGTGACTACGCGCCACGCTATTCCGTGCCTAAGACGCCTGCTAAATTCGCATCAGTATACAGCTGTCGCGGGTCAACGACCGTGCCTCCATTCCGGACGTATTGTCGGCGACTCTTCGTTAACCGGATCGTGGAAGAGTCGCCGTAACGCGGGTGGAATCCCGCGAAGCCAGGCAACCCGTTTGGTCAAACACGGTATGGCGCCATATCATCCGTACTTACCTGCGCAATCGAGAGGCAGTGGCCATTGTGGATCTCCACACTGGTCTTGGCCCGCATGGTTCCGGGGAAATTATTTTTCGCGCGAGCTTTGCCGGTGACGGTTATAGCCGGGCACGGCGCTGGTATGGAATGGGAGTAACGAGATCGGACGATCAAACTTCTTCTTCAACTCAGATTCACGGCAACGTGCATAGTGCGGTAGAGGACGAGATTGGCAACGCTACGCTGACAGCGGTGACTCTGGAGTTTGGAACGCTAAATGGATTGGCTGTGCTTAATGCACTGCGTGGACAATTGGCTCCAGATATGTGGTTATCCAAACCACCCCTTGGCAGCGCAAATAAAGGCTGGCATTTCGTAATGCGTTCTATTGTGACAACGATGAGTGGAAGGAACTCGTGCTCGACCGGTCATTGGAAACTTCGCGGCGGGGCCTTTAGCGGCCTCGAAGTAGATCCATCAGGCTAGCCCTCTTCTGGGTCGTTTTACGTTCCGGGCGAAGCCAACGGCTTCCAGGGCATAGATGAAGTACCATCCGATGTCAATCTCCCACCAACGTAGCCCGAGACGCGCCGAACCGGCGTGAGTGTGGTGATTCCGGTGCCAGTTCTCACCCCATGCGGTCAGTTGCAGCGGTCCCAGCCACCAGATGTTCTGGCTGGAGTCTCTTTCTTCGGAGTGGCCCAGGTGCGTGAGACTATTCACGAAACACTGCAGGTGCAGTGAATAGACCAAACGAATTGCGCCTATCCAGAAGAAACCCTGCCATCCGAGAGTGAGGCCGCAGAGCAGGGATAGCATAATCATGGGAACTTCGGCACACTCCCAAAACTTGTACGCTCCCCGAGTCAGTTCAGGACACCATTTCTGCGTGTCTGCCGGAGGTGACTGGTAGAGCCAGCGCAGGTGGGCCCACCAAAAGCCGCCCTGCTTAGGGCTGGAGACATCCTCGGGCGTATCGGTATGTGAGTGATGGTGGCGGTGGTATGCCACCCAGGTCGCCGGAGCTCCTGAACCGTTGAAGAGGGCGCAGAAAATCAGCATTTGCTCGATGAGTTTGTTGAGTTTGAAAGTGCGGTGTGCGAGCAGACGGTGGTAGCAAACGGTCGTGCCTAAACCTCCGAGAGCGGTTAGGACAAGAGTTGAGATCAGGACCCTCAAGTTGGGAATTGGAAAAAGGATCAGGCCGATGACAGCCAATCCATGTATCAAGATCAGGTAAACGAAAATGGGCGCTTTCGCTGGCCCTGGGCTCCAAAAGGGCCGGTCCCAAGGTCGAACTTCTTGAATCGCAGTCTGGTTCATGCTATCTCCTGCTGTGCAATTTTTCCAGCAGCCCCGCACCGTTGCCCGTCTCTGAAGAGACGTCGAAACTGTTTGCCCACGTCCCGCTTCTCACCGCCGAGGCACGATGAGAATTTAGCTCTGCAGCAGAGCCATCGCCTGAACGTGTCTGTGAGGCAAAGTCTCCATCCGCATTGCCGAGAATCTTCATCCATCTGAGATGGGCCAGAAACGCCCCCGTGATCGTCCTGTTTTCCCGGTAAGAAAATCCATACTCCTCAGCAGTCGATATGACGATCCTGGTCAAGGACGAGTAATGGACGTGGCAAATCCCGGGAAACATGTGGTGGATCACATGGAGGTTCAAACCCCCCAGTATCCAGATCGCGAATGGGTTGCCCCGGGCATAGTCCGCGGTCGTGTCGAAGATGTGTTGGATGTAGTTGTTGCAGATCTGGCCTCCTTCATCGATCTCAGGAAAGGTAGAGTCCTCATTGAAATGGTTCGGCTGAAAGATGAGTGCGATGGTAAAACCGATGAAGAAATGCATCACGATGAACCCCAGGATGACCGAATACCAGGGCGCACGGAGATAGAGCAAGGGCAGAACCAGCATGTAAGTGTAGTAAAAGCCCTTGCCGGCGAACAGGATAACAATCTCACTGCGCGGGTGTTTGATGATCTTCCGGTTGCCAAATCTTTGCTCCGAGAAGAACCACCGGTAGTCCTTGGTCAAGACCCAGTCCAGGGTGGCCAGGCAGTAGAGAAAAGGAGCATAGAGATGCTGGTAGCGATGGAAAGACCTTCTCTCATCATGAGGAGAGAATCGAAAAACGTTACCGGATGCGAGCGCCGTATCAGCCCCACGAATGTTGATGAAGGAATGATGCGAATCGTTGTGGAACAGGCACCACATGTAAGAACTCACCCCTACCAGGTCGAAAACACGGCTGAGGGCGCTGTTGACCCGTTTGCTCTTCGAATAAGCTCTGTGGTTGGCGTCATGGGCTATATTGAATGCCATGAATAACTGCGTGAACCCATGCACCACATATACCCCGACCACCTCCAGGGATGAAAACCGGCCCGTCATGAGCCAGACGTAGGTGACAATCCACAAGACGAAACCAACGACGGTCTTGGAGATCATCTCCAAGTTGGCGTGTCTGGAGATCTGGCGCTCCTGGAAGTAATCATCGACTCTTTGTGACACCGCCCTGCTGAAGTCTGAAGAGGTAACTCTGTACTGGAACTTGACTTGTCTATTCTCGGCCATCTCAAATCCCTCCTTGTAGAGCTGAGGTCAGCCTCGAGGGGCGGCCACCACGCCTGCCATGGCTGGAACAAGGGCCTTTACGAACAAAATAGAAATTGCTCTTTTACCCGGGGGGAGTAAGTATAATCAACCGCCGATATTGGCACAAGAAAAAACCTCTCGGACTCCTCACCGCGACGTGGCAGTCTTAAGAAGCCAAGATGGGGTGGACGCTGCTCCGACATTGGAGTCGGCCTGAGAGTTCGCTTTGTCTTAAGGCTCGTAAATTTTCGTTCATGGGCTCTCCTAGCGGAGGGTCGCGAACATTTCCCGCTTCACCGTCGCAATAGGGGCAGTCCAAGAGGTGATTCCTGAACCGAGTTCGCGCGTGCTTTGCGGCACACGCGGATGAGCCTGTGATGTGTGATTGAGTTGAGACGATGAGTCCGCGCGAAATTTGGATGGGAGTTCTGATCGGCTTAGGATTGGCGGTCATTTTGTCATCACCATGGCTCGCGCGCCGGTGGCGTGAGGCACGGAGCAAGATTCGGCTGGTCTGCACATGCGGCTATGTGCCTGAACCTCCCACAGATGCTGCGAACCGCGTGATGAGAATAGTCGCCCGCTGCGTGGTGTGGATTCAAGTTGGAAGAGTTGAGGTGAGCGGCCGGGAGAATCTCGAGTGCGCCGCTCCCAAGTTGATCGCTCCGACGCACGGGCACTATCTTGATCCGTTCGTCATTGCGCTGCTGCTGCCAGACCGTGCACGCATCATGGCGGCGCGCGGATTGTTGGAGTTCGGCAGAGGACTGGGCGCGCTGCTTTTTTCCCGATGGGGCGTGTTCTGCACGGATTTGGACACAGGCAAAGGTACTCCTGCGCTCAAAGCCGCCGTGCGCATCCTGGCATCTGGCCAGACCCTCGTCATGTTTCCCGAGGGCTGGGCGCACATGGACGGCGCGGTGGGTACGTTCAAAAGAGGCGCCGTAAGCATCGCGCGGATGACTGCGGCGCGAGTGGGGCGCCCGGTTTCCATCATTCCGGTTCATCTGCGTTATGGCGCGTATCCGGGCCCATGGATCAAGAAATTCTCGCCTGCTTCTCAATGCCTGATCGTGCTGACAGGTTTCATTTTCTTCCGTCGCGGTGTTCATGTAGTCGTCGGAAAACCGTTGCTTTCCTCTGAGCTGTCCAAGCATGCCACTCATGCAACCGAGGAGTTGAGAAGTGCAGTTCTGGCTCTGAATTCTTTACCTGCAATCCAGAGTTACCCTTAACCTCTTGCCCTGAGAATTCAGCTTTCTCAGGCATTCACGTTTTGTCGGCTGGTGCCTCTCGCTGCGGCAGAACCCGATGTATCCGCGAGGTAAAAATCTCCATCCGCATTGCCGAGAATCTTCATCCATCTGAGATGGGCCAGAAACGCCCCCGTGATCGTCCTGTTTTCCCGGTAAGAAAATCCGTACTCTTCAGCAGTCGATTTGATGATCCTGGTCAAGGCCGGGTAATGGACGTGGCAAATCCCGGGAAACATGTGGTGGATCACATGGAGGTTCAGGCCCCCCATAACCCGGTTCGCCAACGGGTTGCCCCGGGCATAGTCCACGGTCGTGTCGAAGATGTGTTGGATGTAGTTGTTGCAGATCTGACCTCCTTCATCGGGTTCAGGAAAAGACGAAATCTCTGTGAAATGGTTCGGCTGAAAGGTGAGTGCGAGGGTAAAACCGATGAAGAAATGCATCACGATGAACCCCAGGATGACCGAATACCAGGGCGCACGGAGATAGAGCAAGGGCAGAACCAGCATGTAAGTGTAGTAAAAGCTCTTGCCGGCGAACAGGATAACAATCTCACTGCGCGGGTGTTTGATGATCTTCCGGTTGCCGAATCTTTGCTCCGAGAAGAACCACCGGTAGTCCTTGGTCAAGACCCAGTCCAGGGTGGCCAGGCAGTAGAGAAAAGGCGCATAGAGATGCTGGTAGCGATGGAATGACCTTCTCTCATCATGAGGAGAGAGTCGAAAAACGTTACCGGACGCGAGCGCCGTATCAGCCCCACGAATGTTGACGAAGTAGTGATGCGAATCGTTGTGGAACAGGCACCACATGTAGGAACTCAGCCCCACCAGGTCGAAGACACGGCCGAGAGATTTGTTGACCCATTTGTTCTTCGAATAGGCCCCATGGTTGGCGTCATGAGCTATGTTGAGTCCCATGAATAACTGCGCGTAGCCATGCACCACATACACCCCAATCACCTCCAGGGATGAAAACCGGCCCGTCATGAGCCAGACGTAGGTGACAATCCACAAGACGAAACCAATGACGGTCTTGGAAATCATTTCCAGATTGGCACGCTTGGAGATCTGGCGCTCCTGGAAGTAATCATCGACTCTTTGCGACAGCGCCTTGCTGAACTCTGAAGAGGTAACTCTGTGTTGGAACTTGAATTGCCGATTCTCGGCCATCTCGAAACCCCTCCTTGCGGAGCATTGGCTGTTCGATTCAGTCTGGAGCCCACTAGCCGGCGACACCCTTCGGTATCGCGTACAATCACTTTCCTCAATGACGCACAAATATTACACCGACTCTAACGAAAAGAGTCATCCAAATACTCCGGCTTTCCGACGACAGCTTGAGCAGATCTGGAAGCCTCAGTTCCGTGACTTGGAAAGAGAATACGCACTCTGCCCCGTTGCTTTGCCGTTGATGCACATTGCTGGTTTCGGCACAAAGAAGCTCTGAGGCGAAGCGGCATTACTGTAGCGGCATGAGCACAGACTCAGGCCGTTGTGCTCGGGTGGTGATTAAGTCGTGCGGGCATTTGTGTTCCCGTTCGATGATTATTGTGATTGAAGGAGAAATGCTGATTAGTCGGTTCATGGCGTATGCTCAAGAACCGTTTGCCGGAGCCGGCATTGTCGAACATGAATGCTATCAATGTTCCAATCTTGTCTCGGCAGTCTCGCTCTTGGTCTGTTGTACAATTTCCGGTTTACGCATCTCTACATCGTTGTAGACTGTAAGACCCCCCCTTGCAGAACCGTTCATGTACTTAAGCATCTCGGGGAAAAGGGAATGATTGGGACAAAGGTTGAATACCGCATGTCCTACCCGTTGATGATTGATTGCCCGACTTGCGGCAAGTCATACGATTACTCAGATTCAGAGGAGAAGTTTTGGCAAAAAAGAGCTTCCGCCTCCCCCGTTTGCACGGTTCGTCGGACAAGCTGCGCAGGTGCTATGTACACGCATCGTGGGTGAATGGGTTACAAGGCTGGCCTTTAGGGACGCCCACCAGGCCTTCGGCGGCCGCATGCGGTTGATGGTTACGGGCATGGCGCCGATCAAACGCTCGACACTGGATTTATTCATGCATATGCGGCTTCCGCTGTTCGAAACCTACGGGCTTACCGAGTGTGGTTCGGTTTCACTTAACCTTCCGGAGGCCCACCGGGTCGGCAGTGTCGGTCACCTGCTGCCCGGCGTGGAGGTGGAATTGGCCGCCGATGGAGAAATTATTGTGCGCCGCGAGCATATGACCGCGCTCAACTATTTCCAATGCTCTGAAGGCGAAAATGAGCGCACATTTGTCGGTGAAAATCGCGTTGCAACCGGCGACATCGGCTGCTTCGACGACGATGGATTCCTTTATCTGATCGGCCGCAAGAAAGAGGTCATCATCAGTGGCGGCGGCGAGAAGGTTCACCCTGAGGCAATCGAAGCCGAAATCGACGCCTGCCCAAGCGTGGCGAAATCCGTAGCGTTCGATGGCGGAGGTTTCCTGGCCACAGTGGTGTTGCCAAAGCATCCCAGCGATATCCGCGCGAGGCCACAGATCGAGCAGTTCATCGACGAGATGAACAAGCGCCGGCCATCCATGAAAGTGGCGAGGGTGGTCTTCACTGATCTCGCGTTTTCGCGCGAGAACGGCTTTTTGCGGCCAAACTTGAAGTTAGACAGAAAGAAAATCGCTGAGTTTTTCGCACGAGAATTTTGAACTCTGCAACGATAAGCGCCGAATGCAGACCTAAAACCGAGGCCAGCCGAACTGGGGGACCTTTGCCGACGGGGGAAATCCTGCTCAAACTGGTGAGGCGGCGCGCGGTTTTGCAGATCAAGCCCCCCTAACTGGATCAAAGTGGATCATGAAGAAAAACGCCGGGTTCGTGGAAGTCTATTACTCATTTGGCGTCCCCGACGGGATTTGAACCCGTGTTACCGCCGTGAAAGTCGTCCTAGAGTTCGTAACCGATAGAAACTAAACGGTACGGATAGCGCTCTAGGGCACTTATCGGACTGTGGAGACGGGTTATCGGACTGTTATCGGACTGCGATGGCCAGGTGCTACGGAGCCTGAAAATCATGGACCCGACTCTTCTTTCCCTGCTGGAAACGATCCCGCAGAAACCACCTCGCTCCAAACTCGAAACTCACCGCGAACTGATTCGCCAGTTGCGGCGCAAAGGTTGCACGTATCGCGACATCGTTCGCATCCTTCACGAGCGTGTCGGCCTCGACGTGGCAGTCAGCACGATTCACTCCTTCATCAAGGTTCGTGCTAAACACCGAAAGCAGGTGCAGTACGAACTGCCCCCGCTCGAACTGGAACCGTCCGTGAACACCCGTATGAGTCCCGACGACGTTGCCTCTCGAATTGAGGCGCTCAAAGCAAAGCCAGTCGAGCAGAAGGCAAAACCTAAGCACTTTCACTTCGAAGAAAGCGAGCCATTGAAGCTCGTCAGCCAAGGAGGATCGCGATGAACGCCGAAAAGAAAAGCAAACGAGTTGTCTTCACCATGGGCGGTAAGGGCGGAGTGGGCAAGACCGGATTGATGGTCGCCCTGGCTGAGTGGTTCGAAGCAAATGAGATCCCATTCACGCTGCTCGATCTCGATACCGAGAACAAAGCTCGCGGATCACTGAAGCACTTCTTCAACGGGTCGGTGGCCAAGGTGAATATTCACACCCCAGCGGGCCTCGATACGTTCGTCGATCATCTCGAATCCGACGCAGCGATCATCCTCGCTGACATGGGAGCGGGTTCCGGGCAGATCGCCAGCGACTGGTTCGACGCGATGTATGACGATGTTTCGGCCACTGGCGCACGCTTCACTGCCATCGGCGTAGTTACGCCGGACCCGGCAAGCGTTGAGAGTGTCCTCGCCTGGGCGAACCGTCTGCAAGACCGGGCCCAGTATCTGATCGTCCAGAATGCGACAAGTCCCCAGGCAGAATTCAGCTACTGGGACTCGGCTGAGCAAGCAATTCGTTTCCGCGAAGCGCTGTCCCCGATCGTGATTCGAATGGAATTTCGTTTGGCAGAACTGGAGAACCCAGCCCGGCAACACGGTATCCGCCTTGGCCAGGTTGCCACAAGGCAGAATGCAATCAACGAACTGAAGCGTGCCTCGATCGTGATGCGGGCCGAGAGCTATCGGCGGCGTCTATTCTCCGAGTTCGACCGTGCAAAGGAGATGTTCCTCCCATGAGCACAGATCACGAGCTCTTCAATCCAGCCGGAGCGGAGTCGGAAGGCCAAACACTGTTCGATGAACTGGCAGGATTGGTGCCTGCTGAACGGCAGGCGGAATACTACAGGGTCATCGCACACACTCGCACACTTAGCCCAAACGACGAGATGCTCCGGGTACTGGAAGCAATGGGCATCCTCGCACTGCTCACCCGAGAAACGCCCGCAGAGATCGCAGCAGAACGGAAGTCTTTGCTGAAGATTCTAGAAAGTTCGGCGTCTCAGGCCAATGCAGTCGAGAAGCGAATGGCCGGATACGCATCACACCTTGAATCACGCCTCGCTCAGTTACCAAAGGAATTGCAGGATAGTTTGGACCCGCCTCGAATTGCGAAGCTATTGGGAGAAAGCCTCCGTCAGTGTTTCCAGCAATCCGGTTTGCCGGAGACCGCCAGAATGCTTGGCCAGTCTTGTTCTGAGATGCAGGCCGTACAAAAGAGACTAGTAAACGTGCTGCACGAAGTGGCTCACCCCGAAGGCGGAGTGATTGCTAAGGTTCGAAGCGCCAATGAGTCGCTCCTCCGGGGCATGGCTACAAGAGCACAACAGATCGACGATTTACTTGGTAGGTTGGAAAAGCAGGTCTGGGCGATTTGGCTGCCTGTCGTTGCCAGTGCTGCTCTAGCACTGGGCTTCGCGTTAGGTACGTGGTTTGCCAACGAACGGCAAGCAATGCCGGGGACACCAAGCGCGGTTCAGGCACAACAGGGGCTTGCGGCTCCCGATGTACCACCCCAGGCCCTTCCGCAGCGAAGTGCAAAGCACCATTGAGAGGAGATCACATCGCCAAGGAGTTCAAAGAGATTTATGCCGGACATATGGTTCACCGCAGATTTTCATTTTGGACACAACAACATAATCCGCTACTGCAATCGCCCGTTTCGAAATGTTGAGGAGATGGATCAAACGATCCTTGAACGCCTGAATGCCTCGGTGAAAGCCAGTGACACTCTCTATTTCCTGGGAGATTTCTGCATCGGAAGCAAGGCGAGGGTTCTGGTGCACCGCAAACAGATTCGTTGCAGGAAGATCGTTGCGCTCTCCGGCAATCACGACAAAGAAGCTCGCAAGTTGACTGAGGAGTTTTCTTGGCTCAACAACCTTGCGGAGATCTCCGTCAACGGCCAACCCATTGTGCTTTGTCACTATGCCATGCGTGTTTGGAACCGTTCCCATCACGGATCGTGGCATCTTTACGGGCATTCACATGGGCGACTCCCGGAACTGCCGACTTCTCTGTCGATGGACGTGGGTGTCGACACGCATGACTTCCGCCCGTGGCACTATGACGAAATCAGTCGGCTGATGACAGCGAGAGCAAAGGCGCGAAGCGAACAAAACGCTTCGCCGGAATTCGAATAGTCAATGTGACGCTTCCTTGGACCTGGTGCCCAAGGGGAACTCCGGCCTGCGAGGATTCTATTTTGCCGCGACGGCCTTCATTGGCTCTGACTGGGGGCTCGCTTTGATGTTGAAATCAGCTGGTGGCAGTGCGACCAGTGCCTCGGGGTTGTAGTAATCGTACAGGACTGAGGGAGCGGTTCGAGCTTTCAGCCCGTATCGAGGACGGAACTCGAACGTCAGCTTGGTACCACCGGCGTTGGGCCAAAGATAAAGCACAATACGGTCGGGGAGAATGTCGTAGTGCGACACAGTCCAGCCTGAGTTGTTGACTACGTCGTCCAGCACGCGGCGGTCAACGTCGGCACCGGGTGGTAGGCCAATTTCGGCAATCATCATGCCCCACCCACGGCTTCCAATTCGTTCGGCGTCGATAGAACAACGAACTTCCTCTCCGGCGCGGCCTTCGGTCTTGTCAAACCTAACCGCAAGACGGAGGGCATCAGAATCGCCGGGACGCGTAGCCTCGGTGACAGCGGCGCCGGTCCAAGGGATGTAGTACTCGGCGACAGCCTGAATACTGGCGCTGGAAAGTGTACTTCCATTCTGGACGACTATCGTGTTATCGCCTCGCTGGATCAACTCCGAGATGTCGATAATTGCCGGAGCGTCTGAGGTCGGAGACCAGCCCCCACCTAGCGGTACGGCCTTGCCATTGACGGCAGCCGCGAGTCTGGCGTCGGGGTTTCTGGAAGCGTTAGTGTCGATCCCTTTGCGTAGCGCAGATAGAACATCGACGGTAGCCTGACCGGAGTACCACACTCCGTAGCGATCTTTCTGTTGCAGCAACCAGAGCGTACCGGCATCAACGAGGCGGCGGGTCTCGCTAGTTGGGTCGACGGCAGCCAGGGCTAAGACTGCCATCGCGGTACTCTCGACGCGACCTGCATGTCCCCAGCCGTAGAACGGAGTGTTGTGTTCGAGCACCCAGTACATGCCACCATGTTCCGGAGCTGCCAGTTTGATAAGTTTCGAAATTGCGTCAGAGGCGTGGTGTCTATCGCCGCGATTCGACCAGAGTGACGGCAATGTACGCGGTAAGCCCCACTATCATCGTATCCATACCTTGGTTGCCAGTGGCCATCTTTAGCCTGCTGCCCAACGAGCCATTTCTCGGCACCCTGGATGATCTCGGGATCAACATCTGTGAAAGCTGAGACGTCCGACAGGAACGGCAGCGCCACAGAATTGCCCATTTCCGCAATGGAGCGGCAGGTTCGGATGCTTCTCAGAAGGGGGTCTTACAGGGCCTCGTAACCCTTGTCGTCGCAAGTGTTAGAACAAGATCCCGGCTCATCTTCGTTCGTCAGACGAGTACGGCCTGGACCGGA
>WNFH01001201.1_pt1 | contig 17395 bp, 17 predicted proteins | sample 5400411 | NCBI WGS metagenome assembly WNFH01 (sample SAMN13153347, study PRJNA577476) | soil metagenome | isolation source: 200 cm saprolite under Douglas fir tree site 2 hole 3 | place: USA:California | collected 2015-04-18
GGCCATCTTCCTCTCCTACGATGAGTGGGGCGGCTTCTACGACCATGTAGCACCCGTCAGTGTGGATCCGCTGGGCTATGGCTTCCGCGTACCGATGATCATCATCTCACCGTATGCTCACTCAAATAACCCCGGCAACCCCCATGTGACCCATACGCAGTACGAGGCGAGCAGTGTCTTGAGGTTTGCTGAAGAGGTCTTCAACCTGCCAAGCTTGAATGCTCGCGATGCCACCACCAATGATATGATGGACGCCTTCAATTTCAGCAAGGTCTGGCACCGCCCGGATATCCTGAACCAACGTACCTGCGGGAACCTCAAGCCTGCAGCCATGACGGACGAAGGATGACTCCCTGATGTGCTCCTCCAGGAGAGAAAGACCGCGAAAACAGACATCCCACACAGCCAGTACAGCAGGTTCTCCTGCAAGAAAAGGAAAAGATCGCATGTATCAGTCCTGGTTCCGGCACACGTTGCTCTCTTTCACCCTCGCGTTGATGGTCAGTACGGCCATCGTACTCGCACTCCTCCTGCCTCGCATCACCAGTCACGCTGCGCCGCCGTTCATGCACCAGATCCCCGCCAGCCCGCAGGGGGGATGGTCGACGTACCTCTATACGAACAAGCACCAGGGGTACAATCCCACCGAGACCCACATCAGTGCCTCCAATGTGGCCTCACTCACCCTCCGGTGGCAATTTAAGACAGGAGGCAATCTGTCGTGGGAGCTACCGAGCAAACCTTTGAGACGCTGGCCATCATAACCACCCAACGCAGCAGCATTGCAGGCTCAGGCCTCGTGAATGGGGCGGTGCAGCGTTACCACGTCGTGAAGCTTGAGGGGAAAGCCCAATTTGTCCTCTCCTGGTAAACGTTTCGCTTCTCGTCACATGCCGTCCGGCTTAGATCAATATGTCGTGACCTCTCGGACATGAATGGCTACACGGTAAGCGCGTAGAGACTCATGTCAAAGGAAGGCAGGTAGACAACACCATTGGAGACTGTGACAGACCCCATAATGTTACCGACTGTGTACGAGAAGAGGACTTGTCCGTCGGTGAGATCTCGCACTTCCATCGTTTTGCCCTGCGTATCGTAGAGCAGGCCGTTCGCGATGATTGGCGAACCAACAACAGGCCCTGCTGTCCCGAACCGCCACAACTGGGTTCCCGTCAAGGCATCGAAGGCTCCGATAGACCCTCCGTAACTGGTCCCATCGATGACGGTATTGACAGTAGAAATGTAGAGAATACCGTTGAGATAAGGGGCGGAGGCGAAACTTCCAGTGACGCCACCCCGATCTCCCCCGGGTGCCAGCGTTATCTGCCAGATGGGACCAGAACTGATGTGGGCCTCGTCAAAGACGTAGTAGATGTTGTTTTTGTTGATACAGCCAACATACGTTTTGCTGCCTGGCCCGGGAAACAGTGTCACCGTGCATCCCCAGTCGGCATCCCCGTACAGGTTGTTGACGGGGACCTGCCAGTACTGTTTGACCGCCAGTGTATTTATGTCAAAGGTGGCAATAGCTGCGGTCATAGGAATGCGCTGTGTCTTGTCAATTGAGCCAGTTGTGACGATGACGGTGTTGGTGGCAAGATCAATGGTTGGCACATTCCAGATGCCACCCCCCAGGCTGCCGTCAGCGACGATCTTAGCTTGCGCCGCAATGCTGCCATCAGTCTTGTTGAGCGCGTACAGCATACTCTGGGTGAGCGGATTGTCACAGAGTGAGGCAACCCCAACATAGATTTTGCCATTGGCAAGGGCCGCTCCCGCCCAGATGAAGTCGTTGTCGGTGCCACTTGTACCCAGGGTCGTTTGCCAGAGGATGGAGCCATCACTCGCACTGAGAGCGGAGAAGTGGCGACCGGCACTGACATAGACGACGCCATTGTTGACGACTGCCGTTCCTGATGCGCCCCGATGGTAGTTTTGACATTGCGGGGAGGTATAGACACCTAAGAACGTTTTCCACACCTGCGTTCCAGTTGTAGCGTTGATGGCATACACATAGCCATCCCAGGAAGGTTGGTAGACAATGCCATTTACGACAACTGGCTCAGCAGCCAAACGGCCCTTCGTCGTGAATTTCCACTTGAGAGCAAGCGAGGCGATGTTGGATTTGCTTAGATACGTTTCGGCGGGATTGACGCCCTGATGCTTATCACTATACAGGTAGCGCGACCAATCTCCGGCAGCAATAGCTGCTGGCTTGGGCAGGTTCTCTGTCAGAATTGTCGGGGAGGCGGCACGGGTGTTCAGCCGTGGGATGAGCCCCATGGCAAGCAGGAGGATGCTGACCATCACGAGCAGTACTGCCGAAAGCAATCGGTGTTTTGCTAGGGAGTGATACATAGTGTCTCTCTTTTCTTTCATTTCAAATCGGTTTTAGATCATTCATAGTTCTCTCTGGCTTCCTATCGCACTGTGCCTTGCCCATAGGTTGGGCATACTGCAACAGTCTCACCAACATCTCGTACCAGTGCCTCGGCTGACTGTAAGAGATGCTCGATATCCGCATGGGCCAGCCTGTAGAGGACGTAGCGACCGGAGCGCGATGCTTCGACCAGGCCACAGTCCCGCAGGCAAGCCAGGTGCTTGGACACATTGGGCTGGGAGAGCCAAGTCACGGCAACGATCTCACTGACCGTGTGAGGATGCCCACGGACAGTGAGCAAACAGGACAGGCGTGCGCGGTCTGCCAGTCTGTCGAACAGCGTGGAGAGCAGCGTCGCCGACGCTGTGCATGGTGCAATCATTGGTAGTAACCTCCTGCATTATCGCACGCCCTTAATCCGTTGAATCAGGATCGCGCCTAGCGAGGCGAGGATGGCAGCAAGCACGAAGAGCAGCGTGTAACTGTGAAAAGCGTTGATCACCAGTGCGGCAATTGCAGAGCCTACAACCTGGGGGAAGGCATTGGCAATATTGATCACCCCCAGATCCTTGCCACGAGCATTGGCCGACGGCAAGACTTGTGTAATCAGCGCGATGTCCACACCCAGGTAGGCCCCAAAGCCGATACCCAGCACAGCAGCAGCCAGTTCTACCGCAGGCCAGGTCTGGAAAAATGCCAGGATCAGGAAAGCAAGCGCGAGTACGAAACTTGCACCCATGACAAACCTCTTGCGCTGCTGGAATCGGTCGGAGAGGATACCGCTGGTGATCGAGGCAATGAGCAGCGTGCCTGTCAGGATAATTTGAAAGGTCGTGACGCCTTGAGCGGCATTCTGGTAATGGACGGCGTCCTGCAGAAAGTACAAGAGATAGCCTAATGCGATATAGTAGCTCAGGTAGACAATGAAACGGGTGATCCATGCCCAGCCAAAATCAGGGTACCGCGCAGGATTCACCCAGAAACCCGCAAGAAAGGCACCCAGTTTGAAACGTGGGGCCGCTCCCTTGGGGAGAGGCTTATCGCGCAATACCAACACAAAGAGCATCATGACGATGAGAAGAACTCCTATGAAGATGTAATAGGAAAGTTGTGTGGATTTGACAACCTTTGTGACGAGTACGGCACCGATGACTGCACCTAAGGGTAAGGAGAGGCTGATGAACGATGAGACTGTGGCACGCTGCCGCACAGGTATCTGGTCAGGAACGACCGCTGATAGCGCCGCCAGTATAGCATTGGCAGCTATGTGAAAAACGGCCCACCACAGCACCAAAGCCACAAAACTAGTGGCATTTGCCATCAAGGCAAGCGTGATCGCCGAGAGAATTGTCCCAATAATGAACCAGGGACGCCGACGTCCCAGGCGCGACGTCGTGCGGTCGCTTAAAGCTCCGGCTATCGGGTTGGTGATAACGGCAGCAAGAACCCCTATAGCCGTGGCTATCGAGAGGTTGGTGAATTTATTGGCAGCATCCAGGGCAGCGACCTGCATGGGCAACAATATTGTCCCTATAGGCAGGATGCTGAGCCAGATGACCGTGTTGGCCAGGCACAGGAGCCATTGAAAGCCGAAACGCACAGGCCTCGTCGGTTCCTGTAGCGCCTCAGGGAGGTTGCCCGCCTCGGACGCCGAAGCGAAATCAGCGTCGTCGTCGAGCACAGTAGAACGCTTCATGGGAAAGTTCTCCTTTATCGGATACAGACAGAAGAAAGCTGGTATGCGCTCACATGACCACTGGTGGGCGCATGCCAGTTCAGAACGCGAGCATGGGACGCCACGGGTGACAAGAGCACCCACACCTGGATTGAGCCCGCCCATTCCGTTTGCTTCTGGAGGTGTCAACGCTGCGTCTGGCCACTTCGCACTTAGCGCACTACAGAAGCACCGAGTTGGAGTCGCACCTCGGCCATATCGTAGTAGAGCGACTCGCGCACGATCTTGCCGTGCTCGCGTACGACGACGGTGACACCAGGAATAGAGAAGGAACGGCCAGAGGCAGGCAGGCCGGGGAAATCGCCGGTATGCTTGCCGGTCGCAACCCACTCGACGCTGACCTGGTTGCCATGCACGACCCGGTTGGTCACCTGAATCTGCACGCCAGGAACGGCAGCCATCCCCACGCCCTTGCGCGCCATGATAGCATCGCGTCCGACAAAGGGGAGGGGATGCAGGCTATCCTCGACGACCGCGTGTGCGGCATAGTCGTTGTGCAGGGCAGCGTTGTTCCCCTGTGCCTGATCTGACAGGTGTTGGTCATGAAGCTGCTCCAGGTCTTCTAGTCGCTTGTTGAGCTTATCCTGAGCTATGGGTGTCGTGTGAAACGAACGGGCCGCAGCGGCGGCGGCAATGGCTCCGATACCAGCGGCGGAAATGCCCATGGTCGCAAGCGTTTTCATAAATCGACGCCGGGGCAGTTTCCCCGCACGCAAGTCATCGACCATTTCGGGAATGGTATATTGCTCTTCTTGCATATATCTGGCCCTCCTAAGCATATGTATGTATATGAACAGCGATGGTTCGGTGAACGCATCCATCCATTGGATAAAGCATGCCTGTGTCTAGTATAGCCTTCACCAGCAAAAACCCTGCACGTTCCCCCAACGTAGGGGGAGCCTGGTGGAGGAAATGACGCTCCAACGCGGTATGCCAACAGCCTCTTGCGATCACACACAAAGTATAGCAGAGGAAGTGGCGGTTCTGGTTACGCTTCAGTTGAGAAAATGCGTCAAATGTCGTTTTGTGGTGTATTTCTTACAACCATGGAAAATCACACGTTTTCTCTTCAAGGCCGTGAGTAGGGCGCTGCCCGCGAGGATGCCCGCACCAAGGGAGACGACGGCCTCTACGACCATCCAGATCACGGTAAAGACTTCGAGCTGCACGCCGGAGCGGACATCTTTCGCCCGGCTGGCTTCGCTACTCATGGCTCTCTCCTTTGCCCGTAGGCGGGGCATGCTGCAACCGATGCACCAATCGTGGCGAGGAGACCCTCAGCTGCTTGCAAGAGGTGCTCGACGCCGACCTCTGCCAGTCGGTAGGTGACATAGCGTCCAGATCGCTCAGCCGCTACGAGCCCGCAGTCGCGCAGACAGGCCAGGTGCTTGGAGACATTGGGTTGAGAGAGGCCCGTCGTGCTCGCCACTTCATTGACGGTGCATGGGTGATCGCGCACGACGAGTAAACAGGAAAGACGCGCCGGGTCGGCCAGTCCACGGAAGAGCGTCGCGAACAAGGTCGGTGCAGCGGATATTGATGAGGTAGTCACAGCATCCTCCATGACATATAACTATTCAGTCACATTTTCATTTGACGGAACCATCATCGTTCGGTCACATTTTCATTTGACTTGACACGCCCTTTTGGTTGAGTATTTTTTACGTCCGAACTCCACCGCAACATTTCAAATAGAGAAATTGTCCCCTTGTACTTTCGTGAACTGAGAACTATACTTGCCATTAGGAGCGAACTCGTTTATCTGCACCCTTTCAGTTTACAAGCGATACACATGCATGTAGGAGAGTAATGTCCTATGGCGCGCGAACTGCATATCGAGGGATACAATTTGCTTGCTCTTGATGAAAAGGGCGATGTGCTGCAAACGGTGCAACGTGCCTTGCGGGTTCTGAGTCTTATTGCCGAGCATCCTCAAGGGCTTACAGTGCGCCAGATCAGCAACGCGCTCGAACTGAATATCAGCACCTGTTACCATTTACTCAACACGCTGGTAGTGAGCGGCTACCTTGATCGTCCCCCGCACCAACAAATCTACCTCTTAGGTCCTCAAATCCCGTATCTGAATAATGCATTTGTGCAGGGAGTGGCCATGCAGGGGACAGCAGCCAACGTAGAAGATACCAGTTGGCCGCCGGGATGGAGCGCGTCATGGCTGGTTGGGCGATTGCGTTCGGTGCTCTATCGCCTCACCGAGCAAATCCAAGAACCATCCTATCTGAGCTGCTGGCGTTTTGGGGAGGTGTTGCTCCTGGCCATTGTAGAAGCTCCCCGCGCTCCCAAGGTCACAGGGTTATATGTTGGCTATCAAGGACCGGCTCACTGCCATGCTTTGGGGAAGGTATTGCTGGCATATAGTGACCCGGCTTTTGTTGACAGGTACCTCGATGTTCATCCGTTGACATCCATAGGCCCGAATACCATCGTACAACGCCTCAAATTTCAGGAAGAACTGAATGATATTGTGCGCCAGGGGTATAGCATCGACAAAGAAGAATTCTCAACCGACACCTATTGTATCGCGGCTCCCATCTTTGCCCCGAAAGGGGAGGTGGTGGCAGGACTGGCTATCTCTTTTAGTGGAGAAGTTTTTGCAAAGCGGGTCGAGTGGCTCATTGCCCAGGTCACCCGAGCGGCCAACTATGCTCGCGCTGAATTACGCCTGGCTCCTGCCCATCAATTGTAAGCACTGGCCCATCATTCCCAACCTCTGTGAATTATCGTGACACCCATCAAATGACGATGGACAGAACAGTACGTTTGACTGTCATTTCGTATATCGTTTTTCCACAATCAACAAACGCAAGAAAGGAGAATCCTTTGTCTGAACGTGAAGAGCCGTGCGTTACCTCGGAGCAGGTGCTAGAAGTGCTGCAAACCTGCTATGACCCTTGCTGCAAGGAACGCGCAGTGAGCGTAGTTGAGTTAGGGCTCATTCAAAATGTGCAAGTGGCAGAAAACGGGCATGATGTGCGCGTCGAATTGCTCCTTACCTCCGGCTGGTGCCCTTTCTCAACCCATCTCTTGCAGATGATAGATCAACATCTCCACGCCATTGACGGCGTTGGTGAAGTTGACACCGAGATTGTCTGGAACACCGTCTGGACACCTGAACGCATGAGCGCCAGCGCGCGCCAGAAACTGACCCTGCCAATGGCACAGTTGCTGCCATTACGACAACGTCGTCTTGAACGTGAAGCGAAAGAAGCGCAGGCTTCGCAGTCGCCAGTTACCTGAAATGTACGAGAGGAGTACATCATGCTTGACAATGACGCCTTTGTCTTTGATTGTGTCTGTCACGTCTTCAATTTTGACATGAATAATGCTTACGGCAAGCCGGGCCAGATGTTCATCAATCACCTGTACGCCTTCCACCAGTTGCTGACCCCTCCGGGCGAGCGCGTCCTCAGCCCTGAAGAGTTCTTGCGCGAATGGAGCATCGACGAAATCGCGCAGATGGTCTTCGAGGAATCAGGCACCGACATGATCGTGGCCCAGCCCTTACCGCTCACCGACCTCTTCTATGATGGCCTGTCGCAATGGGAGAAGTGTGCGGCGATGGCGCAGAAATACCCCGATCGTGCTATTTTCTGGGGAAGCGTCAATCCACTGGAGGGTAAGAAGGCGCTCGACCTGATGGAGCGTCAGGTGAAAGAATATGGCGCGAAAGCCTTCAAATTCTACAATGTGCGCTACGACTACGGCGAGCCATTCCCCTGGCGTATGGATGATCCGCGCATCGCCTTCCCCGTCTTCGAGAAGGCGCTTGAGCTGGGCGTGACCACCATCGGTGTGCATAAGGGAGTGCCGCTTGGCCCGCAGCCCATCGAGCATACCCAGGCCTGGGACATGGATGGAGCCGCCGCCAACTTCCCCGACATCAACTTCATTATCTTCCATGTGGGCTTGCCTTTCATCGATGAAATCTGCTGGCAACTGGTGCGCTATCCCAATCTGTACGCCTCGATTGCTGCCACGCTCAATTTCGTGGTGCGTGCCCCTCGTGTCTTTGCGGAAAACATGGGCAAACTGATGTTCTGGTGCGGTGAAGACAAGATCCTTTACGGTGGTGAGACGCCCATCTGGCACCCACGCTGGGCACTCGATGCCTTCTGGAAATTTGAACTGCCCGAAGACCTGGTGACCGGCTATGGCTATCCCCAACTGACCACACAGGCCAAGAAAAAGATTCTCGGCGGCAACCTCGCTCGCTTGATGGGCATCGATGTTGAAAAGAAAGTACAGGAGTTACAGCGATGACACAATCTGCAGAACTTTCGAAGCGCACGCCGGAAGAAATCTTTACGCATCATGCCCAGGCGCTGGGAGCCGAAGACCTCGACGCGACCGAGTTGGACTATGCTGATGCTGCCTATCTTGTCACCCCGTCGGGCGTACTGCGCGGAAAGCCTGCCATACGCGCATTCTTCACCGGCGTGTTCCAGGCACTTCCAAAAGCGCAATGGGGTGTCAAGACGATCTATGTTGAAAATGTCCTGTTCCTCGAGTGGACCGCCGACTCCAGGTCTGGCAGCGTATCTGATGGAGTGGATACCTTTATCTTTGCGGATGGGCTGATCCAGATCCAGACGGTGCGCTGCACCGTTGTTCCGAAAACATAGCCCGGCGGCCTTGCCCGTCTCTCCACTGTCGATATAAGAAAAGCGTATTTTTCAGAACCGGGGGCTAGCTCCCTCGGTTGTTCTCTCTTTCAGGAGGTGTTTCAATGAGACACGATGTTACTTTTCTCAGTCAGGGGCTGCGCTGCGCCGCTTGGCTCTATCTCCCAGATGATTTGAAGAGGGGCGAACGGCGGCCTGCTATCGTCATGGCCCACGGTTTTAGTGCTGTCAAAGAGATGTACCTTGATGCGTTCGCTGAACGGTTTGTCGCTGCGGGCTTTGTCACCCTGGTCTTCGACTATCGCTACCAGGGAGCTTCCTGGGGGGAGGGGGAGCCTCGAGGACAGATTATTCCCGCCGAACAACATGAGGATTATCGCAATGCCATCACCTGGGTCTCCCTCCGGACAGAAGTCGACTCCTCGCGCATTGGCGTCTGGGGTTCCTCCTATAGCGGAGCTCATGTGTTGCATATAGCCGCGTTTGACAGGCGCATCAAGGCGGCAGTAGCCCAGGTCCCGTTAATCAACGGGTGGCAGAACGCGCAACGACTCATGCGTCCAGATGTCTTTGCCCAGTTTGTGGAGGCCCTGGCTCAGGATCGGGTGCAACGCTACACCGGGGGAGCGGTCAACTATGTGCCTGTAGTCGCTCCAGAGGGGCAGCCCTCAGCACTGCCAACCCCCGATTCGTATGAATGGTTCACCCAGACCGGCGCGACCAGGGCCCCCAGTTGGCGCAACGAGGTCTCCCTGGAGTCCATGGAGAAGTTCCTGGAGTATAACCCGGCTGCCAACATTCACCTGATTGCTCCCACGCCTCTACTGATGGTGGTAGCCGGCAACGATACTTTAACGCCGACCGACCTCGCTCTTGCCGCCTACGAACGGGCACTCGAACCGAAATCTCTTGTGATTGCGAAAGGTCCGCACTTTGCGGCCTATACGGAGCCTGGCTTCTCGCAGACTGCTCCTCCGGCTGTGGAGTGGTTCACTCGGCATTTGATGTAGTGGCAGTGGATGACCCAAGCATAGGAAAGGACCAATAACCTGCTGTAGCATTGTACCTTCTACCCTGTGTCAGCCAGATGCTACAGCAGGGCCTTGTAAGCTTCGACAACGAATGACAAATTAGTTTAAACACCAATGACATTTAGTGATAAAATATAATATATACTATTCATATGTCACCAGGGTCTGTGAAATATCCTGGCGGCCGCCAGGATATTTCACAGACCCTCTAAATAACCACTAACTCACTCAAAGGAATAATATATAATGCGCGACCTGGAAACATTTTATGGACCAAACGCGGGCTATGTCCTGGAACTATATGAGCGATATCTCCAGAACCCGGCAAGTGTCGATGCGGCGACACGCGCCATTTTTGATACATGGTCACAAGACGACAGCCAATTACAGCTAACCCAACCCCAGCAGCAGGAGAATGAGCGAACAAATGGCAAAGTGCCGTTTCAGGTTTCTCACGTTGTCGCGGCCTCGGCACTGGCACAGGCGATTCGTACCCTGGGACACCTCGGAGCGCATCTTGATCCCCTGGGGACTGAGCCGTTAGGCGACCCGGCACTGCTGCCTGAAACGCATGGTATTACCAATGAAGAGCTGGACCTTCTCCCTCCCAGCGTGGTGGGTGGACACTCCGCGGAAGGAGCCCGCAATGCGCTTGAGGCGATTACTGCTCTGCGGGCAATGTACTCTGGAACGATAAGCTATGAATTTGACCAGGTGAAGAGTCCGGTGGAGCGCGGCTGGCTGCGTGATGCAGTGGGCTTGCGCCTGTTTGAAGAGACACAGGGACCACCGGCCAGCCACAAGCTGCTGCAGCGACTCACGCAGGTCGAGGTGTTTGAGCGATACTTACACCAGACCTTTCCAGGTCAGAAACGCTTCTCTCTTGAAGGGACAGATGCCCTGGTGCCGATGCTCGATGAGATTATTTTGGGTGCCATCGAGTCTGGCAGCCGCGAGGTAATCATTGGCATGGCTCATCGCGGACGGCTCAACGTGCTGGCCCATGTATTTGGAAAGTCATATACGGTTATCCTCTCAGAATTTGGACATGCCAAACACGAGGAGGGTGTTCCTCTAACGGATACCTTCGGGTTTGGCTGGACGGGTGATGTGAAATATCACCTGGGGGCGGAACATACGCTGGGTGAAGGTGAGGAGGCCTCTGAAAGCCTGAAGATTATCCTGTCCCCTAATCCGAGCCATCTAGAATTTGTCAACCCGGTCATCGAGGGTATGGCGCGAGCTTCTCAGGAGGTGTCTGACGCTGCTGGTCCACCACTGCTGGAGGTAGATTGCGCATTACCTGTTCTCATCCATGGTGATGCGGCTTTTCCCGGTGAGGGTGTTGTCGCTGAGACCTTGAACCTGTGGCACCTGCACGGCTACTGGGTTGGCGGGACCATCCATATCATTTTAAACAATCAGCTTGGCTTCACCACTGAACCTGAAGATAGTCGTTCTACGCATTTCGCCAGCGACCTGGCAAAGGGCTTTGAAGTACCGATCATCCATGTGAATGCCGATGACCCCGATGCCTGCCTGACGGCTGTGCGTCTTGGTCAGGCCTATCGCGATCAGTTTCATAAGGATGTGCTGATCGACCTGGTTGGTTATCGCCGCTGGGGACATAACGAGGGCGATGAACCTGCTTTTACCCAGCCACACATGTATGAGATCATACGCACCCATCCAACCGTGCGAGAACTCTATGCTCGCCACCTGGTACAGTTGGGAATTGTCTCGCAAGAAGAAGTTGACGGGATGGTGAAGGATGCCTTTGCTGTATTGGAGCAGGCCAAGCGGGAGGCCGACACGGGCCTGGTACCGGAGGAGGATGAGTCAGAGGGCCTCAATGGTAGAGGAAAACAGGAAGAACTGCTGGCCCCACCGCAGGTTTCGGCTGAGCAATTGACGCACTACAATCAGGAACTGCTTCGCTGGCCTGAAGGGTTTGCTCCCCACCCGAAACTGGCACGCCTGTTGCAACGCCGGGCGACCACGCTTGGCCCGCAGGGCGGTATCGACTGGGGACAGGCCGAGTCTCTGGCTTTCGCCTCTATCCTGGCGGATGGCACTCCCATCCGCTTGACCGGTCAGGATACTGAACGCGGTACGTTTAGCCATCGCCACGCTGTCCTGCACGATCAGCACAATGAAAGGTATATTCCGCTCCAGCACCTCTCGGAGGCGCGTGCAGCATTTTCCATCTATAATAGTCCATTGAGCGAAGCGGGTGCGCTGGGTTTCGAGTATGGTTACAGTGTTCATGCTCCGCACGCGCTGGTCTTATGGGAGGCGCAATTTGGCGATTTTGCCAATGCGGCCCAGGTAATTATCGATCAATTTATCGCCTCTGCCCGTGCAAAGTGGAAACAGACGTCGTCGTTGGTGTTGTTACTGCCTCATGGTTATGAGGGACAGGGGCCAGAGCATTCCAGTGCTCGCCTGGAACGCTACCTGCAACTCTCCGCCCAGAACAACTGGCGGGTTGCGAATTGCTCTACCGCGTCCCAGTACTTCCACCTGTTGCGGCAGCAGGCCTTTTACCTGGACAGCGACCCTCGCCCCCTGGTTGTGATGACGCCGAAGAGCTTGCTTCGCCATCCACTCGCGGCTGCCACCTTAACAGAATTGGCGCAAGGTACATTCCAGCCCGTGCTTGATGATGCAATGGCACTGGCTCATGCCCAGGATATCCGGCGCATCGTGTTCTGTACCGGTAAAGTGGCTATAGATCTCCTTTCGAGTGAGAAACGATCACTCGCCGGGGATGTGGCAATTGTGCGGGTAGAACTGTTGTATCCTTTCCCTGGCAACGAATTGAAAAAGGCCTTATCCAACTATCCAAATGTAGAGGAGATCACCTGGGTACAGGAAGAACCGCGCAATATGGGCGCATGGACGTATCTCTCACCTCACCTATCAAAGCTGGTAGGTCCGCGTATGGAGGTGAAAGTAATTGCTCGTCCCGACCGCTCAAGCCCTGCTTCTGGCTTTATGGATCTGTTTATGGCTGAGCAGGAGCAGATTATCGTGCAGGCCTTAGGCGCATCGATTAAAGAACATGGAGGTCAACATGTCCATTGAGATACGTGTCCCAACATTGGGAGAATCAATCGTTGATGCTGTGATTGCAAGCTGGTTAAAACACGAGGGCGATAGTGTGAGCCAGGGCGAGGCGCTTGTGGAGTTGGAGACCGATAAAGTAAACGTGGAAGTCACGGCAGATCAAAGCGGCGTATTGCAGAAGATCGTCAAGCAAGAAGGAGATACCGTCGCTGTCGGTGAGGTATTGGGGGTTATCGGTGAAGGCGCGGATACTGGTGGTAGTGCAGCAGCCCAGGCGAGTGATACACCAAAAACAGCGGAGGAGCCACCGCAACCCACACAGGCAGCAAGCGATGGGCAGAAAACACCGACGGGTCAACTGCAACCTGCACAGGCGGCAAGCGATGGGCAACGACCTCCATCTCCGCTGGCGCGCCGTGTGGCAGCCGAGTACAACGTTGACATTTCCCAGGTAAAGGGAACGAGTCCCCATGGACGTATTACCAGGGACGATGTGGTTAGCTATGTGGAGCAGCAGGCACAACATACTTCACCTTCGCAGAAGATTACACCTCCATCGGATACTCCTGCTGAGCCGAAGTCTGAACAGGCTGGCACAACTAACACTACTGCCGCTACACCCACTACACCCACTACACCTACTACTCTGAGCCACCCCGACTCAAACTTTGTTGCTACACCGCCAGCTTTCATCCTGAGCGCAGCGAAGGATCTCGGTCGCGAGGAGCGTGTGCGGCTCTCGCGGAGGCGGCAGACCATCGCGCAGCGATTGGTGGATGCACAACATACCGCTGCCATGCTCACCACCTTCAATGAGATCGATATGAGCGCAGTCATGGAAGTGCGCAGTCGGCGCAAAGATGCTTTCAAGGAACGCCATAACGTATCGCTCGGCTTCATGTCGTTTTTCACCAAAGCGGTTGTGGGTGCGCTCAAAGCCTTTCCACGCCTGAACGCGGAGATTCAGGGAAATGAGATGGTGCTCAAGCACTACTATGATATAGGCATTGCCGTAGGTGCTGAAGAAGGCCTGGTTGTGCCGGTCTTGCGCGATGCTGATCGCAAAAGCTTCGCGGAGATTGAGCGTGAGATTGCTGACCTGGCGAAGAAGGCCAGGGCGAATACCCTCGCGCTGGCTGAACTACAGGGTGGCACCTTTACCATTACCAACGGCGGCGTCTTTGGTTCGCTGCTCTCCACTCCAATTTTAAATGCGCCGCAGGTGGGTATTTTGGGCATGCACAAGATCGAGCAACGCCCAATTGCCCTCAACGGGCAGGTTGTCATTCGACCGATGATGTACGTTGCACTCTCCTATGACCATCGCATAGTCGATGGCAGCGAAGCCGTGCAGTTTCTGGTAAGAATTAAGGAACTGCTGGAAGACCCAGAAACACTACTGCTGGAGGGATAACGTGGGGCGTAGGGACCCGATTTATCGCGTCCCATGGGGCGGGGTGGGCCACGCACGCGCCTCCTCCATGGCGCGGGGACGCGATAAATCGGGTCCCTACAACGAATATATATTCCTGGGCGCCAGGCTACTCTCGACACAATCACTTTCCCCATGTATAATCAAGGGTGTCAAAAACAGATGGCAGAAACAGAGGAGTCCACATACTATGCAACCGGAGAATCAGAATCCATACGCTCAGCAACAGGGGAAAAACGACGATTTGAATGTCCTGGTCGGCAAATCACTGGGCCAGTTTCGCATCGTCGAACGTATTGGTGCTGGCGGCATGGCAACTGTTTTCAAGGCCTATCAACCCAACCTGGATCGCTATGTGGCTATTAAGGTTTTGCCTGCATATCATGCGCGTGATCCGATTTTTGTCAAGCGGTTTGTGCAGGAGGCGCGTGCAGTTGCGAAATTGGTTCACCCGAACATCCTCCAGATACATGATTTTGGTGAGCAAGACAATATTACCTATATTGTGATGGAGTATGTTGAAGGGGGGACACTCAAAGATCGCTTGAAACGACCGATATCTGTGTCGGAAGCCGTGGATTATATGATACAGGCAGCCGAGGGCTTGAATTGTGCCCATAATAATGGCATTGTGCATCGTGACGTGAAGCCGGCCAATATGCTGGTGCGCAAAGATGGCTATCTGTTGCTCTCTGACTTCGGCATTGCCAAAATCCTTGAGGGAACAACTAATCTGACTCGTGTTGGCACTGGCATCGGCACGCCGCAGTACATGTCTCCTGAACAGGGTACGGGGCAGGCGGTAGACCGCCGCAGTGATATCTACTCGCTGGGTATTGTGCTGTTCCACTGCCTGGCCGGCAAGGTACCCTTTACCGCGGAGAACCCGTTAACTATTACGGTCAAGCATATGAATGACCCACTGCCTGTCGAAATGCTGCGTAAGGCTGGAGTACCCGCTCCCATCGAAGAGGTGGTTGTGAAGATGGCTGCCAAGGCGGCGCAGGATCGCTACCAGACGACCGACGAGCTGATCACTGCCCTGACAAGTGCGCTGGCGGCTTCCCATCTCTCGATGCCTTCGCGCTGGCGGCCTGGCATGTCGTCGCCCTTGCAGCCGGTCGAAGTAGCGGGTGGTGCTGCTTCCAGACCACTACCCAGCACTACTGAGGGACAGGCGCAGGGGCAGAGTGTTCCGCTTCAGCCACTCATTCAGACACCCTCGTATAATAGCCAGCCACAGGTGGTAACGCTGCCGTGTTTCCGCTGTGGAGCGTCTAACCCGAGCACGCGCCTGTTCTGTACCTCCTGTGGAGATGAGCTTTCCGATAAACGCGCCATTCATGATCGTTACCTGGGGCCGAATGGCCGCCCGGTACTGGCCCGTCTCACTATCCAGAACGGGCCGATGGGAGGCCAGTCGTACCGCTTCCACCAGGTTGTCACAACCATTGGTCGCACCAATGGCAATGATCTAATCATCCAGGGACGTACTGTTTCGCGGCGTCATGCCCGCCTTTTGTTCGATAATGGTCGTTGGTACTTAGAAGATTTACAGAGTGCTAATGGTACTCTGGTAAATAATGCACGGGTGTATCAACCTGTGGCATTGAACGATGGCGATGTAATCAATTTTGGTGATGAAATCGTGGTATTTAATACTACATATTAATTTGATACAACTGAGGAAGGATTATGCTGATGGGTTCCATCAATCCCCTGGTACAGGTTGCGCAGCAGGTCTTGCTGGGCGGTGCCGTAAAGCAGAACCACGCGCTTGAGCACGCGACAATCGTATTGCTTAGTAAAAAATTTCCCGATGTACGCCTGGCCGGCATCTCATTTGCTTCAGGTTTCTTCGTCTTTGGTGACGTACCAACCGAGGCCATTCTGCCTACCGCCCAGGAAGCCTTGACCCTCTTACGGACAACCCACCCGGAGCTGGCGATTCACGAACGGTGCGGCACAAACCTGGCCGTGTCGGGTATGCTCACCGGACTTTCCGCTATGGTTGTAACCCGTATGCGCCGCCCATTTAACAATTTCAATAACGTGATCCTGGCTTCGACCGCCGCCTTGATCCTGGCTCGCCCTCTGGGGTTGCAGGTGCAGCGTTATTTCACAACGCAAACACCCAATGCATCGATGGTCATTGAAAACATTAAACCGATGACCTTGTTTGGCACACCTGCCCACTTCGTGAGTACCGATAATCCAGATGCAGCCGGGCTGTTCTCGTAGCTCAAACCTGAAAAGAAAGGTTAGGAAGTCAAATGGAGCGTAGCCAGTTTTTGGTAGAGACCTCCTGGTTGGCTGAACACCTGCACGACCCGCACCTGCGCGTCGTGGATATGCGCGGCTATGTGCGTACTGTGGAGCACGACGGAGTTCAGGATGCACACTACGTTGGTGCGCGTGATGAGTATGAGCAAGGTCACATTCCAGGAGCACTTTACATCGATTGGACTAGTGATATCGTTGATCCTGATGATGCTGTCGAGGCACAGATAGCACCCGCAGCCCGCTTTGCGGAGGTGCTGGGCAGCCTGGGCATTGGCGATCAACACATGGTGGTGGTCTACGATGGTCATCCTATGTCACAATTCGCCACGCGGCTCTGGTGGGCACTCAACTACTACGGTCACGAACAGGTCGTCGTGCTCAATGGAGGCATAGCTAAATGGCAGCGTGAACATCTGCCTCTGGAGACGGCCATTCCCACCTATCCACCTGCCACCTTCACCCCGCAGGCGCAGCCACAGTTACGCGCCACTGCCGAAGAGGTGCTCTCCCTGCTCGGCCAGGAAGGAGTGGCACTGATCGATGCGCGTGACCGCGGGCAATATACCGGCGAGATAGTACGTCGCCCAGGGCGTCGAGGCCATATTCCAGGTGCTTTGAGCATTCCTCGCGATGAGGTCATTGATCCTGCTACCGGTACATTTCGCAGCAACGAGGAACTGGAACATCTCTTCTCTACTTCTGGCGTGCAGCCGGAGCAGCGCGTTGTGGCCTACTGTAACGGCGGTGTTGCGGCCACCACCATTCTATTCAGTCTTGCCATGCTTGGCTATCCCCACCTGACAAATTACGATGGCTCCTGGAACG
>WNFH01001202.1_pt1 | contig 17394 bp, 19 predicted proteins | sample 5400411 | NCBI WGS metagenome assembly WNFH01 (sample SAMN13153347, study PRJNA577476) | soil metagenome | isolation source: 200 cm saprolite under Douglas fir tree site 2 hole 3 | place: USA:California | collected 2015-04-18
TGTCGCCGTCCTTGTGAGTGATGCTCTGGTCTTAGACGAGGCGCTCCCCCCAGCTAGGGTCAAGACCTACCTCAAAAAGTACAGCGGAGGCATCAAGGATTTGGGGATGACTGTTGCGCAGTTTGCAGATGCATACGCCGTCCCGATTCTTGTTACGCCGCAAGCCATGCGAGGTTTCATTGAGTAATCAGACTGCTGATTCGTGTTCGTGATCGTGAAGGTGGTTTACGAATACGAGGCACGGGCACGAGTGACGATAACCGCACGGCGCTATTCCGCCTCGGCCTCTGACTCTGCCTTGAGGCGGCGCTTGCGCACGGCGTCCGCGAGCGTATCGAGCAGCCCGGGGCTGTCATCCCAGCCGATACAGGCGTCAGTGATGCTCTGGCCATAGATCAGTTCCTCGCCCGGCACCAGGTCCTGCCGGCCCGCCTTCAAGTGGCTCTCGACCATTACGCCGAAAATGCGCTCTTCGCCGCCGGCAATCTGGGTCGCCACCTCGCGTCCGACGTCAACCTGCTTTTGCGGATCTTTGCCGCTGTTGCCGTGGCTGAAGTCGATCATGAGCCGCGCCGGGATGCCGGCCTCGGCCAGGACCTTGGCCGCGGCATCCACGCTTGCCGCATCGTGGTTCGGCTGCCTGCCGCCGCGCAGGATGACATGGCAATCCTCGTTGCCGGTGGTGGACACGATCGCTGAATGCCCGGCCTTGGTCACCGACAGGAAATGGTGCGGCGCCTGCGCCGCGCGGATCGCATCGAGCGCGATTCGGACGTTGCCGTCGGTGCCGTTTTTGAAGCCGACCGGGCACGATAGGCCGGACGCGAGCTCGCGGTGAACCTGGCTCTCGGTCGTGCGCGCGCCGATGGCGCCCCAGGATACGAGGTCGGCGATGTACTGCGGCGTGATCATGTCGAGGAACTCGCACCCCGCCGGCACGCCCATTTCGTTGAGATCGAGCAGCAGACGGCGCGCGATGCGCAACCCTTCGTTGATGCGGAAGCTGCCGTCAAGGTTTGGATCGTTGATCAGCCCCTTCCATCCGACCGTGGTGCGCGGTTTCTCGAAATAGACGCGCATGACCACCAATAGATCAGCGGTCAGACGGGCCTTCGCCTCCTTGAGCTTGCCGGCGTATTCCTGGGCGGCTTTCACGTCGTGAATCGAGCACGGCCCCATGATGACCAGCAGACGGTCGTCCGCCCCGTGTAGAATGCGGTGGATCGCTTGCCGCGTCTCCCACACTGTCTCCGCGGCCTTTTGCGTGATGGAAAACTCACGCAGCAGATCCGACGGCGGCGCCAGCTCCTTGATTTCGTTGATGCGTAAGTCGTCAGTTTTGTACTGCATGTCATCTCACAGGTAATTCGAATAGCCTATGATAAACCAAATCGATCCAAAATCGAAACCGCGTCTGGGCCCGGCATCGGCGCCTGCTCCAACGCGAACGAACGGAGCGGGTCTTTCTCGACATCAAGTTGCGGCCTACGTCTTCAAAGTTTCCCGACCTACGACGGCCAGCAAAACCGCGGACAACACTAGCAGCGGGGCATAGGCCAGGAACGGGACGCCGGGGTTGAAAGCGTCGGCCAGAAACCCGCCGAGCAAGGGTGCGCCCACGCCGCCTATTTCAGCTACCGTGCGCCGCGCGGCCTGCAGTCTTCCACGAGCGTTGGGCGGTATGACGTCGTAGGTCGAGGTCGCGATCGAACCCAGGGAGAGGCCAAAGGAGACGCCCATGAACGACATCAGTACGGCCAACTGAAAAAAGCTGCTTGAGAAGGGGATGAACAGGAACACCAAAGCGGGGATTCCCGTGCTGGGGACGGTGGCCCACTTGCGGCCGACCTTGTCGATGATGAAGCCCGCGGGCAAGATCATGGCGAAAACAAACACGCCCATGATGCTGAATAGCAGACCCACTTCGGTCGGTGTAAAGCCAAGGCGCGAGGTTGCGTACAACGGGAGCATGCTTTGCAACGTGACCCGGTGGGCGAGGCTGGTGAGCGTGGCGAAGACGAGCACCGCGTAGGTCGCACGCAGGTGCGGCTGAATTTGCTTGAATAAGGCCTCCAACCCGCGCAGCCACTCAAGAAGCGAGATAGGATTCCAGGCTTTCGCAGTTTTGAAGTTCGGTCGAGGGGATCGGGAAGGTCGGACGTTGCGGTCGGTGAATCCGAGGAGCACAGAAATTGCCGCGCTCGCCGCGTAGGCGAGGAATGCCGCCCTGAAGCCCAGAGTTTCGGCAAGTATGCCGCCAAGCAGCGGTCCAAGCGCCAGTCCGATGTTGTTGATCCCGTGAAAGCCGCTGAGAACCCGCCCGCGTTGGTCGTGGCTGGCGAGATCGATGCCTGCCATCTCGCGACCGAAGGTCCAAAGACTATCCCCGGCGCCCATCATCGTGACCACGACCAGCATCGCGCTAAACGACGGCATGCTCGCGGCCAACAATGACGCGATGCCAGCCACCAGAGGGCCGCCCACCAATGCCGCACGGGTTCCCAGGCGGTCCAACACCACTCCGCTGATGGGCAGCCCGAAGAACCTGCCTACGGCGAGAGCGGTGATGATTTGTGCGGCGGTGCCCGCGGAGATACCGAAGTGAGTGGTAAGGAGCGGTATGATGGGGATAACCATCGCCCACATTCCCGCGAGCAGTGTGCTCGTGTAGAGGACGACGAGGCCGCGGGTCGTGGGGTTGAGTCTTGTAAAAATTGCCATGCGCGAGTTGTTTCAACCTAACATCTCAAGCCATGCCTTGAGCGAGTTGAAGTACTTTCGCTTCACTGAGATCGGAACCGCTGCGTTGGCTGGACTGGTTGAAGGGAGTACAAAGACCGGCCTGTCGGCCAGGGTGACCGACTGCAGTCCGAATCCGCAAAAGACCCCTTTGCCGAAGAAACCCTCAAAGGAGATTTTGCTATTGAAACAGACGGCCTTGGGTTTGTGCCGCTTCACGATTTTTAAGAGACGTTGTCGGTTAGCGGTGAACTCGCGGGCTTTTAGATCGCTGGCGCCGCGTGAAGCGCGCTTAACGATATCCGTAAGGCCGTAGCCAAACTGGGGCATTCGATGATCTTCGTCCGGCCGTAGCTGCATCGGAGTCAGTCCGGCTTCGTATAATAGCCGCCAGAAGCTGTTTCTGGGGTTCGCATAGTAGTGGCCTGCGGCCGCCGAGATGAGTCCGGGATTGATGCCGACAAACAGCAGCTTGAGATTCGATCCTAGATAATCGGGCAGCGGGGATTTTTTGCGATGGGTGGTCCGGCTCTTGAGTGATCTCTTCACTTCAGTCGTTTGTCAACTCTATAAATGATCTCGCGTGATTGATTTCAACCCATAGCTGAACCCGACGCTTTCGGCAACCAATTTCATCTTGACGTTAGAGATAACGTTTACTAAAAGAGATTCATCCGAACCATCTGAGGATTGAGATGTGAAATTCCGTCAGCCACAGGGCATTTCCGCCAGAGGACGGATCAGCCCAATTTCTATGGCTGAGGCTGATCCGCCGATGCTTTGCGGCGGAGGCGCAGCGAGGATACAGTGGCCCTTCTGGAAGTGAACCGAGTCTCTAAGAGCCATCAGCAGCTTGATGGAGAATCGACAATCGCGATCAATGAAATGTCCTTCCAGGTGGAAAGGGGAGAGTTCGTGTCCATTGTCGGGCCCTCCGGCTGCGGCAAGACCACGCTTCTTATGTGCATCGCGGGCCTGAATCCTCCGAGTGCTGGCGGAGTTGTGGTGAACAACGTGCAAGTCGACGGCCCTCCGTCCAATCTGGTCCTTGTCTTCCAGGAATTTAACAAGTCCCTCTTCGCGTGGCGCTCCGTTTTGGGCAACGTCCTGTTTGGTCTGGAGGTCAGAGCCAAGCTGTCGCAGGATGCCGAGGAAGAGGCTCGAAAGCTGATCAAGCTGGTCGGACTGGAAGGTTTTGAGCGCCATTACCCTTGGGAGCTCTCCGGGGGCATGCAGCAAAGAGTAGCCATCGCCAGGGCTTTGGCCTACGGACCGGAAATTCTTCTAATGGATGAGCCGTTCGGCTCCGTGGACGCTCTGACGCGCCTCGAACTGGAGGATGGGCTGCTCAGAATCTGGCAGAATTTGGGAACGACCATTCTGCTGGTCACGCACGACATAGAGGAGGCGATCTATTTGTCGGATAGGATCTATGTCTTGAGCCGCCGTCCCTCAAAAATCATTCAGACGATTGAAGTGGATCTGGCTCGGCCCAGGAATCAGATCACCACGCGGGCGCAGGTGAAGTTCATGGAATTGAGGAACGAGATTTATAAGCAGATCAGTCAATGAGCGGAAAATGAAACCGTTTGCCAGGATCAATCTGCCGGGTGTGCTTTCTCTCTTGGCCCTCCTTCTCGTTTGGGAGATTTCCGCCCGTTCCAGCAAGGTCATCCATCTCTACTTTCCGGCAATCAGTGAAGTCGTTCGGTCCTTGGTCGATCTTATTCAATCGCGGGAGCTTGTGGGCCATCTTTTGGCAAGCCTGGGCCGCTTCTTCATCGGCTATCTCCTGTCAGCGGGGATCGCTGTTACATTGGGGATCCTGCTAGGCTATTTTCGGCGGGCCTATACCTTCTCGGAGGTACTGATCGAATTCTTGCGGCCGATGCCATCGGTCGCCATGATCCCGGTGGCGATCCTCCTTTTGGGAATAGGGAACTCCATGATAGTCGCCGTCACCGTTTACGCATGCACCTGGCCGATCCTGATCAATACGATCGACGGGGTGAAAAACATTGAGCCGACTCTGATCGATACGGGGAGGACCTTCGGTCTTGGACGATGGAAGATACTGAAGCGGATCGTCTTGCCTGCGGCATTCCCTTACATCGTGACCGGACTCCGCGTCAGCCTGGCGATAGCGCTTATCTTAGTGACTACCTCCGAGATGGTCGTCGGCGGAAACGGTCTGGGGTTTTTCATTCTGGACGAGGAGAGATCTTTGAAGACGACCAACATGTACGCCGGCATCGCGCTGGTAGCCATCCTGGGATACAGCCTCAATCGCCTTTTTCTCTTAGTCGAGAGCAAGGCCATGGCTTGGCATCGGGGCGCGACGGCCAGAGGTTAATGGTGAAGTGGAATAAGGATTCCAAACTGAACGGCCTCATGGTTCTCTTGGCCGCTATCGGCCTTTGGGAGATCGTTTCCCGACTGGGTCTCATCAATGCGCTCTTCTTTCCTCCGATGACAAAGATTCTGAGCACGTTTTTCCAACTGGTCTTTTCCGGAGAGATACTCCACCAAGTCTTGATGAGTCTAAAGCGCGCCGCAGCAGGCTATTTCTTGGCCGCCATTGTTTTCATACCGCTGGGGCTCGCTATGGGCATCTTTCAGTGGTTGCATCGCGCATTGGAGATCATCGTTGAGACGCTGCGGCCGATTCCGCCTCCGGTCGTGGTGCCGGTGGCCATGCTGTTTTTCGGTTTGGGAGACGAGATGAAAATCTTTGTGATCTTCTTCTCCTGCGCCTGGCCGATTCTCTTGAATACCATCGACGGCGTGAGGAACGTCGATCGGGTTCTGGTCTATACCGCGAGAACCTTTGGCCTCTCCCACGGCAGGCTGATCGCCAAGGTCATTTTGCCCGCAGCCGCTCCCCAGATCATGACCGGTCTCAGGATAAGCCTCGGCATCACGCTGATACTGGTCGTGATCTCGGAGATGGTAGGGAGCAGCGACGGCATCGGCTATTTCATCTTGGATTCCCAGAGGAGATTTAAAGTCACGCAGATGTATGCCGGAATGCTTATGCTCGCGGTCCTGGGTTACGCCTTGAACCAGATCTTCTTTCTGTTCCACAAGAAGGTGTTGGCCTGGCACGAGGGCCTGGTCAGACGCAAGGGCTAAGAAGGGAGAGCCCGAAGAAACTTCAAACCCTGCTCATCCCGCCGCCGGGCGGCGGTGTCGGCTGGTTTTTTCCCGGCATCCACTCCGTGTCTTTGCGCGGGCCGTATCCCTTGATGTAAAATTTTGCCTTGCCCATTTTTTCTATCTCGATTTCCAGAGCATCGCCGTTGTTAATCGGCCCCAGCCCCTCATGATAGGTTCCTGTGGCTATGACGTCACCAGGCTGCAATTGGAGGAAGCGGGTCAGCCAGGCAATCTGGTCGGGGATTTTGTGCGCCATGAATTTCGTATTGTAGTTTTGACGCTGCTGGCCGTTGACCCACGATTTCACCACTATGTTGTGCGGATCGGGCACCTCGTCCTTGGTCGTGATCCAAGGACCGCAAGGGCCGTGGGTGTCCTGTCCTTTGGGCACGAATTGGGTCCGCCGCGTCAACCCTCTCGCTGAGATGTCGAAAAAGGGCACATAGCCGAAGACGTAGTTCATGGCGTCCGCTTGCTTGACGTTCCTCGGCGTCTTTCCCATCACAAAGGCCAGTTCGGCCTCAGGCTGGTAAACTACGACCGGAGGAATATCCAGCAACTCGACGGTTCCTTCCGGACCAACGAGCTCTGGAGCCTTGTAGAAGTACTCGTTGGGCAAGGTGTCGGGGCTGCGGTCCGGCCTGTCAATGTAGTTGACAAAGGCGGCGAGACATTTGCTGGGCCGGGGGATGGGCGACAGCAGCTTGACGCCGCTCAAAGGAACTCCGCTCTTTTGCGCCGCGATCTGCTCGAACTTCGACCGGTAGCTGCCGAAATTTTCTATGATCTCTTCGATGACCCGTTGGGGTCCTTTCTCTACTCGGTAGCTAATGGCGTCGCTGAGGTCCACCACCTGGTTTTCGTTCTTGAGCACTCCGATCCGGTCGTCATTGAAACGAAGGATTTTCACGTTGCACCCTCCGATCTGTGAGAAATGCGCCTATCATCGCTTCAACGGGGTTCAAAAGTCAATGCTAGCGAGTAAGGCCGGGCAGGTTATGGACTGCACAGAAGAGAGGCTGCCCGTCCGTTCGCTTCAGCGTCTCGTCGGCTGGAACTCTATACTGCTCACTTCGGGCAGCATCGAAACTCGCCCACCGAAAAACGTGGCGGGCTCGGACATCGATGCTGCTTTTCCTCAGCTTCGCAGAGAGTTCCAACGCCTCCGAGCCGATTTTCGCTCACGAACAGGGCAGCCTCTTACTAATGTTAGGAACCGTTGTTGGCCGAGGGCGGCCTGCTCCGAAGCGAAGGAGACGTCCGACACTGACGGTTCTCAGAGACAACGGGCGAGTCAGCTAGTACTTCGGGGCAGAAAAACAGAGGCCCATCGGCTCCTGCTGAGGGGCAGGCCGCATTCGGGCTTCATTTTACAAGTTAGCTTCGTTTCTCTTGCTTTTTTTCTGTTGCCCATTTAGTTAAAAGGCATTGGAGGGAGAGATGCTTTTGATCAACAACAAAGAGGTAGAGCAGCTTCTCGATATGAAAAGCTGTCTGGAAGTCCTGGAGATCGCATATGATGATCTCCTCAAAGGCGACGCGGTCTATCGTCCTCGGCTCGATGTCTGGGTGCCATGTGAGCGACCGGACGGCTATTACCGTTGGGGGACGATGGAAGGCGCGAGCCGAAAGCTGGGCGTCTTTGCGATTCGGATGAAGTCGGACATCATTCATTGGCCGGATGGAATCACAGAGGAGAAGTATTGCATCCGCCCCGGGACATTCTGTGGGGTGATCATGGTCTTTAGCGTGCGCAACGGCGAGCCGCTCGCGATCATCAACGACGGGATAGTGCAGCATATGCGCGTCGGCGCCTGCGCCGGATTAGGAGCTAAGTATCTCTCCCGAGCCGACGCCTCGGTGGTCGGCATCTTCGGCTCAGGGGGAATGGCGCGGAGCTATCTTGAAGCCTTTCATGAAGTTCGCAAGCTCGAGAGAGTCAAAGTTTACAGTCCTAACAAAGCGCACCGTTTTGCCTTTGCCGAGGATATGAGCCGGAAGCTTGGTCTTCAGGTCGAGGCGGTCGACCGTCCCGAAGCCGTCGTACGAGGCTCTGATATCGTTGCGACCTGCACCGATTCCACTCATGTCGTTTTTGGCGAACCCGAATGGCTGGAGCAGGGCGCCCACATCACTTGCGTGCGCGCCTGCGAGATCGGGCCGAAGGTCGTTCAGCGTTGCGATCTCTCCATCAAGCTGGGCAGGAACACGGTAGATACGATGGATGATGGAATGGTCCGGCTCCACGGCAATGTCGGCTATATCGCCGGACAGCCCGAGGAGAGATCCCGCATCCCCGAACCGGAGGTGGATAATTACCGCGGGGGTTTCTTTCAATACTTTATGGATCTCAAGGCCGGGAAAGTTCCGGGGCGGACGAGCCCCAAGCAAATTACATTTTTTATCAACGCCGGAACACAAGGGCTGCAATTCGCCGCCTGCGCCGGCAAAGTTTATCAACTGGCGAAGGAGAAAGGGGTCGGCCGCGAGATTCCTACGGACTGGTTTCTGCAGGATATCAGAGACTGAAAAGTATCGAGTGATGAGTTATGAGGGATGAGTAAAGACCTTAAAGCTCATCGCTAAATACTCAACACTCATTACTCATGACTGATCACTGTGTTGGCTAGTAACCTAGCTTCTCAATCTCGTCGTCGTCCATGCCGAAGTAGTGGGCGATTTCATGTAGGACAGTCAGGCGGATTTGGTTTTTTAGCTCGGCGGGGTCTGGAAAATCGCGCCGGAGAGGCTCGGAGAAGATCGTGATTCGGTCGGGAAGAAGGGGAGGATCAAGGGCTGATCTTTCGGACAACGGAGTCCCTTCATAGACGCCGTACAGCACATCCCTCTTGGGATCGAGGCCCATCGCCTGCAGATCCCCTTTTTTGGGACTCCTCTCGATGACGATCGCAACGTTGTGAAGGCGGCTGCTGAACTCCTCAGGGAGTTGACTTAGCACTCGGGCGACTTCCTTTTTCATCTCCTTCCGATCCATGGTAAAAGTCTGAAGGAAAGAGCTCTGAGATTCAAGGCACATGAGGACGATCGGAGTCATCATTCTATTTCTTGCGCTCGCATTCGCTAATTGCGAAGCCGCGGAGAATGGCCCGTTGTTCTTCAAGGACGATCTGGATTCGGAATCGCTCCGGCTCGCCATTCAACGGAGCCTGGACTTTCTGAGCAGGCTCCCGCCACAGCGGTTGGTGGGAGATCAGCCCGCGAAGTTAACCGCCCAAGAGATTAAGGAATCACTGTTATCTTTTCTCGACCTCCTTTCTCTGTGGGATCAACCTGAAATGCTGAACGAGATGATTCGCTCGCGCTTCGACCTTTTTCCTTCCCTGGATCAGCCTGCTGACGTGCTTCTTACCGGTTACTATCAGCCTATCATTGAAGGCAGCCTGACTCAGACTGAGGTCTTCCGCTTTCCTATCTACGGGAAACCCAAAGATCTCGTGGAAGCGGAGACGGTTACTCTGTTGCCGGCACGCCGTGTAGATAAAGCCATAGGCCGATTGGATCAAGAGCGGTTTGTCCCCTACTTTTCACGCGAAGAAATCGATCGGCTCGGCGCGCTTAGAGGCAAAGGGTCTGAGATCGCCTGGGTGAAGGATCCCGTGGATCTTTTTTTTCTTCACATCCAGGGCTCGGGGCTTCTCAAGTTGGAAGATGGACGGCTAATCCCTTTGAATTTCGCCGCTTCGAACGGGAGGCCTTACAGGAGCATCGGAAGAGTTCTCATCGACAGAGCTAAGATTTCCGAGGGAGAGCTATCGATGCAGCGACTGCGCCGCTATCTGAAGGAGCACCCCGAAGAGCGAGAGGCACTCTTTGCCCAAAATGAGAGCTATGTTTTTTTTCGCTTCGTCAAAGAGGGGCCTTTGGGGAGCCTTGAAGTCCCTCTGACTCCGGGCCGCTCCATTGCGACGGACCCGCAGTTCCTTCCCAGGGGCGCCTTGGCCTTTGTCTCGGCGCAGCAGCCGGTCGTCGACGGCGCGGGCAATCTGGTCGGGTGGCGGTCTTTTTCCCGCTTCGTTCTCAATCAGGATGCCGGCAGCGCCATCCGGGGCCCGAGTCGGGCGGATCTCTATTTTGGAAGTGGAGACGACGCAGGCGCGGTTGCAGGGTACATGAAAAGCATGGGAAGGCTTTTCTTGATGGTGAAAAAAGAAACAAATCAGTAATTTCATAATTCACCTGGCTTGCAATTGCTTTGCAGAATAGAAATGATTAGGAAGTCGGTGGAAAGGGCAAGAGGTTGCGATGGAGCGAAGCACAGAGATTAACCGCCTCACTTGGGCCTTGGCCATCACTGCGGTTTATTTTTTTGCCGAGGTTATAGGAGGTTTGCTCACCAACAGTCTGGCGCTGCTCTCCGACGCCGGCCATATGCTTTCCGATATAGCGGCTCTGGGACTGAGCCTCTTTGCCTTTCGAATGGCCCGGCGTCCGGCGACGTCGAAGCAGACCTACGGCTATCACCGTCTCGAGATCCTGGCGGCTCTGATCAACGGCCTTGCGCTATGGCTCATTGTCGGGGTCGTTTTCCACGCGGCCTATAACCGCCTTTTTGACCCTCCTCAAGTTGAAAGCAGGGGTATGCTCGTGATCGCCGTGATAGGCCTGGTCGTCAATATTGTAGCGGGAGTGGTGTTATTCGGCTCGCACCACGAAAGTCTCAATGTCCGTGGCGCGTTTCTACACGTTATCGGAGATGCCCTAGGCTCAGTAGGAGCCATCGTTGCTGGTCTGACGATGGTCCTCACGGGCTGGAACTTGGCCGATCCGATCTTTAGCATCCTTATCGGCTTTCTCATCCTTTATACTTCCTGGGCTCTTATTAAAGAGTCTGCCGTTATCCTCATGCAGTCGGTGCCGAGCGAAATCAACCTTGAGCGGGTCCAAAATGCGATCGAGCAAGTCCGGGGCGTCGTCCAAGTCCATGACCTCCATGTCTGGTCTGTGACTTCAGGAGTCTTTACCCTGACTGCCCATGCCGTGATCGATAACGGGGAAGATTTTCACAAGGTTCTAAATGAAATCGAGGGAGTGCTGAAGGATCATTTTCAGATTGAGCACACCACTATACAGCTAGAGACAGAGGACAGGGTAGGAAGAGAGTTTCAGGCTTTCTGATCTTCAGTCATTATCCGGCCAAGCCGCGCTTGCCCGTGATCCAGGCGGCGCGTGGTTAAGCCCAAGATTACAAACTCAGATGGCGGGTGAGCAAGTAGAAGGTTGGGGCTGCCACGATCCTATACCAGGCGAACGGGGCGAGGCTCCAACGGCTTAAGATTCGGATGAAAGTGGCGATGGACAGGAGAGCTACAACGAAAGAGACTATGAAACCCAGCGCCAATTGAGATAGATCGCCGGAAGTAAGATGGCCTCCCATCTTCAGCATGTCGTAGCCGGTTGCCGCTATCATCACGGGCACCGCGATCAGAAAAGAAAATTCAGCCGCCCCCTTTCGATCCAACCCCAGCAGAAGCCCCCCCACAATTGTCGCCGCGGCTCGCGATGTCCCTGGCCACAAGGAAAGGGTTTGAAAGAGCCCGATTCCAAGCGCTTGCTGCAAGGTTAGCGTGTTCAAAGAACGCGAGGCACGGCCCGCTACGAATCTCTCGGCAATCAGGATCCCGACGCCCCCGACGGCCAATGCCCAGGAGACAGCCGAGGGTGTGAAGAGATGGGTTTTGATGAGACGGTGCAGTAGGAATCCGGCGATGAGAGCCGGGGCTGTGGCCAGCCCGATCCGGCAAAGGCCGGACCAGCCTTGCAGTGTCGAGACGTGACCTCCGTGAGAAGCTTGTTTTCCGGGAATCAGGAGGAGAAATCGATCCCAGTAGAGGACGACAACAGAGAGAATGGCGCCAAGTTGGATGGCGACCTCGAAAGTGGATGCCTTGTCTCCCGTGAAGCCTAACAGATTTCCCACCACGATAAGATGACCCGTGGAGGAAACCGGAATAAACTCCGTGACTCCTTCGACGATTCCCAGAATGATGGCGATAGTCCAGGGTGACAAGACTCAACCGTTCAGTTGATAATTTATATAATTCTTGCGGTTCAACTGGCGTACTTGCTGACCTTCCGTCGTTCTCTTACGACTTTGGCGATGCCGGGGAGCAAGGAGAGAAAGATGACAATCGCAATGACAACATGGATTCGTTCCTCGATGTTGGGAACGATTCGACCGAGAAAGTATCCCGTAGATGTCATGCTTAGGACCCAGAAGATCCCGCCGAAAACATTGTAGGCAAGGAATCTCCTGTATTGCATAGCCCCGGCCCCGGCGACGACCGGAGCGAATGTTCTAATGATAGGCATAAAGCGAGCGATGAAGATGGTGAATCCGCCATACTTATCGTAGAACTCCTTGGCGCTAACGAGATGCTTACGGTGAAAAAAGAGAGAGTCTTCACGATTGAAGATTTTTGGCCCGGTCTTTGCGCCAATAGCATAGCCGGTCGAATCGCCTACGATTGCCGCCAGGCTCAGCGTCACGTTGAGGAGCCATAGGTTCAAGTCTCCCTTGCCTGCGAATATGCCCGCCGTAACCAAGAGTGAGTCGCCAGGAAGAAAAAAGCCGACGAAAAGCCCAGTCTCAGTAAACACGATAGCAGCTAGAGTCAACAGGCCGCCTGCTCGAACCAGAAACTCGACATCGTAGATCTGGTGAAACAGATTCCAGAGAGTTTCCATTCATTCTTCTGTACCTTGTCCGGTGTGACAAGTCAAAGAGATCTCATGGCCGATGGCCCTCTCATTTTGCGCGCGCTCGTTCTCAGCCAAGAAAAGTACTTACCGATTGACAGTTTGAAGTAGAGGGCATAGAAAAAAGGAAAGGGGGAGGAACCGCTATGTTAGGTAGCATTGGCATGCCGGAGTTATTCGTCATCCTCGTTATTGCTCTAGTTGTATTTGGTCCTGGCAAGCTGCCGGATATTGGGAGGTCCATCGGTGAAGCCATCAGGGGCTTTAAAAAGGCCGTGAACGAACCTGAGAAGAAATCGATATCCGAGGATGATCAAAAGTAAGCGACTGCGGGGATCTACGGCTGCTGGTTGAAAACTGGACTTGCAGCATCTGGAGCGTTCTCATTTCATTTATTTCCTTTCGACTCCATCTTCCGTTTGAAGCTTGCAGAGCCTTCTCTCAATCTGTGAATCCAACCAAGCATAGTTCTCCAAGGAGGGTACTATGGCCGTGCAGCATAAAGAAGCGCAGCCGTGCTTCCATTGTAAAAGGGTTTTTCCTTCCGATTCTCTCATATCCGGGGAGTTAATCAGGGCCGGCGTCGCTGATTTGATTAAAAAGCGCAGTCCTGATTGGACTCTATCAAGTCTTCTCTGCCCCGATTGCCTTAACCTTTTCAGGACGGAGTATGTTGAGGATGCCTTGGAAGAGGAACGCGGAGAGTTGTCTCGGTTGGATCTGGAGGTTATTGCTAGCCTGAAGGAACAGGAAACGTTGACGGAGAATTTGAATCTGGCGTTCGAGAAGGATCTCACCTTCGGACAACGTATCGCTGACAGAGTGGCAACTTTTGGCGGCAGTTGGGTGTTCATTTCGATTTTTTTTGTTCTCCTAGTTCTATGGATGCTGGTCAATTCGCAGTTTCTCCTGAGCCGCCCGTTTGATCCCTATCCTTATATCCTGCTGAACCTGGTGCTTTCTTGCCTTGCTGCTATTCAGGCCCCGATTATCATGATGAGTCAAAACAGGCAGGAATCCAGGGACCGGCTGCGCTCCGAGAACGACTATCAGGTAAACCTAAAGGCCGAGCTTGAGATCCGGCAGCTCCATGAAAAACTTGATCTTTTGCTCAAGCATCAATGGCAAAAATTGTTGGAAGTCCAAAAAATTCAAATAGATCTAATGGAAGAGCTTGTGCGAAAAAAGAGCGTTGCAGACCTCGCCTAAGAACTTCAACTGGGTCTATGAAAACTCGCAACTTGTTCCGATAGCGTGCCAACGAGGAAAGCGATATAAACGATGGAGCAATACCTTTGGCTCATTCCGGTGGGCTTCGGCATCGGCGCTTTTGGGACTCTGATCGGAGCCGGAGGCGGCTTTATTTTGGTCCCGCTTCTAATATTGCTCTACCCTGAGGAAAACCCCGAGATCATCACCAGCATTTCATTGGCCGTGGTCTTTTTTAATGCTCTTTCCGGATCCTTGGCCTATGGCCGCCTGAAGCGGATCGATTATAAGTCGGGGCTCATTTTCTCCGCTGCAGCCATCCCCGGAGCTGTTTTAGGAGCGCTTACGACGAGCTACCTGTCGCGGCGGTTTTTCGATTCGCTGTTTGGGATTTTGATGATTGGAGCTTCGGTCTATCTGCTGTTTCGTCCCCGTGTGAGGGAAGCGATGAAGATGGCCGATGCACCGACTGAGAAGTCTAAACACAGCCCTAATGGCTACACCACGAGAAGTTTCATCGATGCGGATGGTTTGCGCTATGATTTTTCTTTTAACCCGGTGATTGGCGCTGGCTTGAGTCTTTTTGTGGGGTATGTCTCCAGTCTGCTCGGCATCGGCGGCGGGTTTATCCACGTGCCCGCCTTGGTTCACCTCTTAAACTTTCCCGTGCATGTCGCCACTGCGACCTCTCACTTCATACTTTCGATCATGGCCTTTACCGGGACCGCAGTCCATATCCTGACCGGCGCATTCTACCGTGGGCTTCGCCGAACGATAACCCTCTCGATCGGCGTGGTCCTTGGGGCGCAACTTGGGGCCTGGCTCTCCAATCGCGTTCAGGCTGACTGGATCATGCGCGGGTTGGCTATCGCCCTCGGGTTCGTGGGCATCAGGATTCTCGCGATGGTCATGTAAAGAGCACCACGTTTCACAGGTCATGAACACCAATCAACTTGTTGTTTTGTTCCTTACAGCCACCTTTGTTAGCCACGGCCTGGCTTTTACAGTTCTAGGATTTGTTCGCCGCAAGCTCTATTATTTTTTGCTCACGGGGACTTTTACCCTGCTGACTGCAATCTACTTTATCAAGTTTGAAGGATGGAACCTAGAAATTCCGGGTGCTGGCTTTCCTGCCACCTGGATTTTGCGAATAGGCGCGTCACTCTTCACGTTGAGTTACTTGCGCATCATTTACAGAGAAGAGGGTTCCTGGCTTTGGAAACTGAGACGTCGCCTGTCCCGGATTCGGTCATTCTTGGACTTCTGAGGCGTCGACCTGAGATCCTTCAGGCCCTGCCAGCCCAAAGACTTTTGTGGCTTCCCTTTCTTCCCATTGAAAACGGGGCAGGCTGGGGACTTTCCAGCCCGTGAAAAGCGTGATGCACGCTACGATCAAACCGCCTATGAACGTGGCCTCCCTGGCCCCCACGAGCGGAACGACGAGGCCGGTTTCCACCTGCCCTAACGGGTTGAGCCCGCGGTTGCTGAGCTGGAAGATGCCCATGACTCTGCCCCGCATGGCCTCGCTGGTTTTAAGTTGAAGGATGGTGTTTCTCGCGGCTCCCCATACGGTATCGGTCGCGCCCGCAATCAAAAGCAAAAGCAGCGATAGGGAGAAGGTATCGGAAAGGCCGAAGAGGGCGAAGCTGGCGCCGTAGAGAAGAGCGGAGACAAAAAGGATTTTTCCGTGCGAGCGCGTTTGTCCCATGAAGATCAGGAGCCCTGAGCCGACGATCGCTCCGAGACCTCGCGCTGATTGGAGGAATCCGAGGCCGGTCGCGCCTACTTGTAGAATATCGCGGGCGAAGATCGTCAACATCGCCTGGTCGATGCCGAAGATAGAGGAGGTGGCCTCCATCGCCATGATCCCTAGGATGATCTTCTGTGAGAAAACGTACGCTACGCCTTCATTGAGCTCTTTCCGGAATTCGCCGCGCCGCGCGGCCTTTGTCGAAGGTGTCTTCATCAGGAAGAGAGCCACGATGACGGCTAAAAAGCTTAAAGCGTTGGCGTAGAAGGCGCCGTCCGTGCCGACGGTGCTGATCGCGATGCCGGCCAGGGAAGGACCGAGAAGCACCGTGCCCTTCCAGAGGAGTGAGTTGAGGGCGATGGCGTTCGCAAGAGCGGAGCGCGGGACCAGAGAGGGGTAGAGGGACTGACGCGCCGGCCCGTCCAGGGTTCCGACGACAGCGCTCAGCAGCGTCAAGGTGTAGATGTGCCAGACCTGGATCAGGCCCGTTTGGGCCAGCAAACCCAGGAGAAACGCCAAAAGCATGAGGATAACCTGCGTGAAAAGCAGCAGGCGCCTTCTGTCATAACGGTCGGTGATCGTTCCACCCAGCAGGCCAAAGCAGATCGTGGGGATTGCCCGAAAGAGCCCGTTGAGTCCGAGTTGTAGGGGCGAATGGGTAATCTCGTAAAGCAGCCAGCTAATGGCCGTGATCTGCATCCAGGAGCCGACATTGGATATGAAAAGGCCCGTCCAGAATAGACGGAAGTCTCGATAGTGAAGAGCGGCGAAGGGACTCTGCGGTGCGGTTGTGTCGAACTCCGTAGATTTCTTGCTTGGCATGGATGAGGCCGAGCGGCAATAGTAGTCGCTCGGGCAGGATTCGACAAGCACCCGGAGTTTTTGGCCGGGTGTTGCCTGCTACGGTAGGATGGGTCTGCGCCTCTGTCAGGCGCTGACTGGAGACCCTAAGGCTTCAGAGCGAGGAACATGGTGCTCTCCTCCCGGCGGACCAGGAACAAAACGCCTTTGCCCTTTTGAACGTTAGCAAGAGCCTTTCCGTAATCGGAGAGATTGCGGATAGGGGCACGATTGATCTCCAGAATGACATCACCCTGTTCTAGACCGGCCTCAGCGGAGGCGCTCCCCGGCTCAACAGCGGTTATCACTACTCCCACTGCGCGCTTTAACCCAAGGCTCTCCGCGAGTTGGGGGGTGATCTGCTGCACGGTGAGTCCCAGATGCCCCTTGTCCTGGGCCGAGGCCACTGCCTGCTCTTTTTCTTCCTTCAGCTCCCCAATCGTGACGGTTAAGGGCGTTTCCCTCTTGTCGCGCAGAAGCTTTAGGCGGACCTGTTTTTGAGGAGCCGTCCGCGCGACGAGAATGGGCAGATCGTTCGCTTCCTTAATTTCTTTTCCGTCGTAGTCGACAATGAGGTCTCCGGGCTTTATCCCGACGCGGTCCGCAGGGCCGTTCTTGGCGACCTCGGAAACCAAAGCGCCCCTCGGTTGATCCAGGCCAATGGATTCCGCAATATCAGGCGTTACTTTTTGGATCGCTACACCGAGCCAGCCTCGCGTGACTTTTCCAGGGGTCTTGAGCTGAGGCAGCACGTCTTTTGCCATGTTGATCGGGGTGGCGAACCCGATGCCGATATTGCCTCCGGATTGGCTGAAGATCGCTGTGTTAATGCCGATGACTTCACCCCGCATGTTGATCAAAGGACCGCCTGAGTTCCCAGGATTGATGGAAGCGTCCGTTTGAATAAAGCTATCATAGGGCCCGGCGCCAATATGCCTTCCCTTGGCACTTACGATGCCTGAGGTCACGGTGTTGTCCAGACC
>WNFH01001203.1_pt1 | contig 17391 bp, 17 predicted proteins | sample 5400411 | NCBI WGS metagenome assembly WNFH01 (sample SAMN13153347, study PRJNA577476) | soil metagenome | isolation source: 200 cm saprolite under Douglas fir tree site 2 hole 3 | place: USA:California | collected 2015-04-18
AAACATATGTATACTTTTCAGTGTATTGATTTTGGCGACTCCAACATATGCTTTTGCAGCTTCTAAAGCGGATCTGAGCTTGAATTTACAGCAAGGGCCACTGGGCGTAACGCTCACTTTGAGAGGCAAAAACATTCATCCCGGCCTGGCGGAATTGAGCTATATCGATGCTCGGGGAGTACCCGGAACATTTGCTTATCCAGGAGATAGCAGTGTTCAGGTGCAGGACAATGGCACCTTTGTCACCTCGAATGTAATACTACCGAGTGGTGGTCCGGTGGGTACCTGGAAAATTATCGTTACCGATAGTGCGGGAGTCATTTCGTCTGTACGTTACCTGGTTCTCGCGGCACCGGGGGCATCCGTAGCTGGCGTACCCAGTCTGAGCATCAATCCAGGCAGTGGCATGGGTGGAGATATTATCGCCTTTACAGGGAGCAACTGGTTGCCCGCAGGCACAACAGTGAACCTAACGCTGCTCATGGGTACTACCTCGCTGACCTTACTTGATACTCCACCTGTGTCAGACAGAAATGGTGCGATCACCGGAGCTTTTCATCTGCCCGTGAATTTGAATGTGCCCCAGGCAGAGATAAATGCTGTCGACGTTGCCAGCGGAGCCCTCCACGCGCAGGCCCAACTCCTCATCATCGGTTCCTCTCCAACCCCTGCTGCCAGCCCAACCGTAGTCACTTCTCCTATTACAGCATCCACTCCGATCAGTACAGCGACGAGCACGCCTCTGAAGATAGTGCCTTTAGGGTCCGATAGTACTCATGGGCCACTTTCTCTCCTGAGCCAGGAAGGTTGGGGATTGGCACTCCTGATCGTCGGTGGATCGCTGGGTGTGGCGGCTATAATGCTCATTCTCTTCATGATTCCCTGGCGCGAACGCAAGCGCAATGTGCCGCACAGTGGACGTTCCTAAACGGCGTGATAACTCTTCGTGGTATAATTCTAGAAATCAGAGAAATGCAGGGGTGACCTACCAATGAGTCGCCCTGGTTCCTTTTTTCAGGTGAAGAGAAGGTTAATTTTTTCATGCCAGAAGATTGTGATGTTTTAATTGTGGGTGGGGGGCCAGCAGGTTTAGCTGCTGGTGAAGCGGCTGCCCGGCTGGGTGTGCGCACGCTCATCCTGGAACGCCAGCACGAAATTGGCTATCCTATTCATACAAGCGGTGGCAGTTGGGTCAGCGATATGCAAGCACTGCACATTCCCGATCATCTCTATCATCCCATCAAGAAGGTCGTCTTTGTTTCACCACAGCGAGAAGTTCCTCTGCACTATGATCCAGCCGTTGCCTGTGTGGTAGATGTGCGCGGACTGTACCAGCATCTTGCGGGTAGGGCTGTTGCAGCCGGAGCCACTCTGCGTGTCCGCCATACCGTGGAACAAACCCTGCTGGAAGATGGCCGCGTGTGTGGAGTGGCGGTGAAGAACCATGTGAGCGAGCGTATCAGCCTGCAAGCGGCTGTCACCATTGACGCCAGTGGTTTCTCGCGCCATGTCGGAGTGCGGGCAGAGATGGGCAAGGCTTTTCATCGCTACGGATACGGTGCCGAGTACGACCTGTACGCGCCGCATTACCCGCAGGATGAGCTATTTCTGATTATGGGGAGCCAGTTTGCGCCACGTGGGTACGCATGGGCTTTTCCGCGCGGCAATGGGCGGGTGCGCCTGGGAGTGGGTGTCCTTCATCCCGACTGCGATGATGATGCGCGAACCTACCTGGATAATATCATACGGAATGTGCCACAGTTGACTGACAAATTGAAAGATGCCAGCCCGATTGAGTATCATACGGGGCTGTTTCCCTCGGTGGGGCCGCTTGAGCGTTTCTCCCGCGATGGTCTGTTGCTGGCAGGAGATGCTGGTGGTCATGGTTCTACTTTAGTTGGAGAGGGTATTCGCTTTGCCATCTACTCAGGTCAAATGGCCGGCACCGTTGCCGCCAAAGCAGTTAAAGCCGGCAATACCTCTGCCGCTTACCTGGAACGCTTTGATAAGAAGTGGCGTGCGCGTTTTGGGCGCGACATGGATATTTCTTACATGATTAACAAACGCATCGCCAATTACAGCGACGAGCAGTGGGATGGCGCACTTGACCTGATGAAGCGTCTGACCCCGGCACAGATGGCCCAGGCACTGCGTGGAGATTTTAGCGCGGGCCTGGTGATGGGTATCCTGGCACGCAATCCGGGACTGATCGCCACCGGTGGTAAGAAGTTCCTCGACCTGCTATTGGAGCGCATCAACAAGCCAGCATTGCAAACGGCTGAAGAGTAGATGCGACCAGGCGGGAATATTTGATAAGAGCCGTATGTTGCAATATACAGGTAAACAAACGTATCTTATCTATCACAAATCTTACTTAAAGGAGCTATCTGTGCAGGAAATTTTGTCGCATCCCACAAACAAGCAAGAAATAATCAAAATGTATGCCACTTTCTGGTGTGGTGATTGCCGTATGGCGAAACGTTGGTTCGATACACGTGGCATTCCCTATGAATATATCAACATTGAAGAGGACGATACCGCTGCTGACTATGTTGTGCAGGTGAATGGCGGTAAGCGGAGTGTCCCAACCATTGTTTTTCCAGATGGGTCTATTCTGGTTGAGCCAGGTGCCCGCGATCTTGCGGCAAAATTCTTGAAGTAATGCCATAATTAGGAAATACCTTCTACCCCATGAAGGTATGCTGCTCCCATCCCCATGGGGGCATTATTTTTTGAGAGGTTCAATCCAATGGAAGAACGCAGACAACGGGAACAACTTGATGTTGCACAACAGCCAGGCGCAACTGGCGACATGGATCCCCAGGCATTTCGACATTACGGCCATCAAGCAGTGGACTGGATAGCAGACTATCTGGCGGGTGTTGCAACCTATCCCGTACTTGCTGAAACGAGCCCAGGCGATATTCGCCGATCCTTGCCGGGTTATGCACCAACGCGGCCCGAAGCAATGGAAACTATTCTGGCCGATGTTGATCGCATATTGATGCCGGGCATTACGCACTGGAATGCACCCGGGTTTATGGCCTACTTTAGTAACACAGGCTCTGGCCCTGGCATTCTGGGCGAAATGCTCACTGGTGCTTTGAACGTCAACGCCATGCTCTGGCGTACTTCACCGGCAGCGACAGAACTCGAACAGGTGACACTCGATTGGCTGCGCCAGATGCTCGGTTTACCCTCTCCACTGTTTGGCGTGATCAACGATACGGCCTCTTCAGGGACGCTCTATGCCCTGGCAGCGGCCCGTGAAGCTATGACCGATCTCCATATCCGACAGCAGGGTATGTCTGGCCGGGCCGAGATACCGCGGCTGCGCTACTATGCGTCTCAGGAGGCGCATTCCTCGGTCGAGAAGGCCGGTATCGTGCTGGGTGTGGGCCAGGCGGGCTTGCGCAAAATTGGCGTGGACAGCGCATTTCGCATGGATGTTGTGCAATTGGAACAGGCCATCGTCGAAGACCTCGCGGCTGGTTGGCGGCCCTTTGCCGTCGTTGCAACCGTGGGGACAACCTCAACCACGAGTATAGACCCTGTACCGCAGATCGCCGAGATATGCGAACGCTATGGGCTCTGGCTGCATGTTGACGCCGCCTATGGCGGCTCGGCAGCCGTCGATCCCTCCATGCAATGGGTGTTGTCCGGCTGCGAGCGTGCCGATACGTTGATTCTCAACCCGCATAAGTGGCTCTTTACGCCCATGGATTGCAGTGTCTTTTACACCCGTAAACCCGATGTCGTCAAAGCTGCCTTCAGCCTCATCCCTGAGTACCTGCGCAACACCGAGAGTAAGGGCGAGGAAGTTCCCAACCTGATGGACTACGGCACCTCGCTTGGCCGCCGTTTCCGTTCGCTCAAACTCTGGATGATTATGCGCTATTTCGGGCAGGAGGGAATGGCGGCGCGCATACATGAGCACGTTCGTTTAGGCCAACTGGTCGCTCGGTGGGTCGATGCCTCGCCCGATTTTGAACGCATGGCTCCTGCCCCCTTTAGTGTCGTCTGTTTCCGTGCTCACCCACTGGGAATGGATGATGAGGCACTGCTAGAAGCCTTGAACGAGCGCATCATGAACGACATCAATGCGAGCGGCCGCTTCTTCCTCTCACACACCAAACTGCATGGTAAATTTACTATTCGTATAGCCATTGGCAATTTACGCACCACTGAACAGGACGTGCGGGATCTATGGGACACAATACAAGCAGAGCTACGATAAATTTTTACAATGGAAGAGGTTATCTATGATGCCAAGACCGAACTATCTCGGAACTAAATACGCCTCTCGATTTAAGGATCAGAGCGTCGTAGACAGGTATCATCTTCGCCCTACCTATCCCTCGGAACTGTTTAGCATACTGTCAGAGCTGATCACCGATGAACCACGTGCCGTACTTGATGTAGGGAGCGGCAGTGGGGATATTGCTCGCTGGCTGGTACCTTTGGTCGAGAGAGTGGATGCAGTAGACTTTTCGCAACCGATGCTTGAAAAAGGACGACTTCTCCCCGATGGCAACTCCCCCAAACTGCGTTGGATTTATGGACGCGTCGAGGATGTTGCGCTTTACCCGCCCTACGCTTTGATCACAGCGGGACAAAGCCTTCACTGGATGGAATGGGATGTGGTTCTCCCGCGCTTCCACCAGATGCTTACAGCCAATGGCTACCTGGCTATTGTTAACACAGAGAACGCACCTCTACCCTGGAGCGACGATCTGATCAAGCTTATCAAGAGATTGACAACCAATCGAGACTACCAGCCCTTCGATTTGATCAAGGAACTGGAGGTGCGCGGCCTCTTTCAGTTGCGGGGAGAAAAACGCACCATTCCTGTCCCATTCGTGCAATCCCTTGATGACTACATCGAGTCGTTTCATGCAATGAGCAGCCTTTCCCGTGATGCGATGGGCGAGGAAGCGGTGACAGACTTTGACAATGAGCTTAGATCGTTGGTCAGCAGATTTTCCTCCAAAGAGGAGGTAGAACTGCAAATTATCGGGACAGTTGCGTGGGGAAGACCTCAAAGCGGCTTACAATAAAGAGAAGGTATGAAAGAAGAGTAACGAAAGAAGAGGTATCCATCCACATGAGAAGACATCCAGGTCTACAAGATGGTCCCATCTACCTAGATTACAACGCGACTACCCCTGTCGATCCTATCGTAGTCGAGGCCATGCTGCCCTTTTTATCCACCTATTTCGGCAACCCGTCGAGTACGCACAGCTACGGGCAGGTTACCCACCAGGCGATAGGAGTGGCGAGGCAACAGGTAGCCCGGCTGTTGGGCTGTACACCTGCCGAGATCGTTTTCACCGGCGGAGGGTCTGAAAGCGACAACCTTGCCATTCGTGGGGCAGCACTGACGAGGCGTGCTTATGGCAAGCATATCATCACCCAGGTCACAGAGCATCCCGCCGTCCTCAATATTTGCTGTGCCCTTGAGCGACTGCATGGATTGCGGGTCACGTATCTGCCCGTGGACGAAAGTGGGAGGGTCAGTGCGGCTGATGTTGAGGCGGCTATCGATGAGCAGACGGTGTTGATCACGATCATGCACGCCAATAACGAGACTGGCACATTACAGCCTATCGCAGAGATTGCCGAGATTGCCCATCGTCATGGCGTGCTGGTGCATAGTGACGCTGCCCAGTCAGTGGGCAAGATTGCGACTCGCGTTGATGAGCTGGGTGTCGATCTGCTGACGGTGGCCGGACACAAGCTCTACGCTCCCAAAGGTATCGGCGCGTTGTACATGCGCAGAGGTTTGCAGCTTGAACCGCTCATCTACGGCGGTGGACAGGAGTCCGGGCGGAGAGCCGGGACGGAGAATATCGCGCATATGGTGGCACTTGGGACGGCCTGTATGCTGGCAGAGGAGCAGCTTGCCGCAAGTCAACTTCGCCTGCAACACTTACGGGATGTGCTTCAACGGCATCTGGAAGCAGCCCTCCCCAATGCTGTCCATCTCAACGGGCACAGCACAGATCGTTTGCCCAATACACTCAACATCAGTATAGATCGTGTTATAGGTGAGGAGGTGCTGGCGGCTACCCCGCAGATTGCCAGTTCTACCGGTTCGGCCTGTCACGAGGGCAGTACCGACCCATCGCCAGTGCTGATGGCCATGGGATATACTCGCGAACGAGCACTTGGCGCGTTCCGTATGACCCTCGGACGCTGGTCTACTGAGGAAGAAGTGGAGCGGGCGGCAACATTGCTGGCGCAAACTATAGATTCTCTGCACGATAAGCAGTAAAATATGAGTATACTGTTAATAAGTTGGTCACACTGGAAGAGGGCAAACAATTCGCCACAGTAACTTGAAGGAGCAAACGCAACATGACCATGAGTGAGTCCAGAATGCAATACCCAGCTCCCGCTGCTATCGAACATCCAGACCTTGTTGCGTACCGGTCAGAGTTTCCGATACTGCAACGCAAAACGTACATGAATAGCTGCTCATTAGGTGCCCTTTCAAACCGCTCCATGCAGGGATTAGCGCAATACATGGAGATGTGGAACGAATGGGGAGCGCACGCATGGTATGAAATCTGGATGGGAGAGATTGCCAAAGCCCGGCAGAAGTTCGCCACCATCATAGGCGCACAACTCCATGAAGTGGCGATTGCCCCAAGTGTCTCTGTTGCACTCAGTTCCATCGCCTCTGCCCTCGATTACAGTCAACGCAACAAGGTCGTGATGGCCGATATGGACTTCCCCACGCTGGCCTACCAGTGGTTGGTCAAAAGACGCATCGGCGTCGATTGTCGCTTTGTCGAGAGTCCTGATCGCGTCTATACACCGCCTGAATTGTTCGAGCATGAAGTAGATGACAAAACCGCCTTAGTCGCGACCTCGCGTGTTTTCTATACCAGTGGCTACATCCAGGATGTGCGGGCGGTTGCGGATATTGCACATAAGCAGGGAGCTTACGTGCTGATAGACGATTATCAGGGAACCGGTCAGATACCCATCAATGTCGTTGCCCAGGATATCGACTTCCTGGTAACGGGTACGCTCAAGTGGTTGATGGGCGGGCCGGGGCTGGCATTTGTCTATGTGCGTGAGGGCTTGTTAGCGCAGTTGCAGCCCACCATCACCGGTTGGTTTGGGCATCGCGACCAGTTTCAATTCAAGACGCGCGAATTTGAGTTCCGTCCAGAGGCCACCAGAGTTGAGTTGGGCACACCCGCGGTACCCACGATTTATACAGCCAACGGCGGACTTGATATCGTACAGGAAATCAGTGTCGAGCGGATTTGTGAACGAACACGTTACTTGACCAACGATTTGATTGCCCGCGCTCGTGAACACGGTTGGAAAGTGCGTACACCTCAGGAGCCGGAATGCCGCAGCTCTATCGTGATGCTGGAGATCGAGCACCCTGAAGAGGTAGTAAAGGCACTCGTCTCACGCAACATTATCACCGACTCACGTCCGGGGCTGGTACGGGTCTCTCCATACTTCTATAATACGATTGAGGAAAATGCCATCGTCGTAGATGCAATTGCAGAGATATTGGAAGGCAGAAGTAGTAAAGCATAGCGTTCTTTCATAGAGGAGGAATATTCTAATGATATGTCCCAAATGTAACGCAGGCAACCAGGAAGATGATCTATCTTGCCGCCATTGTGGTGCGGACTTAACCATACCCTCAACTAGCCTGGTGACGACACAGAGCCGGGTGCCTACTGTTTTACACTATCCACAATTGCCGCGCCTGGCAGCCGGTGTAGGGGCTGTAGCTGTAGGAGTCGGCATAGAGTTACTGCGACGCGGCCTATTGGCCCGCATCATGCCACCCCCAAAACCCCGACGGCCCGTCAGTAATACACTACCTGCCCTGAACAGGTTGCGTGATGTACTGTTTCCAGAAAACGATAAAACCTTCAAGGTGCCAAAGAATTACGAAATAGAAGAAACTGTCGTCTACATGAAGCGCGTCATTCGTCGCAAAAATTAGTAGAGAACGTTTTTATGGCATTAGTAATACGTGAGGAAGATGTACATAATCTGCTGGCCATGCCTGACACCGTAGCCGTGCTGGAGCAGGCATTCGGGGCCATGGCTGAAGGTTGTGTGGTCAACCATCCACGTAGCCGTATCAAGTTAGCGGATGGCGTGTTGAATATGCTTGCGGCGGCGGCTCCGACGCTCGGTGTGCTTGGCTATAAAACATACACAACATTTCGGGGACGAGTGCGCTACCTGGTTATGCTCTATAGCGCACAGGATGGACAACTACTGGCAATCATTGAGGCCGATTGGTTAGGGCGGATGCGTACTGGTGGAACAAGTGGACTGGCTACCCAATACCTGGCACGCCCCAATGCGACGACCGTAGGGCTGATCGGGGCCGGTAATCAAGCGGTGACACAACTGATGGGCGTCTGTGCTGTTCGCCCGATAAATGTGGTCTATGTCTACAGCCGCAATGTCCCCAGGTGTAAAATCTTCTGCGCTGAAATGACGCGCGCCCTCAACGTCGAGGTACGATCTGTTCCAACGGTGCGCCAGGCGGTAGAATTTGCCGATATTTTGATCACGGCAACCTCTTCAACTGACCCGGTCTTTTGTGGAGAGTGGCTGAGGCAGGGATGCCATATCAACGCTATCGGCTCTAACTGGGCGACCAAGCGTGAAATCGACCTGTCAACGTTACAGCGCAGCTACCTCATTGTCACCGATTCACTGGAGCAGGCACACGCCGAAGCTGGCGATTTTATCATACCTGCCGATGAAGGCCTGTTTGACTGGAATAGCGTCTATGAATTGTCTGACGTTGTTGGTAGACAGGGACCACAACGTGAGGCAGCAGAGAATATTACCCTGTATAAAGGCCTGGGGATCGCCCTCGAAGATATCGTAACCGCTGCCCATGTCTATAACCAGGCGGTAGAACATGGTCTGGGCGAAGAGCTACCCATTCTTCAATAAGTTTGAGGCACCTATGCAACATGCAATTCCGAGAGGTCAAAGGATCTTACAGCGAACGACAATGCTGTTTCTCCTGGTAGTGGTAACTCTCTGTCTTTCCGCCTGCACACCTACCTCTGGTATCTTTGCCAATGGAAGTTGGCAATCGAGCGGATTAGCGCATCAACATATTCGCACGCTGGCGGTAGACCCAAATAATTTGCAGGCACTCTATGCCGGTGATGCGCAGGGAAAAGTCTTTGCCAGTACCGATGGAGGGCAGCATTGGACGGAGCATAGCACCGGTTTGCCAGGTGTGAACGTCATTCATGCACTCTCGTTCGATGATGCCGGAAAAAAACTTTTTGCCGCCACTGATGCGGGCCTTTTTGTGAGTTCAGATGCTGCTCGCTCGTGGACAGCCCTCGACAAACCTGGAACTGGTTTACCCGCAGATAGCTTTACCGCACTGACTTTTGACCTGAGTGCTCCGCACACCGTCTATATTGGAACGGCTGCCAGCGGTGTTTTTATGAGTGCGAACGGTGGCGATAGCTGGTCTCCTATCAGCAATGGCCTTCCTGCTGATCTGAGCATCAACGCTCTAACCTTTGATACTACAGACCAACAGTTATGGGCGGCGACATCGCTGGGTGTATATGGTTCCGATGACCAGGGGACAACATGGTGGCCGTACAATGTTGGCCTACCCACACCACTGGTGGTTTACTCGATTCAACCCGACACCATCGTCATTGGAGGGACGAAAGGGCTCATCTTCGCCGGTACTAATCATGGCTTCTTTTACTCTCAGGATGCGGGAGCGCATTGGAGAACAAGCTCGGAATCTCTTGCCAGGACAGATGTACGTTTTATCTACGTCGATTTTCACAAACCCTCAACGCTGTATGTTGGGACTGACATAGGAGCTTTACGTAGTGATGACAATGGTCAGAGTTGGAGTGGCATAGCTCCTGGCTTACCCGCGAATTCACCTGTGTATGCGCTGGCGTGGGGGGCAACGAATTATTCCCAACTCTTTGCTGCGGTAAATGATGTCTATCAATTTCCCGGTACCAGTGGCGGTGGGTTTAGTACTGCCCACCTGGTCGCCTTACTGCTCATCGCGCTTTTTTTCTTTGTGCTCTATCGTTTTACCCGGCGCAACCGTGGCAATAGACAAACACCCTTTAAGCCTGCCGGGCCTGAAGAGCCAGTCGAGAAGCCAGCAGAGAACACAGAGGTCAGTCAATGAACGCTAATCTACCCGGCTGAGCATTCATTATCTTACCTCAAACATGAGTTTTAAGATATTCGACAATATGTTCGTCCGTTGGAAAAGCTAACTCAGGTACCTCGTCAAGGGTAAAGAAGGCCAGTTCGCTCACTTCATCGGGTTGGGCCGCCATCTTGCTTACATCGTTATGCACTATACTGGCTTGATATGCAATCACGACATGTGGGAGTCCGTTTTCACTGTAGATACCAATCAAATGCTCCAGTTGTACATCCAGGTTGGTTTCCTCTTTGACCTCCCGGAGAGCGGCCACCTCAACTTTTTCGCCCCGTTCCACATACCCGCCAAAGAAGCTCCACGCTCCTCTGGCCGGGTCAATGTTGCGCCGACCAAGCAGCAGTTTGCCTTCGTGCTGCACCACGACGACTGTCACCAGCTTGGGTTCAAGAAAGTAAATGAAACCGCATTTCGGACAGGCCGAGCGAAGTTTACCATAAATGTGCTTTTCAACCAGGGACGCGGCACATACTGGGCAATAGCTCAATGTAAGAGTCAAGGCAATATCCTACCACAAAGCGGCAAGAGGGCCCCTGCGTTCACGCATGGGGGTGAATTGCCGCCCGCCCGCAGGCGGTAAAAACGGTTGACTTTCATATCCTAATGCGCCATAATGAGGACTATGAGAACGTTTGAATACCGCTTGTATCCCAATACAGCACAGTCCCATTTGCTCATGATGTGCTTGAGTGAGTCCCGCCAGCTCTATCACGAGATGTTGGAGAGGGTCAAAGCACAGTATGCTGAGAACGGCACGTTTCCCACAAAGTACGATTTGACTGCTCAGTTCAAAGGCCGTGGCGGTGAACATGTGCCTGCCACCACCGTGCAAATGCTGGCTGATCGCCTCACGAAATCGCTCAAGCGCTATCTCGCAGCCAAAGAGTTGGGCATTGCTGACGTTGGTTTTCCTCGTTTCAAGCAGCCTAATCGCTGGCACTCCATCCAACTCAGACAGTACGGCACGAGCCGTGATGTGTGGTTGGACCAAGACCAGAAGCATCTGCATCTCCCTGCCAAACTGGGAAAACTGCTCAAGATCAAGGTGCATCGTCCCATTGAAGGCACTCCCAAGACAGTCCACCTCGTTCATCGTGCCGATGGGCACTGGTACGCGCTGCTGGTCTGTGAGACTGACCCACCTCTCGAACATGCTCCAGCTGACTGTGCTCATCCTGCTATTGGCATTGACGTAGGATTGAAGTCCTTTCTCACCGATAGCCAAGGCCATACCATTGAGAACCCACGCTTCTATCGCAGCTCGCAGCAAACCTTGAGACGCAAGCAACGCATGATGTGCCGCCGCAAGAAGGGCAGTAAACGCCGCCGTAAGGCTGCCCGTAGCACGGCACACACCCATCTCAAGATCGCCCGTCAACGCCGAGACTTTCAATATAAGACAGCCAAATACTATGCCGAACAGTACCAGGTGATCGCTGTTGAGAAGCTGAGTATTCTCAACATGGTCCAAAATCATTCCCTGGCAAAAAGCATCATGGACGCCAGTTGGGGCGCATTCCTCGACATTCTTGAAGAAAAGGCTGCAAGAGCTGGTCATCAAGTGATCCGAGTGAACCCGCGTTTCACCTCGCAGAACTGCCACAACTGTGGGGAGATCGTGCAAAAGAGTTTGTCTGTGCGAACCCATCTTTGTCCTTTCTGTGGGTATATCGCTGACCGTGATCAAAATGCCGCTCAGAACATTTTGTCTTTGGCCGGGGCACGGCCATCAGGCGCTAAGCACTCCGATGGGAGTGTTCGTCTGAGAAGCCCCCAGCTTTAGCTGTGGGGAGTTGTCACTTCATTAACCATTCTAAAATATAACGCACATTGGCATTATGCGCCCAACCATAGAATTTGCGATCAACAGTCTCCGTAGAACCGGCTACCACTTCGTCAAGGGGATAGTGAATGGTGTGGGCTGCGTGTTCCAGTTCTTCGTTCGTCGGGTGGTGCCTCTGTAACAGGTCGCGACCTCGCCGCTCAATCTCGCGTAGATAGGCCAGGTTCTCTTTCACTGCTTCAAGACTTGTTGTCTTGCCGTGAGAACACAGTACCCGTTGAGGCTGTAAGGTCAGGAAATGCTCCAGTGTAGCGAACATCGACGGGACGGAGGCGGCATCTTCAATGCAAGGCAGAGGCTTTTCCACGGCGTCAAAAGCCAGCAGCAAGTTCAATTGAGGAATCCAGGCCGCGATATGATCGGGATGGTGGCCGGGAGCGCGCATCAGTTCAATGGTCAAATCACCGCCATGAATGGTCAGGCCCTGATTGAAAGTGATCGTCGGTGGTACCAGTACGACATTGCCAAATACAGGATAACGACTCTGATACTCTGCCAGCCCAGTCCGCTCCTCGTCAGACTTCATGCGTACCAGGCAATGCTCATGAGCGATGATTGGTGCAGAGTGTTCGCCTGTGAAATAGTCATTGCCCCAGGAATGATCCCAATCGGCATGGCTATTGACGACCAGCACCTCTTGCCCCGCTAATTCACCCTCTACCATCTCCATCATTACCCCCGCATCCTCAGGGCAGAGCATCGTGTCAAATACGACAATATACTTACTGGTTATCACGACATAGGCGTCGACCTCCATCCCATCAAAATCCTCCATGCCGCCAAAATTCCGCCGAAAAACACGGATACGGGCATCAGTACTCATCTCTGGGACAAAAAAAACTCCTTCGGTTGCCGGCATATTAGTCCTCTCTTTCAAAGAAATAATAGATGGATACTAATGCTGGTGCGCACCTATAAACGCCACAATCAGGTAGAGTATATACAGCGAGGCACAGACCAGGAGAATGGTGCCATAGCAGGTAAGGGCCCATGCTCTGCGGCTATTGAGTGCCTGCCGTAGCTGCTCGCCCATATCGGGAGGATCAAGCTGTAAATCCGGGCAGAGTTCGATGATATGCGGGAGCATAGCCCGAAAGTCCCGTGCGTTACTCATGCCTTCCGCCAGAATGATGGTGGTATCATCGTCCAGGTCTGCCATCAATACCAGCTTGGCGGGGTTAGGATCGCCAGGTACTAAGATCAGTCGTTGAATGGCCTCTAACTCTAAGCGTATCTCCTGGCCTTCCTCCTGGCCAGTCACCACCAGTTCATCGTTGTACAGCCGTATCTCTTTCCCCATGCCGAAGCGCACCACGCTAATAGGAGATTTTTTGACAAGGTTATAATTATCGCTCATCTGTAATCTCAATCATTCTCTCAAGTATGATGTTTCTCGTGTTAGATTGTACAGCATTTAGTGGCAAGCGTCGAGATACGAACTTTGACCTGGATGTGAAGGGACACATGGAAAACACAGCCACAAAGTCGAAAAGCTTGACAGATCATACATTTAACTATTACAATTTGAGGGTAATTGTAGCAAGGCAAACAAAGGATATTTTCGTTTATGGCCCAGGTAGGTTTGCTAGAAGATAATGAGCAAATAGCAAAGTTTTGTACCACTTTTTTGCATTTTGCGGGACATCAAGTCACCGTATACGACACTTCTCTAAAATGCCTGCAGGCATTGTTTACCGATGGAAGAACACAAGGTACGTACTCATCATTACATGTCTCCTCGAAAAAGCTCTCTTTGCCAGTAGAGGTATTGATTCTTGACCTGTCTCTGCCTGATATCAATGGCATTGAAGTATTGCACTACCTCACGTCACATCCCCACACACAGGGGTTGCCCCTTATTTTATGTACGGCCGCAACTGATATCGATATCATCAAGGCTCTTCGCATTGCTCCCCATGCTGGTATAGTGGAGAAGCCTTTTAAACTTGAAACCCTCGCCTCAGCTATTTCCACGGCTTTGGAAAGCGGTATCGGGCAAGTATAGTAGTTTAGATATGCCATGAAGCAGCGCAACCATGTGGGCCTTTGACGCTGTCAAAGGCCCACATGGTTGCGCTGCTTCATGGCATATCCGGGATAAAGTAGATTTCAATAGTACTTAAAAAGAACTCAGCAAAAGTGTCCGTTTTGAACTTCCTTGTGGATTATAGTAATTGGAGGTACTTCACAGAGAAAGTTTGTTAAAAACTCTGGGTAGTGAAGATGCCTGCCCAGACAATATAATTAACGGACAAACGGTTAGAACACATGACAAAAGGTATTCGCATCACAAAGTGAGTAGCTGCTCAGTGGTTCTTAACCTTGAAGAGATATTTTTAGGCTTTCGATTTCTTAGGTTGGAAAAAGGAGAACGTCCCATGACTTTGAAGAAAGTAATGCCCATTCTAGCTATTTTTGTTGTAGTTGCGGCCTCGATCACGCTTGTATTTGGCCAACAAAGGCCATCGGCGGCGGCAAGCCAGGTAGTCTACCCATATGTCAAAGGAAACCAGATCATAGGCCCATCCGGGCAACCATTAGTGCTTCGCGGCGCGCATATTGCGAGCGCGTTCGTGTTCTATAATAGCTGGTTCCATAATAATGACGTTTCTAGAAGATTCAGTAGCACAATCTTAAACGAAATGGCCAAGACCTGGCATATGAATGCTCTTCGCATCCCTCTCTCCAATTGGATTTGGGCGAAGGATTCGAGTAACTATATCAAGACGCTCGACCAGGTAGTCCAGCAGGCCAACGCGGTAGGTCTCTATACCATCCTCACCCTGCATGACGATGCGACGGCTGGCTCTCCGTATGGGACGGGAGCATGCACACCGAAGCCGGAGAGTGTGACCTTCTGGAAAGCCATCGCAACCCATTATATCAACAATCCAATGGTGATCTTCGATGCCTTTAATGAACCCAAGTTCGTTGACGGCCCTCACTGGCTGAGCGGCGGCGGGACAATGAAGGGCTCTACTGGCAAAACAGCACCAGTTATTGGGATGCAAGGGCTGGTCGACGCTATTCGCTCAGTTGGGGCAAAGCAGATCGTTGTCATTGGTGGTACTGCGTACCCGCTGAAGTATAGTGAAAAGAACGCGCAGTTAAAGATCAATGATCCCAATATTGTCTATACCAAGCATTGGTATAAAGAAATAAGCCTGGGCAACCCCAGCTACTGGGATAGTCAAATAGGTTATTTCAAACAGTTTCCTATCTACTTTGGCGAGTGGGCACTGTTGCCAAATTCGACTATTGCCGTTCGATGCCAGGGAGCGACCATGCAGAACGCGGATCAGCTCGTGAACACTTTCCTGAACTACGCGAACCAGAATCACATGAGCTGGACGGCCTGGCAATTTGGTGCTCCATACCTGGTTATTGACGCCAAGCAGTTCGTACCAACCCGCCTGGATGACCCCAATCATGCCTGGAAATGTAACACGCCTAATGCAATTGCTGGCATGGGGACAGTAGTCAAGCAGTTCTTGCTCTCTCATTAGGGATGAACGACATAGGTCGCCCTAAATAGAGAAGAGACTGAGCGAAACAGAACACCGGCCACGCCTGATGTTCTGTTTCGCTCAGTCTCTTTTTCATCCGACAAATGGTAATTTCTCACAATTAGCTGGCCTCAAGTTACTACTAACACATTTCTGACGTTCATTCCTATGAATGATACTATCATTTTGTCGTATATGCATATTCAATTTTGTGTATGGGAGCCTTTTTTATGCAGCCACTTCTGACAACTCGAAAACCTCTAAATATCATGGTTCTCTGTTTTATGATGGTTATGTGCTGCATGGTAGTTCTATTCTCTAGCTGCACCGCTTCATTGACAGATGCCCTCAATACTCCTGCACCCACGCCAACTCAAGTTGTGAAGCCAACTGCTACACCATCACCTGTCCAGGCCAAGACCGATAGCAAAGGCATTGCTACAGAGGCGGTACAGCGGGCTGAACTGGCCAGGATTCAGAGCATCATGGCAGGCATGACGCTCGATCAGAAGCTGGGACAGCTTATCATTGTAGAATATATTGGCAATCACTATCAGGATGGGCTGCAATATATGATCTCGCAGCAGTTCGTTGGTGGCTATATGTACCAGGAGAGTAACCATAACTTTGATACTCCCTATGATGTCGCAAGCCAGGTCAATGCGCTATCCCAGCAGGCTATGCAAGATGCGAAAGTTCCATTGATGATTGCGACAGACCAGGAAGGTGGCCTGGTCAACCGCCTGTACAAGTTCCATGGCTACCTGCCGTCAGCCGCGGATATGGCCGCAACAGGCACTCCCTCAACGGCACTCACACAGGGAACACAGGCTGCGAAGTGGATGCTTGAATTGGGCATAAACACCGATTTCGCGCCTGTCGTCGATGTCCACACAGTTGATCCCGCGATTCTAGCGTCGCGCATGTTTGGCCGGGACCCAAAAACCGTCGCCGCCTATGCTGGTGCATATCTCAATGGCCTGCAAAATAACGGGGTCGCGGGCTGCCTCAAGCATTTTCCTGGCCTGGGAGCAATAACCTCTGACCCGCATACAGGACTGCCCACGGTCAATCGCAGTATGGCCGCTCTCAACAATATTGACCTCGCTCCCTACAAATTGATGATTTCACAAGATCACCCGGCCATGATTATGTCCACCGATGTACTGATGCCTGCTATTGATCCATCGCTGCCTGCCGAGCTTTCACCCAAAGCGATTACCGGTGTGCTGCGCAACCAGCTAGGATATAATGGCGTGGTAGTCACGGATGGGCTGTATATGCACGGTATCAGTGAGACATGGTCACTCAGCCAGGCGGCGGTATTAGCCATCATTGCTGGTAACGATATGATCGAAGGCCCCTATACTCCCAGTCTCGTCGCCAGCGTCGTCACTGCGTTGAAGCAGGCAATACAGCAAGGTAAATTGACTATCGATCGCATAAACCAGTCTGTTGAGCGCATCTTGCTGCTGAAGATACTCTACGGCGTGATAAAATAACGCTGTAGTTATACCAAGTGTGCAAGACAAATTGTGGCACGTTTGTCTTGCACACTCGATCTATCAAACTCCAAACTCATATAATTGCTCAAATTGCAAATCCAGGTCGTTGGTGGCCTGCCACATCGACATCAAGGCTTTGCGGACATTGCGCGCGGCGCAGGGAGGCAGATCGCTCTGCGCGGCCAGTTTCTTGAGTGCCTCGTAAACGTTCAGCAGCTCTCGCTCTTGCTCCGTCAGCGGTTTACCCAGCAGGTCAGTATTTGTCGTAGTCATGTATTTCTCCTCTAATATTTCGCCACGGGACGGGCG
>WNFH01001208.1_pt1 | contig 17357 bp, 18 predicted proteins | sample 5400411 | NCBI WGS metagenome assembly WNFH01 (sample SAMN13153347, study PRJNA577476) | soil metagenome | isolation source: 200 cm saprolite under Douglas fir tree site 2 hole 3 | place: USA:California | collected 2015-04-18
TGCCAACGCCTTTTCACGCGAATTCCGATCGCAGAAATCGACAAGCCTCCGCCAGTCAATCCCAGCAAGCCAAAACCAAAATTCTCCCTCGATCAGCTGGAGCTCATCTATGTGTGACTTTTCCCGGGACAGCACTGCGGGGCAGGGGGAGGACAATGCGTTCGGCAGCTTCCCGAACCATTGGAAGCACCTCTTCGAGGGCTCCCAGCTATCAGATGTGACGCCGCACGTCCTACGTCACAGCTTCGCAAGCATCGCCAACGATCTCGGCTTCACCGAGGTGACCATCGCGGCTCTGGTCGGCCATGCCAAAGGTTCGGTGACAAGCAAATACATCCATACGCTTGACACAGCGCTCATCATGGCTGCGGACACGATCTCCGGCTACATTCAAGGGCTCCTTGACGGTAGAGAGTTCAAGCAGACTGCCTACGCGTTGGACCGCGATTCACGAAAGGCCGCTCTGGCTCGTTTCCTGAAGAGGGCTTCGGGCGGCGATCCAGAGGAGGTCGAAGAGGAGCGCCGCTTGGCTGCCTAGGTGCTGCGCCAAGCCGGTCATTCAACCTCGGCAGCAGCGACAAGCTCCCCGAACGCTGACGGGAGGATGATGGTTCCGGCATTTTGCGACAATCCGGCATTGGGATGCCAAAAATGAAATCGGCTGCATCGCGGCCTGATTTCACAAAGGAAAGAAAATGAGCAACCGGATCCAACAAAAGACTACGTTCGCAACGGATGCCCAACATGCGAGTACGCCGCCTCAGCAGTCCCCCCAAGAGGCGCTTGTCAAAGGATTGGCCCACCTCCTAAGAACGCCCGAAGCAGCCACCTATGTCGGCTTGTCACCGCGGACTATGGAAAAGCACCGCACATACGGCACTGGCCCCGTATATCGAAAGCTCGGCAATCGAGTGGTCTATGCAATCGAGGATCTCGATGCTTGGGCCGCGCAGGGAATCCGACGCTCAACCTCCGATCCGGGAGTGGGCACAGTCTTTCCTGCTAAACGACTAACCGCACGGTGCTGACTATGTTCTCTTTGGCAATGATTGACGAAGAGAGCGCGGTTGGAGGCGCTTGAGAAGCGGGAGTTGGCCGGTTTCATCCGCTGCAGCGGTGATACGTCTGGAGCATAGAAGCGGGCCATCTTTCGACGGGCTCGCTTCAGCTTCGGATCATGAGTTATTGGCCATACGCAAGCTGGCCCATCACAGGGACGCTAGGATGCATGCCATCCGGAAGAAATGCCTCCTTTGTGGCCATTATCGCGGCCCTCAGGAACGAGCGATCGAGAAAGAACCGGGAAAGCGCTGCGAATTTTCAGGGGATTTGGCAATCTCGGACGCGTGAAAAGCGGCCTCGGGACCGCCGCCGATTGAAGGGAGGCGGCGACTCGGCCAGCGTGGGTTGGTAGCGCTCCCCCGCTCCCCCGCGCCACGATTTCTCGCGCCAAACTACGATTGTCTGCGATTTCGCGCTAGCCGATCATTTCAACCGCTAAGGCGATTCCCTGGCCACCTCCAATGCACATCGTGGCGACACCTTTCTTAAGTCCATCTCGGCGCATCGAATGCAGAAGACGGGTCGTTAGCACAGCACCCGTCGCACCGATCGGGTGACCATGGGCGATCGCGCCCCCCTCAACATTGACGACGTCGGATCGCAGTCCGAGCTCCTGCATGACTGCAAGCGCGATTGCGGCGAACGCCTCATTGATTTCGATCCGCTCCACGTCGCCGATACTCCAGCCGGCGCGCGTCAGGGCCTGTTTGACGGCGGGGATCGGCCCGAGGCCGAAAAAGCCCGGCTCGACTGCGGCGATGCCATACGCCACAAGCCGGGCCATCGGGGTCAAGCCCCGCTTTTCTGCCCAAGCTTCGCTCGCCAGCACCATCGCCGCCGCGGCCGTATTTAGCCCTGGGGCGTTGCCCGCGGTAATCGTCCCGCTTTCGCGGAAGACTGACTTCAGCTTGCTCAACGATTCCAGCGTGGCGTCCGGGCGGTTGTGCTCGTCCACCATGAACGTCTTCGCTTCTTTCCGGCCAGGAACTTCAACCGGCACGATTTCGTCTGCGAATTTCCCTGCTGCCTGCGCGGCGGAGAAGCGCTGATGCGAGCGCAGCGCCCATTCGTCTTGCGCGGCACGACTAATCTGAAACTTCGTGACCAGATCCTCTGTATGCCAACCCGAATGTGCATCCGAGAAGGCGTCGTTGAGCCCGTCGCGCAGGACACTGTCGTAGAGGACCCCGTCTCCCATGCGGTGGCCCCACCGGCCACGCGCTATCACGTACGGGGCGGCGTCCATGTTCTCCATGCCCCCAGCGACGGCCGTATCTAACGAACCCAACTGGATTTCGTGTGCGGCCGAGACGATCGCCTGTGCACCGGAGCCACAGACCCGATTTACGGTCATCGCGGGGACTTGAACCGGTAGTCCAGCGTGGATCGCCGCCTGCCGCGCAGGATTCATCTTGTTGCCCGCTTGCACGGCATTTCCCATAACCACCGTGCCAATCTCCTCCGGCCGCAGACCAGACCTTTGAAGAGCGCCGCTGATGGCTGTCGCTCCAAGCTCGACGGCCGGAATGTCCTTCAACGTGCCGCCGAATGTTCCGATAGCGGTACGGACCGGTTCAGCAATCACGACCGAGTGCAGTGACATCATGGAAAGGCCTCCGACAAGGAAGTTGGGATGAACGGTTAGACGCTATGTACGGGATCGCGAACCCGGCACGGTGGTCTCCGCTATAACGATTATTCCTGTCCGGAATGGGTCGTGGTTGCTGGGTTCAGCTTTGCATCGTCTTGCGTAGTGAACGGTCCTAACTCGCCCTCAGCGGGACGTGTTAGGACCGCTTCGCCTCTCGTTTACGCTCATCGTCGCGCGTCAACGACCAGCGGGGGCCGACCATCCACCGGTGTACATGGTTGATGGCACCTCAGGGACCGCTACCACGGCAGCATTGGCCCGGCGAAATTGTTCGCTGGTGAAGTGCGGTTGGCGGAGCCGAGGATGCTCCTTTGCGGATGCAATCTGGCTCATTGAAGTGACCGCAACCGATAGAACGATGGCGGCGACGAAAATTGAAAGACGTGACATTGGACACTCCTTGAGTAACGCTCGCGGAGTGAATGTACGGTGTCGATTTCAGACCTCGAATGCCAGTTAGTCGCGTTTATATGCTCTATCGTCTCTACTTGGGCATGGCGGACCCAAGGGCTCATCTTTTACGCGATCGGATGTCCCCGGGAGGGAAGCTCCTCATGCTAGCCGGCACTGCTGTGGTCAGCTTTCGAAAATTCCCCGCCCTTTCTCCATTGGGCGGGTGTTAGCCCCATATAGCTCTTGAATGCGCGTTGGAAGGCGGCCTCGGATTGATAGCCCACTGCGTCTGCTACGGCTCCTGTTGACATGGAAGGCTTTTTCAATTCGTTCGAGGCGAGCGTCATCCGGATTTCGGTCAGGAGATCGCTGGCGGAGCGCCCGAGCTTCTCCTGAAACTGGCGCGCCAGCGTCGCGCGCGACATGTTGCAGAGACGTGCCAGCTCCGGCAGTGACCACGCGCGCGCTGGCTCGTTGAACATTGCCGCCAGCGCCGGTGCCAGACGCGAGTTGCCAGCGACCGCGAGAAGTCCGATGGGCGCGTCTTTCGCTTCGCTCGCCAGTCGGAGCACCAGGGCGAACATTGCAGTCGAAAGCGCATTCAGCATTGCGCGGCCACCGAGATGATCGGCTTCCGACTCGCTGCGCATTAGCCCGACCAAACCTGACAGTTGAGCGGCCGTTCCCGTGCTCGCGTTCGTGGCGCCGGTATCACCGGTGTGCACGACAAGAAGGGGCGGAAGATGGTTGCGCAGCAAACGATCGTGAGGCGGAGCAATCGCAAAGTGACCGCACAGCAGGTCGAGCCGCTCGCCGGTGCCGGCGTTTTCGCTGATCACAAGAGTAAGGTGTTGGTGATTGCGCGCCGGCTTTGGCCGCGCGCCGCTTCCGTCATGCATCACGTGCCGCTGGTTTCCTGGCAGCAGCAGGACGTCGCCGGCCTTCAGCTGCACTGGCCGGCCGCCAGCCGGATTCTCCAGCACCGCCGATCCGGCGATCACCGCGTGATAGGGGATTTCGTTCGACTCGCCGGGCCCCTGATTGATGCGCCAAGGCGCGCCATAGAAGCAGCGCAGATCGAGCCGGCCGCGCACCGTTACCATCTCGAACAATCGGCTGAGCCAATCCATTGCGGGAACACCGAGGACAATTTGAGACGGTTGAGCATATAGATGATCCGCACTGCCATTCAACGTCTCGTGGCGGATTCATACTGTCACTCCGCAATGCCTCCCTCAACTCGACCCCCAAGGAGTGTCACTATGTCCCGTCCCTCTACGAGTACTGCTGCGAAACAGCTCTTGAAACTAGGCGTCGCGCCGATTGCAGCCTGCACTCGCCTTCGTTTCGACCTCCACGCCGGCTTCGGCACGCACATATGAGTACTGCCGTACGGATATTTTGTCCCACATGCTCCAATGCGGCTTCGATTCTTTGGAGCAATGTAAGGCGACGTCCTCTGGACGCGGCGGCGATTGCCAGCGCAATCCATTTCTGCCGCCAGCCAACGCGCTGGCCTACGCGCCAAAAACTGTCGGCGCAAAGCATAAGGCGCCCGCCGGCCACCGCTAGAGCGGCGGCAACTCCCCGGGCCCGCGGCGCTTGAACTTAGGTGCAAGTGCCGGCGGGCGGCTGTCCCACAGAAACCAGCGGCGCATCGGGTGCTCCGCTGGGGCAGCAAAATTCGTCCGCACCGGTCACATCCAGAGAAGTCGACTGAGCCGACACCTAGGAAACCATGTGAGACGATAGAGCATATTATTGATCGTACTAAGCATTCAAAGTCTCAATGCGGGTTCATACAGTCACTCCGCAGTCGTTGCTCAACCCCAATCAAGGAGTGTCACCATGTCTCGTCTTTCCGTTCCCAGCTTTGAATCCGCAACCGGCGCGACCGCCGAAATCTATGGCCAGGTCAAAAAGGCAATCGGCAACGTGCCGAACACCTTTGCTGCGATCGGCGCCCATGGGCCCGATGCGTTGAAGGCCATCCTGCTTGCCGACAGCGTGCTCGCCGCCGGCACGCTGACCAAGCGCGATCAGGAAACTATCAAGCTGGTCATTTCCGGTGTTGCCGGCTGCGACTACTGCGTCGCCGCGCACAGCCTGCTCGGCAAGCTCGCAGGTCAGAAGCCGGACGAGCTGAAGAACATCCGCGACGGCAAGCCAACCGGCGATGCCAAGCGCGATGCGCTGATCCGCTTTGTCCGCAAGCTCGCTGCCTCGAGCGGCACTGTGAGCGATGCCGATTTCGCCGCGATCAAGGATGCCGGCTACAGCGACGCGCAGCTTGTCGACATCAGCCTCGCCTTTGCGACCACCGTCTTCACCAACGTCTTCAACCGCATCAACGACACCGACATCGACTTCCCCGCAGTCGCGTAAGCGACTGCACGGGTCGGTGCTCAAAACAAGGAGTTACGACAATGAACGCGCTTATCAATACTTCACTCAATCCGCTTGTCGGTGCCTTACGCAGGTCCGGCCTGCTCGCAGAAGATCTCGACTACCACATCGTTCGCGCCTCGATGGTGATCATGTTTTTCTTCTTCGGTTACCAGAAGTGGTGGGCCTATGAGGCCGAGCGGCTCGTTCCATTCATCAGCAGCGGTCCGCTGATCTGGTGGCTCTATCCCGTGTTCGGCCATCAGGGCGCCAGCTGGTTCCTCGGCGTTTCCGAATGGACATTCGGCTCGCTCTTGTTCGCCGGCTTCTGGGACAAGCGGCTCGGTATTCTCGGCGCTGCCGGTTCGACCGCGACCTTCATCGCCACCGTCACAATCATCCCCTTCATGCCTGACGGTTGGGATCCCGCGGCCGGATTTCCGGCGATGACCGGCAACGTCCCCTTCCTGATGAAGGATGTCGTGCTGCTGGCCGTATCGCTCTTTCTGTTAAAGCAGGACGTGGCGCGCCTCACGCAGCAATGATCCTGCCATCAGTCGAACAGTCGCCGGCAAGCAACAGCTTGCCGGCGGCTTTCTGTGCAGTCGAACCAGGCCCCAGCAAAATCATTATTCCACTTGGGAATAATACCTATTCGTTTCGCCTGTCTCGTTCGTATGCTCATTGCGCGCTTAGTGATGGTGCGGCCACAACGTTCAGTGTTCAAGAAGGGAGAAGAGAGATGATCAACGGATTCACGCTTCACGAGACTACCACCGCGCCGGCAGCCTCTGCTGAGATTCTGAATGGCGTGCAAAAGGCTTGGGGCTTCGTGCCCAACCTGCACCGCGTCCTCGCCGAGAGCCCGGCGGCGCTTGAGGCCTACAGCACGCTCTGGGGCATTGCTGAGAAGACGAATTTCACGCCGCAGGAGCGCAACATCGTCTATCTCGCCATCATCTACGAGAACGAGTGCACCTATTGCATGGCGGGTCACACCAACCTCTCGCGCATGGCGAAGGTCGACAATGCCGCGATCGCTGCTGTCCGCGAAGGCCGCCCCATCGCCGACGCGAGGCTCGAGGCCTTGCGCCAGTTCGCCGCAAAGGTCACCCGCCAGCGCGGCGTGGTGAGCCAGGCCGACGTCGCAGCCTTCAAGGCTGCGGGCTACGATAACCGCGCTGTGCTCGACGTGCTCGTTCTCGCTGCGACCAAGCTGATCTCCAACTACACCAACCACCTCGCCGAGACGCCGAACGATTCATTCATGAAGGGCGCCGAGTGGACGCCGCTCGGCAAGGTCAAACCCACCGCCTAACCCGCGACCGAAGCCGTCCCCCTTGCCTTCGGCAGGGGACGGCGTTCGCGGCCTTGTACTTTGCGGAAAAGCCGAGGAGACTGAAATGATCGAGCTCTATTACTGGCCCACGCCGAACGGCCACAAGATCACGATGTTCCTGGAGGAAGCCGGGCTGGACTACACGATCCACGCGGTCGACATCAGCGCCGGCGATCAGTTCAAGCCCGACTTCCTCGCCATCTCGCCGAACAATCGCATGCCAGCGATCATCGATACCGCGACGGCTGACGGCGGCGAGCCGATCAGCCTGTTCGAGTCAGGCGCCATCCTGTCGTACCTGGCCGAGAAGACCGGCCGCTTCCTGCCGAAGGATGTACGCGGCCTTAAGACTGCGACAGAGTGGCTGTTCTGGCAGGTGGGCGGGCTGGGGCCGATGGCCGGACAGAACCACCATTTCGGGCTCTACGCGCCGAGTAAAATCCCTTATGCGATCGACCGCTACGTCAAGGAGACAAACCGTCTCTACGGCGTACTCGATCGTCATCTAGAAAACCGCACATTCGTCGCCGGCGACGGCTACAGCATCGCCGACATGGCTTGCTATCCCTGGATCGTTCCTTGGAAGCGCCAGCAGCAGAATCTGGACGACTTCCCGAACCTGCGGCGCTGGTTCGATACGGTGGGCCAGCGTCCCGGGACGCAACGGGCCTACGCCAGAGGCGAGCCGTACTCGAGCCGCCCCACCGTCACGGAAGAAGGGAAGAAGATCCTGTTCGGACAAACCGCGAGCAGAGCGTCGGCAGCCTGACGATAGACAGGCGGAACTCTCAGCGTCCGTTTGCATGATGGAGGAGAAAATGGCGATCACGTTGTCATCGGAGCAACAGCAGGCGCCAGAGCGCCGGTCCATCGACCAGAGCAAGGTTGCATACCAGAAGCCCCAGCCCGCAGGCATGGTGCCGGATGTATTCGTCGGCTCCGCGCTGGAGCTTGACGGAGACGAACGCGAATGGGTCCCGCAGTCGCCGACCGTCGCGTTCAGGCCGCTCGTCCTGAACGTGAGTCAGGGGTATTACATCAACATCCTTAGGGTTCGATCCTCGGGCGTGCTGTCGCGCCACCGCCATTCCGGACCGGTGCATGCCTTCACGCTGCGCGGAAGATGGCGCTACCTCGAGCACGACTGGATCGCGACCCCAGGCGACTACGCATTCGAGCCGCCCGGCGAGACCCACACCCTGGTCGTTCCGGACGACGTCAAGGAAATGGCCACGCTCTTTCACGTGACCGGCGGGTACACCTACGTCGATCCCTACGGCGAGGCGCTTGGATACGAAGACGTTTTCACCAAGCTGGAGCACGCGATCAGGCACTACGAAGCCGCCGGGCTCGGCAAGGACCATGTGAAGAGGATCGTCCGATGACGAGACGTGAGACCGTCGATGTAGGCGGCATTCCGATCAGCTATCTGACCGCTGGCAAGGGTGGTCCCTTGGTGCTCCTGCTTCACGGCACTTATTGGAGCCGCGTCTGGCAGCCCGTGCTCGACGGCATCGCCGCCGCGGGCCTTCGCCCGGTGGCGGTCGATTTCCCCGGCTTCGGTCGCTCCAGAGGTGAGCTCATCGTGAGCGAGGCTTCGGTGCCGCGTCTCTCCGCCTGGCTGGTGCGTTTCCTCGAGGCGCTCGGGCATAAGGGGCCGGTCATGGTCGCCGGCCACGACATCGGCGGTGGCGTGGCGCAGCATCTGATGCTCGCAGGTACCGTGGAGGTGCCGCGCGTGGCCGTGGTGAACGGCATCATGTACGACTCATGGCCGGTGCCCGGCGTTGCCCGCTTCCGGGATCCGGCAGTGGCAGCCGCGACGACGCGGGACGACGTTCTCGCCGCGCGTCGCGTGTCCGTCGTCAAGGCGCTTGGGCGCCCCGCTAGCGAAGCCGAGATCACCGAATATCTCGATCCCTGGACCGATCCGAGGGTTGCCCGCTCGTGGTTAGCGCTCGCGGGCGCCGCCGACCACCGGTATACTATGGAGATGCTGCCGGCGCTGCTGCGGTCGAAGACGCCGAAGCTTCTTGTCTGGGGTGAAGAAGACGGATTCCAGACGGTCGACTATGCCGAACGCTACGCCCGGGAGATCCCGGAAACGCGGCTCATCCGGATCAAGTCGGCCGGCCACATCCCGATGGAGAACGAGCCAAAGGCAGTGACCGGAGCGCTGACCGAATTCTTTGCTGCCGAACGAAAGTGACGGAGGACGTCCATGAAGGTAGCAATCCTCGACGACTATCAGAATGTAGCGCTGCAACTCGCCGACTGGTCCGCCGTGCGGCAGCACGCGGAGATCACGGTCTTCAACGATCACCTGGCTGACCCGGCAGCCGTCGTCGCGCGCCTGCGCCCGTTCGACGCGGTATGCGTCATGCGCGAACGCACGCCGCTCACAATGGAGATCCTGCAGCAGCTACCGAACCTCAAGCTGATAGCGTCGACCGGACCGCGAAACGCCTCCATCAACAGCCAGACCGCGACCGATCTCGGCATCGCGGTCACCGCGACCGGCTATGACTCCACTCCCACCATCGAGTTCACCTGGTCGCTGATTCTGGCCAGCATGCGGGGCATCGACCGGGAAGCCGCTTCGCTCAAGGCCGGGGGATGGCAAACGAGCCTCGGCTCAAACCTGAGAGGCAAAAGCCTGGGTGTCGTCGGGCTGGGAAACATCGGAAGAGAAGTGGCGCGCATCGGCCTCGCGTTCGGCATGAAGGTGATCGCCTGGAGCCAGAACCTCACTGAAGAGAAAGCCAGCGCCGCAGGTGCCACCCTCGTGGACAAGCAGACGCTGTTCCGCGAGGCCGACATCGTGACTGTCCATCTCGTCCTGAGCAGTCGTACCAAAGAGCTGATCGGGGCACCCGAGTTCGCCCTGATGAAGCCGACGGCGAGGTTCGTCAATACATCGCGTAGTCCGATCATTGACGAGGTGGCTCTGATCGAAGCGCTGCAGGCGCGCCGGATAGCCGGCGCCGCGGTCGACGTATTCGAGGAGGAGCCGTTGGGTCTGGATCACCCCTTCCGGAGGCTGGAGAACGTCCTCGCGACGCCTCACATCGGCTACGTAACCGAAGATCTCTATCGGACTTTCTACGGCGATGCCGCGGCCAACATCACGAAGTGGCTCGAGGCCAACGCAACGTCCGCATAGCCATCTTCACGAGTAACGCTCCTCATCAGACAACGAGGTTTTGGCATCATGAGCACGACCAATCAAAGCAAGATCGTTCCGAAGAAGGTGCTGGTCACAGGTGCAAGCGGCCTGCTGGGGGTCGCCGCGATCGAGAAGTTTCTTGCCGCGGGCTGGGAGGTGGTCGGCGTCTCACGCCGCAAGCCTGAGCTGCCCAGCGGCCGAGACATTGACTTTCTGTCGGTCGATTTGCGCGACGAGGAAAAGGCCCGCGGCGCGTTCGAGCCGCTGACCGACATCACGCACATCGCCTACACGGCTCTGCACGAGAAGCCGGAGCTGGTCGCTGGCTGGTCGAGCAAGGAACAGATCGAGACCAACAACGCCATGCTGCGCAACGTGGTGGCGCCGATCGTGCGCACCGCCTCCAATTTCCAGCACATCAGCATATTGCAGGGAACGAAGGTCTACGGCGTGCACCTGCACCCGATCCCCATCCCGGCCCGCGAACGTGATGCCCGCAAGGATCACCCGAACTTCTTCTTCGACCAGGAAGCCTATGTGGGTGAGATGGGTGCCAAGCATGGCTTCAATTACACGGCTCTACGCCCGCAGCTCGTCACCGGTCCGACCCCAGGCGCGTTGAACGTTATCCCCGCCATCGGAGTCTACGCGGCAATCCGCCGCGAGAAGGGGCAACCGTTCGGCTTTCCTGGCGGTCCGTCGTTCGTGTGGGAAGCCGCCGATGCAGACCTCGTCGCGGACGTGATGGTCTGGGCTGCGCAGTCGCCCCAGGCAGCGAACGAGGCGTTCAACATCACCAACGGCGACGTGTTCGAGTGGCGCAATGTCTGGCCGGCCATCGCCGAAACCCTCGGCGTCAAAACCGGACCGGACACGCCAACGAGCCTGGCAGCACACCTCGCTGAAAACGCGAATGTCTGGAACAAGATCGTCGCAAAGTACGATCTTCGCTCGCGGAACCTGCGGGAGCTGGTTGGCCAAGGCGACCAGCATGCGGACTTCGCTTTCGCCTATGGCGCCCCGGAAGGACCTCGGGCCTTCGTCAGCACCGTCAAGCTGCGCCAGGCCGGGTTCACAAAGACAATTGATACCGAGGTCTCGTTCCGCAATGCACTGCAGTCTCTGATTGACCACAAGCTCCTGCCGCCAAGGGAGCCACCTGGACGGCAGGAATGAACGATGTTGCAGGCAGCGCATCGATCGGGAAGTCGATGATCCGATGCGCACAAACCTGACGTATCTGTTGGCACGGTATGCCTGAATCGGGAAGGAAGAGAATGCTGCCCAGATTGCAGGGCAAATCGCGGCCGTTGATAGCTTGAAGCGTCAAAAGATCTTGCCTTGAACATGTACCGGGATTGACATGACTCTCCTCGTCACAAGTGCGAACGGCGCGGGTTACGGAAAAATTCTCGCCTTCGCCGACGACGGCAAGCCGATTGGCGTCTTCGGCAACGATCCGCGCATCGTCGATCCTCGTGGACTTGGGATCGACCGAGTGGATGGATTGCTCCTTGTCAACAGCGGCTCCGATCGGATTCTCGCACTTGATCGCAACGGACATGTGGTACGCACGAGCAGAAGCATCGTTGGATTGAATCCAGGCGGCGGCAATTTTGGGCCGGACGGCAGATACTATGTCGGCCTCCGCAGCGAGCGCACGATCATGGCCTTCGCCAGAAAACTCGACGGGGTAGGCGAATATGCCCTGCCGCCCCATGTCGTTCCGTTCCCGCGTGGCTTTGCGTTCGGGCATGATGGCAGGCTCTTTCTCGCCTCCGGCATCGGACCGGGCGGAGAAGGCGACAACACCATTCTGGCGTTCGATTCCGATCGCCGGATGCTGCCGTCATGGAGGGTGACAGATCCGGAGCTCAGTCCGCTTGACCTTGCGATTGCGCCAAGCGGCAATATCGTCGTTAGCAGCGAGCATCCGTTCGGTGCAGCAAATGCAGTGACGATGATCCGCGAATATGACCACGTCGACGGGCGTCTCGCGCGGGTGCTCGTCCCAAATGATGGTGTGCGGTTCCAGAAGCCCCGAGGTTTGCGCTTTGGACCGCATGGCCGACTCTATTGTGTGGCTCAACACGAGGTCGTCGCCTTCGACGTCGAGACCGGCGATTGCCTCGGAGCAGTTGCGAGGCTGCGTGGCCTCAACGGCCAGGCGGTGATCTTGTTTCCATAAGCTGATCCGTTCACAAGGGGGAAAAGCTATGAAGCTTGATGCAGCAAAGACGCCCGTGCAGTCCGGGCGCTTTGTCCACGAGGAATGGCCGTACGAGCCGAGGTTCAAGCGCGTCAACGGCTGGCGTATGCATTACATCGATGAGGGAAGCGGCGATCCCGTGATTCTCTTGCACGGCAATCCTGCCTGGGGATTCCTGTACAGGAAATTCGTGAAGCCACTGACAGTTGTCGGCCGGCGCGTCATTGTTCCTGATATGATCGGCTTTGGCCTGTCCGAGAAGCCGGTTCGTGAACAGGCGCATAGCCTTGACGGCCACATCGCGAATCTGACGAGCCTGCTGCGGCAACTCGACATTCGCAACGCGACCATGGTTTGCCACGATTGGGGCGGCCCGACAGGTCTCGGTTTTGCCCTCGCCAATCCCGACCGCGTCCGTGCCCTCGTGATCATGAGCACGTGGGCCTGGCCGCTTCCGCCGGCGGAATTCCACAGGCGGATATTTCCGTGGCGCATGATGCACGCACCCCTTGTCGGCCCATACCTTCTTGGTCGGCATAATGCGCTGGCCGGTCGCGGAATGTATCTGTCGGTCGTCGATAGAGGAAAATTCCGCGACGAGGCGCAGAGTGTTTATGAGAGCATCTTGCCCGATCCGGGATCGCGCATCCTCACATGGACCTGGCCGCGCTGGATTCCGCTTGATGACACCGCACGTGGTCTCGAGCGGTTTCAATGGCTCGAACGTGAGCTCAAGAAATCGAAATTCCCCACACTGCTGGTCTGGGGACGGGAAGATGAGGTCTTTGATCACAAGACGTTCGCGACGCGCTTCAAGGATCTGTTGCCGCACGCGGAGGGGCCCGAACTGGTCACCGGTCGTCACTTCCTTCAGGAAGATTCGGGAGCCGAGATCGCGGAGAAGATCAACGACTTCCTCGACCGTATTGATGGGAGCAAGCCATGACCGAGGTCGAAATCGTCGAACAGCCAAGCCACGACGGCAAAAGAACTGCACTCGTACTCGCGGAAGATCGCGTCGGCCATTACCCGGAATTTCAGGAATTCTTCATTCGGCGCTTCTCGCTCGATACCAATGGCCTGTCCAAGTCTGGCTATTTCCGCGGACCCTCCGGAACGATCTATTCACTCGTGTTCGTTGGTCGCAGCGGAGAGCCCTTTCCCGACGGGCTCGAGGTCTATGCGCTCGTCGATGCGCTGGAGCCCTTGAGCGAAGAAGACGTCGATACCGATCTCTGGGCATTCCTGAGGTGGATGATCCAGGGCATTGGTGGCGAGTGGAAGGTCGAGGACCTCGATGCAACCGGCCGCTTGTATCAGCTCCCGTTTCTATCCGGAGGGGGCTGACAGATCAGAGGTCCGGCTTACCCCTTCCCGTGGAAGAGGCAGCGCAAGAAAACGTCCAAATGGGGCGCGGCGAGCGCCATCAAGGTTGCGAAGGCGCTGCCGGTCACTGCGTAGGCATACAGGGCATCGGCTGTGGCGACGCTAAGCGCCCGGACTGCGCGGGCCGCGAGAGCTCTTGTTCGAGGCCCGTTGCGGGAAGCGGCTGGGCGGTCGGCATGAAATCGGTCGTTCAGGATCATCGGTCGTCTCCCTCTGCCCAAGCACCCCGCTTGGGTCGTGAGAAGACATGGCCAATTTTCTGCTGCCGTGGCAGACAGGACCGGGCAATATTGCTCATTCCCGGAGAGAATAGGGGACAACAACGGTGGATCGCCTGGCTTCGATGGAGACCTTCATCCGCGTGGTCGAGACGGGATCCTTTTCCGGCGCCGCACGGCAGCTTCGCGTCGGGCAGCCGGCGGTTTCGAAGACGGTTGCTCAGCTGGAAAGCTATCTGGGGGTCAAGCTGCTCACGCGCTCCACACGCGGGCTGACGCCGACCGAAGCCGGGCTCGGCTATTTCGAACGCGCCAAGCGCGCGATCGAGGAGGCCGATGAGGCGGAACTCGCCGCGCGCGGCGCCGGCACCGGGCTGAAGGGACGATTGCGAATCTGCGCAGCCGTCACCTTTGCCAGCATTCATCTCATTCCCTTGCTGCCGAAGTTCCTCGCACAACATCCGGACCTCGACCTGGAAGTCGTGCTTGACGACCGCCAGATTGACCTCGTGCAGGAGGGCATCGATGTAGCGCTGCGGATGGGAAAGCTACTGGATTCGGCCCTGACGGTTCGGCGCATCGGGCGATGCAAGCGACTGGTCTTGGGTACGCCAGACTACTTCGATCGCGCTGGCACGCCGGCAAGCCCGGCCGACCTCAGCAAGCATCAGGCCGTGGTCTATCTGCAGGGAGAAGGCAGCGTCTGGTCGTTTCAGCGCGACAGCTCTGAAGCCGCGGTCAAGGTTCAGAGCAGATTGAAGGTGACCGCCGCCGAAGGCGTCAGAGCAGCAGTGCTCGCCCATGTCGGGTTGACTATTGCGTCGGAATGGATGTTCACCCCGGAACTGCGCTCGGGTGCCGTGCGCGCGGTGCTGTCGGAGTGGAGCCTTCCACCGCTTGATCTGTGGGCCGTGTTTCCGACCGGGCGTGCCGCGACCGCAAAGGCGCGGACTTTTGTGGATTTCTTCGAACGTTGCTTTAATCCGTGACGCCACCGGGCTTCGCCTAAAGCTGGGTAGTGCATCGATCAGCAGAGCCAAAGGCGGCGCGCCAGCACGCCTCGTCGCTGGCGTCTTAAGCGTTTGCGTCGGCCCGGGCTCGAATCCAGCCGATCACAAAGAAAGCAATCGCCAGCATTGGGAGAGCAAATCCTATCCACGAAGCGAGATTCCAGCCGCCGAGCGCATAAGCCAAGCCCCCCAGCGTCGAACCGACCGCGCCACCGGCGAAGAATGCCGACATGTACAGTCCATTTAGTCGGCTACGATATTCGGCCCCCAGCACAAAGATCGCACGCTGGCCGAGCGTAAGGTTGGCCGTCATCCCAAAGTCCAACAGGATCGCTGCCGCGATCAGAAGCGCGATTCCGAGGGAAGATCCGCCGGCGGCAAATCGGGTGATCAAAATCGCGACCGCAACACAGAGAATGGCGAAGGCTGTGGCGGGCTCGGTCCATCCTCTGTCCGCGGCGCGCCCCGCCAGCGGCGCCGCGATTGCGCCGGCACCGCCAACCAGCGCGAAGAGTGCCACCTGATCCTGTGACATGTGAAAGGCAGATCCCGTGAGCAGGAGCGGCACGGTCGTCCAAAACAGGCTAAACGCCCCGAACAGACAAGCCTGGTAGAGTGCCCGCTGCTGAAGGACGGGTGTTGTGAGCGCCAAGCGGCTCATTGACTTCAGGAGCGCGAGATACGAGATCGTCACGGTTGGCTCCCGCTTCGGCAGTGCCAAGGCCAACGCGAGCATCAAGCCAAACATGCTTCCGCCCGAGACGTAAAACACCGCATGCCACGATATGGCCTGCGTCGCGAAGCTCGACGCCGGCCGCGCAACCATGATGCCAATCATCAAGCCACTCATCACATTGCCAACCACACGCCCGCGAACACGCTCCGGAGCCATGTGGGCTGCAAATGGGATGAGAACCTGTACAGCGACCGATCCGAGCTATCGCCGAAAGTTGGTGACGGCGGGAATCGGGAAGGCGGCATATCGTGGGGGTGCTTGACGCCTCCACTTCTCCACCGAAGGAGCGATATGCCGTGTCCAACGATAACGTCATCCAACTGATTCAGCCAGGAATCTTCGACGATCAACTCACAGAAGTCTTGCGCAACGGGGCCCGTGCCCTTCTCGCCAAGGCGGTCGAGGCCGAGGTCGCTGACTTTCTCGACAAGCATGCCGATTTGAAGACCCGGGACGGCCACCAGCGCGTCGTCCGCCACGGTCACCTGCCGGAGCGCGAGGTGATGACCGGTATCGGTCCGGTCGCCGTCCGCCAGCCGCGTGTACGCGATCGCGAGGCCGCCGCTGCCGATCCTGGCCGCATCCGGTTCTCGCCGTCGATCCTGCCGCCCTACATGCGCCGCTCGAAGTCGATCGAGACGCTGCTGCCGATCCTATATCTGAAGGGTATCTCGACCGGCGACTTCTCCGAGGCGCTGGCGGCGCTGCTTGGCAAGGATGCTGCCGGGTTGTCGGCATCCGCCATCGGCCGACTGAAGGACGGCTGGCTCGACGAGCACGCCGCGTGGCAGAAGCGCGATCTGTCGGCCAAGCGCTACGTCTACATCTGGGCTGATGGCATCCATCTCGAAGCCCGCCTCGAAGACGAAAAACAGTGCATCCTCGTGCTGATCGGCGCGACGCCGGAAGGCCGCAAGGAACTGGTCGGCTTCACCGATGGCGCCCGCGAGAGCACGCAGGACTGGCGCGATCTGCTGCTCGATCTGAAGCGACGCGGGCTCGAGGTGCCGCCGCGGCTCGTCATCGCTGATGGCGCACTCGGGTTCTGGAAGGCCGCCGGTGAGGTCTGGCCGAAAACGCGCGAGCAGCGCTGCTGGGTGCACAAGACCGCCAACGTGCTCGCCAAGTTGCCGAAAAGCCAGCAGCCGAAAGCCAAACGCGCGTTGCAGGAGATATGGATGGCTGAAACCAAGGTCGCTGCCGAACTGGCGTTCGACGCCTTCATCGAGAGCTACATGCTGAAATACGAGAAGGCCGCCGATTGCCTGAGCAAGGATCGAGACACGCTGCTTGCTTTCTACGACTTCCCGGCCGAGCACTGGAAACATTTACGGACCACCAACCCCATTGAAAGCACCTTCGCCACCGTGCGCCACCGCACGATCCGATCGAAGGGCTGCCTGTCCAACAGGACCGCGCTCACGATGGTCTTCAAACTGCTGGAAGCCGCGCAGAAAAGCTGGCGCCGTCTCGACGGCACCAACCAGTTGCCAAAACTCGTTCTTGGTGTGACATTCAACGACGGGATTGAGGTCATCGCCAAGCCGACCGACCGTCAGCCCACAACCGCCGCCGCCTGACCGGCTCCGGCCGTCACCAAAATTTGGCGATAGCTCTGCAGCGTCACGTTCTTCTTGATCCCGGCTGCGTCGGCTGTCTCGTGGAACAGGCGGCTCAACTGGCGGGTAGTCATCGGTTTGCCGGGCTTACGGCCGGGAAACAACCAGCGCTCCTCCAGCGGCACGCCCGTGTCCCAACGCGTTGGGCGCACCTTCCACCACTGTCGCAACAGATCGAGCATC
>WNFH01003709.1_pt1 | contig 17338 bp, 13 predicted proteins | sample 5400411 | NCBI WGS metagenome assembly WNFH01 (sample SAMN13153347, study PRJNA577476) | soil metagenome | isolation source: 200 cm saprolite under Douglas fir tree site 2 hole 3 | place: USA:California | collected 2015-04-18
AATTTTGCACCGACTAATCTAGGGCACTTAGTCGTATTTCAAGGGCGGACGGCATTGAGCGCACGGTTCCCGGGCGGGGGCGCCCGCGCCACACACAGGCGGGGCTACTGCGCGGTTTCGGTGAAAACGGCGGGGTTGGCTACTCCGGTGGCGGTGGCATTGATGCTGACGGTTCCGCGGGACGAAGGAAGCGTATAGAACTGGGTTGCCGTTCCAGAGGTGCTGGTGACGCCGGGATTAGAGTTGGAGAAAAAGCCTCCGGCACCGCGGTCGTCAAAGGTAACGCTGTTGCCGGAAACGGGATTGCCATACTGGTCGGTCACTAGCACGGCGAGGGCCTGGGGCAATAGCGTTCCGGAAGGAGCGAACTGATTGTTGCCGGTGGTGATGGCTACGTTGGCGGCAGGTCCAGCCACGGAGTACTCGACGAAGGAGATGTTCTTGAAGCCGGGGGAACTGCCCGTGACAGTAACGGTGGATGCGGTGGTGGACAATTGCAGAGTGGTACGAGCCAAGCCCTTGGCGTCGGTGACCACGGAAGACGGATTGGGCACGGCACCGTGGTTGGCGGCGAAGTTGACGGAGACACCGGGGACGCCGTTGTTGTAGATGTCCCGGGCCTGGGCAACGACGGGGTTAGCGAGGCTGGAACCGGCGGCAGCAGTCTGCTTCGCTCCGCCGTAGGCAATAATCCTTATAGCAGGGCCAGGCGTAGCGGTGGCAGTGGTGGTGGCATTGCCGAAGCCGCTGCCGGAGATCGTCAGGGTGTAGATGCCAGCTTTTTGCGGAAGGGTGTAGGTGGTGGAGGCGTTGCCGTTGGAGTCGGTGACGGCGGAGGGGGGATTGAATGAGCCACCTTTGCCGCCGTCGCTGAAGTTAACGGTGGCGCCGACATCGGGTTGTCCGTTATACGGGTTGGCCGCATTGATCCGGATAGGAGCGGGCAGCGCGCTGAAAACAGTAGCAGTCTGGGTGCTGCCTCCGGTAATACTCACGAGGTGAAACAGTCCGTAGGCTTCGAGACTAGTTTGGGTGCCGACATAAACCTTGCCGTTGGCGACGGTCTGAGTGACAAAATGGCCGACGGGTGGCAACGTGTCGCGAGTGCCGGACTGACTCGTCGCATAGAGCAGTTTGAGAGAAACAGCGTCAAAGGCGAGAAGTTGAGGACCGCTGATGACCCACATAATTCCGTTGGTGTTGCCGTTGGCGGAAATGGATGGGGAGTGACCGCTGCCATATTTCCCAACTGTGAGGGGAGTGCCGAGCAATCCGCTGGACAACGGGAAAGCCATGAGCGGAGCGGCATCGGGGGCGAAGTACACGGTGTGGTTCCAGTAGGCAGGAGAACCGAACAGGACGTCGTTGCTGGAGGTCGGTACGAGAGTGACTTCCTGGAGAACCTGGCTATCGTTAGCGGAGAACATTCCCATGTTGTCGCGGTTGAGAACGTAGACGATGCCCTGCTTGCCGCCGGCAATGAGTTCATGGGGAAAGGGGCCGTCTTGATCGGGGAGGACGAGGACTCCAGTGGAACTCAAGTCCAGATCGTGGGCGTTGAGGTAAGCCACGCTCCACGGGGTGAAATAATCGGCAACCGTGAGACTGGGGGAAAGCTTCACAACGCTGTTGCAGAAGGTCTGGCCACCGTTTGGGACATCATAGCCGTGAGCCCCGGCTTCGGCGGTCTCAACAAAGATGTTGCCGGCCTCGTCGGCGGCGAGACCGGTACCGGCCTGCCAGATGGAAGTCAATCCGTAGTCGGGCGAGGCATTGAAGACAGCGAGTTGCGACAGACTGGCAGGGTCGTAGGAAAGGACCCAGCCGCTGTTGGCGTCGTTGCAGTAGTTCGAGCCGAAGCCCAGGTAGAGGACACCGTTGAGTAACAAGAGTCCGGGGCGGTTTTTCTGGTGGAGGCTGTTGAAGACGGTGACGTGTCCCTTATTGCTGGTGCTGGTGGCGGTGATCAGGACGGGGCTGCCCGGTTGCTCATTGCCGGTAGTGATGTCGAGGGCGTGGAGATGGTGACGGACGGTGGTGTTGAGAAGAGTCTTCGCGACCAAATACATGGTGTTGGTGGCGGGATCGATGACGGGGGTTCCGACGATGCCTTCCTGGTAGAAACCGGGAGCGGTGCCGCAGGGGAGATATTTGCCGCTGGCGGTAGTCCCACCCACGTTGAGCATGCTGGCGTACCAGAGCTGGGTGCCGGTATCGGCGTCAATGGCATACACCGAATCCGCCTGGGTGACAACGTACATGACGTTGTGGGTGCCCTGACCGGGAATGTTCACGTTGGGCACGTAGAGGGGCTGGGCCATCACGACATAGTCGACGGGAAAGCTGAAGAGTCGGCCAAAGCTGTTCTTGTTGACGTTGGATGGGGCGAGCAGAGTTTCATTGATGTTGGCGGCGCTGCGAGCGCTATCACCGTGGCTGGTTGCAAAGGGATGCTGCGCGAAGGAAGACGACAGAAGAGCAATGCAGACAACGAGCAGAATCACGCCAAGATTGCGGTAGGGTGCCGGGCGGAACGTCAAATGATTAGTGGACCGGAAAGACTCACCGGAACCGACGTTTGCAACGTGGTGTGACAAAAAGTGTCGCATGGCCTTGCTCCCTCCAAAATACATGCCAGGGGGTTTTTCATCCTGTTAGTTAGCACTTGGAACACCGGGGAAGGAGCTTGCTGTGGAAAGCAAACCCTTTAATGAAACTGTATCAATCGTATGGGACTTTATACACCGGAAGGCGGCGGAATCGCAATCCCACCTAAGGGGTGGGCGCAAAGTCTTGCACATTTTGCGCTTTTTTGTTCAGGGAGCTTGCCCTTTCATGCAGGTTGCGGCGCGGCTGAAAACTCAGGACGCAGCAGCGAAATTCGAGTCTCTCATCGTGGAAGGGCGAGTTTCTAACTGCTTAGAAGCTTCCACGAACCATCGCTTTGAATCGTGCCGGAAGGAAACACCGGCGAAGTTGGCGCGCTGAAGTGCGATTCTGATTCCCCTCTCGGTCTGAAAAGCCTCTCCGAAATTGCGTCCCGCGACGTGGAACACGATCCCATTGGACAGAACCCAAACTCGGTAGAGCGCAGCCTTGGGTTTCGGCAAAGCTTTGCGGAGCTCTGCGAGGGTAAAGCTCAAGGGGTGCAGGCTGGCGAGCAACGTCCCGCCAGGAGCCAAGACGCGGTGCAACGTCCCGCCAGGAGCCAAGACGCGGTAGATCTCCGTGAGGGCCTTGGGGATGTCCATGTACGGCAGCGCGACATTCGAGATCACACGATCGAAGCTCGAAGCCGGAAAGGGCAACCTTTCCGCCGCCGAACAGACGAAGGCTCTATGCGGAAAATTGATATGTGCTTTGGACAGGGCCGCGAACTTAACGTCGAGACCAATAATTTGCCAACTGGAAGGAAGGCTGAGTTTATGGGGAGTTAAGCCGTCGCCGCAACCGAGGTCGAGAACTCTCATGTTAACTCTGCTCCAGCGCGTTTTGGGCGGCGCGAACTGGCAATAATCTCCATGTTGAGAGTACTCCCTACGGTATGAGCATATCAATAGCCGCTGAAGTGCAGCAGAAGAGGTTTTGGGGCTTTGACGGGCGGGGATGCCTCGTCCCCGCAAGCTTTTTTGGAAGCTATCTCATAAATGGTGTTGGGAAAGCCATTCTACCGGCCATCAAGAAGCAGGTAACACTTCGCCTCGATGCGGATGTGCTTGCTTGGCTACGCAAGCAGCGCAGAGGCTATCAGACGAGGGCCAATTCCCTAGTACGAGAGATCATGGTGAAGGAAAGATGAGCGCATTAAGGAACAGCGGCGGCAGAATGTTGGCCGTCCAGGCAGACTCGCGACCGAGTTGCCCTCGGTTTGGACAGCCGGGGGCGGCTGTCCCTACGCACCCCTGGACGGGCGAGACGCCCGTCCCCACACGAACTGTGATGGCGGTCACCGTTTTTTGTGAGATTCGAATTCCCATTCCTGGGCCGGTGAACGCGGCGATGACGACGGGGACATGGTCCGGGCGGGAAAGACTGCTACAGTAAGAATCTGCACACCGACGAGCCGGAGGTGCAAATGGAAACTCAAGGAGAAGGCTCGCTATGCGGATCGCCGTGGTCGGTTCCGGTTACGTGGGGTTGGTGACGGGCGCGTGTTTTGCGGACCTGGGGCACGAGGTTGTCCTGGTCGATAACGACGAGAAAAAAATCGTGGCACTTAGGAACGGCGAGGTGCCGATTCACGAACGATTTCTGCCCGAGTTGTTGGCGCGGCATCGGGGACAGCGTATCAAGTTTTCCGCCGACTTGCAGGCGGCCACGCGGGAGAGCGAGGTGGTGTTCATCGCGGTGGGGACGCCGCCGACCGAAAGCGGCGACGCGGATCTGTCGTATGTGGAGTCGGTGGCGCGGGAAATTTCCGGGGGCGTGGACGAGTACAAGGTGGTGGTGGAGAAGAGCACGGTTCCGGTGTACACGAGCCAGTGGATCCGCACCATCATTATTAGGGACGGAGCCGATCCGGCGCTGTTCGATGTGGCTTCGAATCCGGAATTTCTGCGAGAAGGGACGGCGGTTACAGATTTTCTCTATCCCGACCGCATCGTGGTGGGAGTGGAGAGCGAGCGGGCCGCGGAGGTCATGCGCCAGCTCTACGGGCCGCTGACGAGCGGGTGGTATTACGGGCGGGGGGAGGCGATTCCGCGTCCGGAAGCGGCCAAGACACCGCCGCGGTTGATCGTCACTAGCACGAAGAGCGCGGAGCTGATCAAGCACGCTTCCAATGCGTTTCTGGCGATGAAGATTTCCTTTATCAATGCGGTGGCGTCGATCTGCGAGTCGGTGGGAGCGAATGTGGAGCAGGTGAGCGACGGGATCGGGACGGATTCGCGGATCGGGTCGCGATTTATGAATCCGGGGATCGGGTACGGCGGGTCGTGCTTTCCCAAAGACCTGATGGCGTTTCGGGCGGTCGCGAAGGAAAGCGGATACGACTTCCGGCTGCTGGAAGAAGTGATTCGTATTAATGAAGAGCAGCGGCACCGGTTCCTGCGCAAAGTGCGGAGCGTGTTGTGGACTTTCCGCGGCAAGCGGCTGGGCGTGCTGGGGCTGGCGTTCAAGGGCGGGACTGACGATATTCGGGAGTCTCCGGCGCTGCTGCTGGTGCAGGAACTGTTGCGCGAGGGCTGCCACATTTGCGCTTACGATCCGGCGGCGATGGAGCGGGCGAAGGAGGTGCTGAAGTCGGGCGTCGAGTTCGCGGCGGATGCGTATGAGGCGGCTACGGGCGCGGATGCGCTGTTGATCCTGACGGAGTGGGAAGAATTCGCAGCGCTTGATCTGGAGCGTCTGCGCACGCTGGTGAAGTATCCGATCGTGCTGGATGGGCGCAATCTGTATGATCCGGCGGTAATGGTGGAGCACGGATTCTCTTATTACAGCGTGGGGCGGGCGGCGGCGTTGACGGAGGAGACGACGGCACGGACACTGGCGAAGAAAAAGGAGCGCGCCTGAATCGATGAGCACGCGAGCCATGAACACGCGACGTGCGCTGGTGACGGGAGGGGCAGGCTTTCTGGGATCGCATTTGTGCGATGGACTGCTGGGCGAGGGCTATGCGGTGGTGGCGGCGGACAATCTGCTGACCGGGCGCCTCGGGAACATTGAGCATCTGCGGAACGATTCGCGATTTGAGTTTGTGGAGAAAGATGTTTGCCAGCCCGGCGAGTGGGGCGCACTGGATTATGTGTTTCACTTCGCAAGTCCGGCGAGCCCGGTGGACTATGCCGCGCACGGAATCGCAACCCTGCGGGTGGGATCGTATGGGACGTTTGAAGCGCTGGAAACGGCGCGGCGCAGCGGCGCGAAGTTCATGATGGCATCGACGTCGGAGTGCTACGGGGATCCGATGGTGCATCCGCAGACCGAGACGTATTGGGGGAATGTGAATCCGGTGGGGCCGCGGTCGGTGTACGACGAGGCGAAGCGGTTTTCGGAGGCGGCGACGATGGCGTATCACCGCTATCACCAGGTGGACACGCGGATTCTGCGCATCTTCAATACGTACGGGCCGCGGATGCAGGTTAACGACGGGCGGGTGATTCCGAATTTTATGTGGCAGGCGCTGCGGGGAGAGAATCTTACGGTGTATGGTGACGGCAGCCAGACGCGCAGCTTCTGCTACGTGACCGATGAGGTGGATGGGATTCTGCGCCTAGCGCGATCCGCGGAGCATGAACCGGTGAATATTGGGAATCCGACGGAGTTCACGATTCTGGAATGCGCGCAGAAAGTGATTGCGACGACGGGGTCGGTGAGTCAAATCAAGTTCGAAGCGCTGCCGCAGGACGATCCGAAGCAGCGGTGTCCGGATATTTCGAAAGCGAAGCGGTTGCTGGGATGGGAACCGAAAGTGGAACTGGAAAGCGGGCTGAAGCTTTCGCTGGAATATTTTCGCCGGGCAGTGGCGGAGAGAGAGCAGTTGGCGTAACGGGCTGGCCTCAGCGCCTAAAGCCGAATTCAAGACCGTGCAGTAACCGCAGCGCTGAAGGGTGTGCCCCCAACATCAAGCGACCTCGAGTTTTTCAGCGGTGTTGTTCGTCCAGCGACGGACCGGTGGAGAGGACGGCGAGCAGGCGGAGAATTTCTTCGCCTGATTCTCAATTTCGTGTCGGCGGTGCGGACCAGAATTTCCACGCCTGACTGTTTGGAGAATGGCGACGGTATTTCGACGTAGCAACCGCCCTCGCTGATATCGGACAGGGTGCAGCGATTGGGCACGCTGGTGCCGAGGCGGTAGACTTCCGCCCCCAGTTTGCAGGCGAAACGCTGCTCTCCACGGCGGTTGCCGGCATTAGACAGGAGAGTGGCGTCTTTTGTCTCGGGCGTTTTCTCGTGTTTGGGGAGAGACTGGGCGGCGAACGACTGCGGCGCGGAAGACTTGCCTGCCGGTGGCTGAGCGGGTTGAGCATTATGCTGTTGGAGCCAAGTCTGCATGAGGCGGCGCGACGACTGGGGCACGTCGAGGAAACGAATTCCGGTGCGGCCGCTGGCGTCTTGCCAGGCGACCTCACCCGACAAGCGGACCAGTTGCTGCTGACCGGGAAGAGCGAACTCGAAATAAACCTTGCATGCGGGCGGAATTCGGTTGGCGGTGTGGATCGAAGTTCCGCCGTCGCTCAGATCGATCAAATCGGCTTTCAGTTCGGGCGCTCCGGGATAGGCGACGTTCGCCGCTGAACTGACGGGCTTGCGGGGAGCGCGGCGGCGTTCGCGGCGCATGAGGCCACGGGCGGCGCGCAGACTGATGCCGGTGCGCTCGGAAGAGAGCGGGCGATACAGCACAAAGTTGGCCCCGAGCCCGAATACCGGGCGGGCGTTGAACTCCCCATCGACAATCGCAATCAGCATACTGGTGCGGTTCTTGGCCGACTGACGCAAGCGCGCCAGGAATTGCTCGGAACTCTGGTCAGCGCGATAGTCGAGGACGATGGCGTCGAAGCGCTGGCTGTCGAGCAGTTCTAACCCGCGGGAGATCGATGGCGTATGCTCGGCCGCCATCCCCATCTCGGACAGGATGAGGGCGAGCAGGCTGGCAGAGTCCTGATCCGGGCACACCACGAGGGCGCGAAGATCCATAAGTATTCACATGGTAAGAGACGGCCGCTGCCGACCACAAGTTACCTGTGTCACCGTGCTGGTGGGGCCGTTTGGCGGTCCGGTTGCCTGCCGCCTGCTGCAGTTACGCCGAGCATGCCGTTCGCGGTTTCTGAAGGTGGTATCCTCATTTTCTTCGGGTTACCATTCGCGTGGCAATAGAGGGGATGAATTCGGGTGATGAATCGATCTGAGAATCGGGGGCTATGGCTGCTGCTAGGGCTGCTGGCAATGTTTTCGCTCAGCCTGTTTGTGATTCCGGCGTTTGTCATCCGACCATTCCGTCATCAGTCGGAGAGCGCGCTGGGACTGGCGATCGCGGTAAAGCGGATTGCACCCGTGCTCACGGTGGTCGCCCTGGTGGGCGTGCTGGCGCCGGGCTTGCGTCTGTGGCGGAGCTCGTCCAGAGTATTGCGGACGGGAATCGTGGCGGCGCTGGTGCTGAGCGCGGCGGCGGCGGTGATGGTGCGGCAGAATTATTTTGAATGGATGTTCCATCCGATCACGGCCGCCGGGTTCGTCTCGGCTGGCGATGCCCACCTCAGCGACAAGGAAATGGTAATGGCGGTGCGAATCGGGCGGGAAGCGCGCGCTTACCCGATCGTGCAGATGGCCTATCATCACATCCTGAACGACACGGTGGCAAACGAGCCGATTGTCGTTACCTATTGAACGCTCTGTCACACCGGTCTGGTGTGGAAGAGAACGGCGCGGGGACGCGAGCTGCATTTCTATCTGGCGGGGATTAACAACCAGAATTTTCTCATGCGCGACCGCGAGACGGGATCGTGGTGGCAACAGGTCACAGGGCGTGCCATCGCGGGCGAACTGGCGGGCAGCGCGCTGGAATTGATGCCGAACGACGAACTCACGTTCGCGTTATGGAAGTCCGAGTCGCCGCTGGGATTGGTGCCGGCGCCGGTTGCCGGACACGAAAAAGATTATGACAAGGAGTGGGAGAAGGAAGTTGCGAAGTATCCGGTGCCGCTGACTTTTCCTGGGCAGGGACTAGCGGATCGCGACGTGATTTTGGGCATCGAGATGGGCGGGCAGGCGCGGGCTTTTCCGTTGGCGAAGGTGCGCGGACCGAATCCGGTCGAGGACAAGGTTGGCGGCGTTCCGGTGGCGCTCGTGACCGGGCCGGACGGCGAGTCGGTGCGCGTATTCCGCTCGCAGTGGAATGGATTGGACATCGAACTCTTCCGCGATGCGCAGAGTGAGGGACAAAGTCCGGAGTGGCGGCTGCTCGATTCCCAGGGGAACACGTGGAATTTCTCGGGATGCGCGACGAGCGGGCCGGCGGCGGGCCAGTGTTTGGAAAAGATCAATTTTTTGAAGGACTACTGGTTCGACTGGAAGAATTACAATCCGCGGACTACGGTGTACAGCCACTAGTTGTCGCGTCCAGTCGTTGGTCGTTAGTCGTTAGTCGTTGGCAAGCAAGAGCCTTTATGTTCGTGGTTTTCTCCAGCGAGAAACCCGAGTCGAACCGCGAACGACCGACGACGAGCGACCACCGACTGGCCGTTCCCGCGCCTTTTGATTTCAGCGGGGCTTGCGGGGCGGAATTGCTTCGCTTCCCTTTTGGGCAGCGGTGTCGGACGGCGTCGGGGCGCTGACTGCCAGATCGGCGGACCAGAAATCTGTAAGAATCTTCCATGTGCCGGCGGGCTGTCGCACGAGGACGATCAGGTATTTTCCGCGCTCTTCACGGCGCTTACCCATGACGACGGGCACGAGCATTTTGCACCGGCCGAGATCGAGCGCAATATCACCCAGCATTTCGACGCGCAGCGATTCCATCTCTACGTCGCCCAATCCGGCTTCGAGCAGCGAGATGAGAAACTCCCGGATCGCGGGCAGGCTGCGAACCGGCGGGACACTGGAGCGAATAAGAGTAGCGTCGGCAGCGTAGAGTTCAAGCAGGTCGTCGATGTGTCTGGTGTTACAGGCCTGCGCCCAGTCCTGGACGACCTGACGGGCGCCAGCTTCGGCGCGGCCGCCCGAGGAAGTACCGGCGGAACCGGGAGCGCGGCCGCGAGGAGCGGAGGGCTCGGACTCGGCAGAGGGCGCGCCAGATGACGTTCCGTGGCTGGGAACATGACTGGGGACAAGATGATGATAGTGGTGGTGAATGTGGTGTTGGCCGATACCGGATTGAGGTTGAGCAGTGACATCGCCGGCGACGGGCCGGTTGGGGATTCCGCACCACACACAGAAGCGAGCGTTCGCCGGGAGGGCACCTCCGCATCCTGAGCAGGTGTCGCCTGCTTCGTCCGCGTCACCGGCCGCCGCCAGGTCCTGCGCAGCCGCGCTGCCCGACATGCGCTGGATGGCTTCGACTGCCGCGGCCACGGCCTCGGCATTCGGCTTCGGCCAGCGGAAGGTGCCGGGGAGCCGTTGAAACAAATCTTCTAGCTCCTTGCCTTCGACGGGCTGGTCCTTCTCTGGATCGGGCTCTGGATCGGGAGGATTCGGTTTGTATGCGGTCACGGCAACCTCATCGCTGACATTGTAGGAGAATTCGTGCGCTAGCGGATGCTGAATCTTACACGCGCTTCGGAATCGGTGGGGACACCGTTGCAGAGCGCGGGACGATAGCGCCAGAAGCGGACTGCGCGCAGCACAATCTGGTCCTCGCGGGGACCGCCGCTGTTAAGGACGAAGGCGCTATACACGTGTCCATCGGATCCAACAACAAAGCTGACGCGCACGTCCAGATTGTCATCTTGAACTTGCAGCAGCGGGTCTGGGGTGAGCAAGGCTTCGGGCGGACGTACGTTTCCACATTTCGCCAGGGCCAGCGGTTCAGACATGGGAGAGAACTCGGAGATGTGCGCGGGTACACGGCGCAGGGTCGTTTCTAATTGTGTGAGCGGGATGCGATGCGGAGCCGCGAGCGGCGCAGATGCAACTGCCCAGGCGAGAACGCCGCAGAGGCCGGCCACGGACAGGGCCGCCGCGAGGGCTTTCCCGATCGTCGTTGCTAGTGTCTTCGCTTCCCTTCTCGTTGTTTTCGTGGTTTTCGTGCTCGGCCAGAGACACTGCATCAGGCTGGAATGCGGCAATTCACCTTCCAGCTCAGCGAAAGTTAACCTTGTTTACCGTCAGTGAGTTACCTTCAAGATCCCTTCCGGGATTCTCATCGCGGTTGCAATCCGTTGCAGAAGAGTCGAACCGAACCGCAAGCGCAGGAGGTCGAGGGTGAAGTCTTGTGATTCATGCGAAATTTTCGGTACTGGGTCGGTTTCACGATGCAACCAACAAAACCCTGAACCACCAAGGACACGAAGTATCACGAAGGCTTTTCGTCTCAGGCGTTTCCTTCGTGGACCTTCGTGGCCTTTGTGGTTAACGGTTTCGCAAATTGACCTACTACCAAATTGCCCTCTAGATTTCCGATTCCTGGCGCCCTGTGGAACAATGATGGCTCCGAGCTGGGCCCGCATGCATCCATGACCGCCACAACCAACAGCCTTCAACTTGCGCTCCTGTCGGCGGCGGTCCTTGGGTTCCGTCACGGGTTCGATTACGACCACATTGCCGCCATCTCCGACATCACCAGTGTGCAGACCAGTCGCGGGCGCGGCATGCGGCTTGGTTTGCTTTATGCCCTTGGACACGCGGCCATGGTTGCCGTACTGGGCAGCCTTGTCATTCTGTTTCAGCTCTCACTGCCTCGTGGTATGGATCGTATCGCCGAGCGGCTGGTGGGACTGACTTTGCTCGTCCTGGGGGTCTATGTTCTGGGATCGCTGTTCAACGGGAACCCCGCGCCTCGCAGCCGCTTTCACCTTATGGCCGGAGCACTGCGCTGGGTCCATTGGAAGATGAAAGGCTACTGGCACGATCACAATGTCCCGCCTCCCACGGACAAGGCATGGAATTACAGTTCGAAATCGGTACTCATGATCGGCGTTGTGCACGGGCTCGGTGCGGAGACGCCGAGCCAACTGACGATCTTCTTACTGGCAGCGAATCTTGGCGGAATCGGCAAGGGCTTTGTCGGCCTGACGATGTTTATCGCGGGCCTGCTAGTGATGAATACGGTGATGACGGCGTCGGCAGTAGGACTTTTCGGCTTCAGTTCGCGGCTGCCGCGCATTCAGTTTGTGGTTACGGCGCTGACGGCGATCTATAGCCTGGCGGTTGGCGCCTTCTTCCTGTTCGGTTCGGCGGGGCTTCTCCCACCATTGGGATGAGGCTGTGGGCGGGCCGTCTGGACGCGGAATAGTTATCCCCGGGTCATCATGGTAGTGTCATCGTCTGCGGGAATCGCGGCTCCAGGTAATTCTCATCCGGCTGTAATAAATTCTGACAGAATCGCGGACTTAGTAATACAATGGCCGACGGAAGTTACCCGAGGGGGTATTGATGACAAACATCGCTAAGGCAATAGTCCGGCTCCGCGAGGAACGCCGGGACGCTCAGAACCAAGTCCAAAAGCTTGGGGAGGCTATTTCGGTTCTCGAAAAGCTTACCCGAGGCTCGGGCGCAACAGGGCACGCGGGGGCGCCACATCGCGCCAAGCGCGTTCTCTCCGCGGCAGGGCGCCGGAGAATTTCTCTTGCCCAGAAAGCACGTTGGGCCAAGATCAGACAGATAAAGAAAGCAGCCTAACCGTCGGGCGGGCCGAGGCTACGCGAGCTTCCCCTCGCGAGACCGACGCCCGCCGGATTATTGACCACATCCCATAAATATGGGACAATGACTTCATGAAGACTACGTTGGAAATCCCCGATGCCATCTTTCGTCGTGCCAAGACGGTAGCGGCCGCGCGCGGAATTCCTTTTCGAGCGCTTGTCTCCGAGGCCCTGGCGGACAAACTACGCGCCCAAGGCGATAGAGACAGCAAGCCCTGGATGAAGACATTCGGCAAACTCCGTCACCTGCATAAGGAAACGACGAGAATTAACCGGATCATTGAAGAAGAGTTCGACCAGATCGAGACCGAGGATCGAGACTGAGGATCAACAGTGATTCTGGACACCAATGGACTGTCAGCCGTCGCAGATGGCGATGCTGCACTCGAGCCGATCCTTCGCAAAGCAGCTGAGGTCGCCGTTCCGGTAATTGTGTTGGGCGAATACCGATATGGAATTCAGCAATCACGCGACCGGCAACGCTACGAACACTGGCTGACCGAATCGATTCGCAACTACCGGGTACTCGATGTGGATGAGTCGACGGCCATCTCCTACGCAACTCTTCGATCGGAACTCAAGAGGGCTGGAACTCCAATTCCGTCCAACGACGTTTGGATTGCGGCGCTTTGCCGTCAGCATTCTTTCTCCCTCTTAAGCCGAGACCGCCATTTTGATCTTGTTCGCGGAATCGAGCGGATCGATTGGTAGTCTTAGTCTGGATTCGAAAACCCTCACCCTCTCCGTACTTACCAGCACAAGCAGCTTGATGCCACCAGGGTTTCCCTGTATTGACGACCCCGCCAGACCGGGGGTATAGTTCTTCGCCTAGCGCAGTACAGGCTGGACGCTGTCGTGTGCGTCCGCAACCATTCACCTCCGCAACTTTCTGGAAAGCGCAGTGCCGGGGGGCAACAAAATGGAGTTCTCTCGCAGGACTTTTCTCAAAGGCACCGTCCTCGGCGGCGCCGGTTTCTCCGCTCTCGGCTTTGACCTGACTCCGGTTTACGCCCAAACATCGTCACTCAAGATCTCCCGAGCCAGCGAAACGCGCAGCACCTGTCCTTATTGTTCCGTCAGTTGCGGTGTGATCATCTACACGATCGGTGACAAGGCCAAGAACGCGATTCCGCAGGTCGTGCACGTCGAAGGCGATCCCGACCACCCCATCAACCGCGGCACACTGTGCCCCAAGGGATCATCGCTCCAGCAGGACATTCTCAACGACCGCCGCCTGCTGAAGCCGCAAGTACGCCGACCCGGAGCCACCGACTGGGAAGACATTTCCTGGGACCAGGCTTACGCCGAAATCGCGCAGAGGGTCAAGAAAACGCGCGACGACACCTTCCTCGAAAAGGACGCCGCCGGACATACGGTCAACCGCTGCGAGGGCATGGCCTTCACCGGCGGCTGCACCGACACCAACGAATTTAATTATCTGGTCGTAAAAAGTATGCGCAGCCTGGGGGTCTGCTACCTGGAAAACCAGGCCCGTGTTTGACACGGCCCAACGGTCTCCAGTTTGGGGCCCACCTTCGGACGCGGCGCAATGACCAATGGCTGGATCGACATCAAGAACACCGACATGATGTTGATCATGGGCGGCAATCCCGCCGAGAATCATCCCTGCGGCTTCAAGTGGGCGGTCGAAGCCAAAATTCACCGCAACGCGAAAACTATCGTTGTCGATCCGCGCCTGACCCGGACCGCCGCGAACGCGGACATGTATCTCCAGATCCGCGCGGGCGCCGACATCGCCTTCCTCGGTGGCGTGATCAACTACGCTATCACCAACAACCGCATCGCCAAGGACTATCTCCTCAACTACACCAACGCCTCCTTCATCGTCAAAGACGGATTCAAGCTGCCCGAAGACGGCCTCTACTCCGGATTTGATCCCGAGAAAAAGGTGTACGACAAATCCACCTGGAATTATGAAGAAGGTGGAAACCTCACCGGCAAGCCGGCAACCGCCACGCCGGCGGAGAAGATTGCAGCCGTGAAGCCGGGTGCGCCTCCAGTTGCACCTTTGCTCCCTCCGAAGGTCGCGTTCGATCTCTCGCTGCAGCATCCGCGGTGCGTGTATCAACTGCTGAAGAAGCAATACGAGCGCTACACGCCCGAAATGGTGGAGCGCATTACCGGCATTCAGCAGGACCAATTCCTCAAGGCCGCCGACCTGTTCACCTCCGTCCGCAAAGATGGCGACATGAAAAGAGTCGCCACCATTATTTACGCAGTTGGATGGACGCAGCACAGCTTCGGCACGCAGATCATCCGCACCGCCGCCGTCCTGCAACTGCTTATGGGCAACATTGGCCGCGCCGGCGGCGGAGTCAACGCGCTCCGCGGCCACTCAAATATTCAGGGCGCCACCGATATGGCGGGTGTTTTCGACAGTCTCCCCGGCTACCTCAAGATGCCGAGTCCCGCCGATGTTGACCTAGCCGCCTATCTGAAGCGCACGACCCCGACCCAGGCCAAACCCGATCCGTGGGAATCGTTTAATTACTGGTCAAATACGCCGAAATTCGCCGTCTCGTTCCTCAAAGCAATGTACGGTTCAGCGGCCACCAAAGAAAACGACTGGGCCTACAACTATCTTCCGAAGATTGACCGCAACTATTCGTGGGTGAATATCTGGAACGACATGTACGAGGGCAAGGTCAAAGGCATCTTCGCCTTCGGCATGAACGGCGTCATGATCGGCCCCGATTCAAACAAGAATATCGACGCTCTGAAAAAGGCCGACTGGCTGGTGGTTTGCGAAATCTATCCCGACGAGACCAGTGAATTCTGGCGCGCCCCCGGAATTACCGCGGACGAGCAGAGGCAGATCAATACCACCGTGTACCGCTTGCCGGGCGCAGGCTTCGCGGAAAAAGATGGCACGTTCGTGAACTCCGCGCGCTGGCTGCAATGGAAGAACGTAGCTCTGCCGCCGCCCGGACAGGCACGGCTCGACCAGGAAATCCTCGCGACCATCTTTTTGAAAGTTCGCGAGCTCTATCAGAAAGAGGGCGGCAAGTTCCCCGATCCCGTCCTGCACGCCTCGTTCCCGTACACGGACCCGTACAATCCATCGCTCGCTGAGGTCGCAAAGGAACTCAATGGGAAAGCGATCGCCGACATCACCGACCCCAAAACCAACACGACGATCAAGGCCGGCCAGCAACTTCCAGGGTTTGCCTGGCTCAAAGACGACGGCACAACTCTCTGTGGGAACTGGATCTATTCTGGATCGTGGACCGAAGCCGGCGCCATGATTCAGCGTCGCGGAACCGAAGACCCATCCGGCCTCGGCATTTATCCCAACTGGGCGTGGTCGTGGCCCGCGAATCGCCGCGTTCTCTACAACCGCGCCTCCTGCGATGTCGACGGCAAGCCCTGGGATCCTTCGCGTCGCCAGGTTTGGTGGGATGAAGCCAGGCAAAGCTGGGTGGGCGTCGATGTTCCCGATTTCAAACCGGACTCCCCGCCCAAGGATCACATGGGCCCGTTCATCATGAACCCGGAGGGTATCGGACGTTTGTTCGTTCCGCTCGGCGGAATGCAGGACGGACCTTTCCCCGAATTCTACGAACCGATCGAAAGCCCGATCGCGAATCTATTGCATCCGAACCAGTCCAACAATCCGGTCGTAAAAAAATATAAGACCGACATGGACAAGTATGCGAAAACCGGCGATACCGAATTCAACGTTATCTGCACCACGTATCGCCTGACCGAGCACTATCACTACTGGACCAAGAACAACCCTATGAACGTGCAACTCGTGCCGGAGCCGTTTGTCGAAGTCCCCGCCGAACTGGCCGACCGCATGGGCATTCACGGCGGCGAGAAGGTAAAGGTCACCAGCGCGCGCGCTCACTACATCGCCAAGGCGATGGTCACGCGCCGCATCCGGCCCATGAAGATCGATGGCAAGGAGACGTTCCAGATCGGTATCCCCATTCATTGGGGCTTCCGCGGCATTGTGGAAGATGAAGGCAAGACGGCGAAGACGCTGGCAAATCAGTTGACGCCGACGGTGATCGATCCAAACGCGTTTACGCCAGAATTCAAAGGCTTTTTAGTGAAGATCGAAAAAGTATAGCCCGTGGAGCGACGGGCGTCCTCGCTCGTCCTGCACGGAATTGGAAGGCCGGGCGAGGACGCCCGTCGCTCCACGAGCAAGTAAGGATGGGAGATGGCAGACCGCAAGGCACTACAAACCGAAATGATTTCCGGCCATTCCGGATCCTCGGCCGGCCAGGGCATGCAGCGCGACCTCGAAGTCTGCAAACTGGTCGACACCACCACCTGCATCGGCTGCAAAGCCTGCGAAGTAGCGTGCATGGAATGGAATGACTTGCCGTTCTCTCCGACCACCTTCGACAACACCTACCAGACCATGCCCGAAACGCGCTGGAATTTCTGGAACCTCATCAAGTTCAATGAGCACCAGAACCCGGATGGCACGATCCAGTGGCTCATGCGCAAGGATCAATGCATGCACTGCGCCGACCCCGGCTGTCTGGCGGCTTGCCCCGCCGACGGGGCCATCGTGAAGTACTCCAACGGCATCGTCGACTTTAACCAGGAAAACTGTATCGGCTGCGAATTCTGCGTGTCCGGTTGTCCCTTCAATATTCCGCGCTTCAATCCCGAGACTAAGCGCGTTTATAAGTGCACACTCTGCTCCGACCGCGTTGGCGAGGGTCTCGAACCGGCCTGCATCAAGGCATGTCCGACCGGCTGTCTCAAGTTCGGCTCCAAGGACGACATGAAATTCATCGCCGAGGAGCGCGCCAAACAACTGCGCGATAATTTCGGCTGGCAAAATGCCGGCGTCTACGATCCGCAATCGGTCGGCGGAACCCACGTGATCTATGTGCTCCACGACGCGACCGATCCCGAACGCTACGGCGGCCTGCCGAAGAATCCGCAGATCCCCTGGACTTACACAGTGTGGAAGTGGCTTTTCAAACCCGTGCTCGGAGCCTTCGCGTTGTTCGGAGCTGTCGGCATTATCTGCCATCACGTGACTAACGGTGCGCGCG
>WNFH01001220.1_pt1 | contig 17303 bp, 18 predicted proteins | sample 5400411 | NCBI WGS metagenome assembly WNFH01 (sample SAMN13153347, study PRJNA577476) | soil metagenome | isolation source: 200 cm saprolite under Douglas fir tree site 2 hole 3 | place: USA:California | collected 2015-04-18
TTTTTGCCGGAGCTTTTGGTGGGAAAGTGACCGGGCGGGTGACGATGCGATTCGACGGGCTGCGATTCAGGGCAGACACCCATGTGCAAGACGTGAGGCTCGCGGCGGTACTGCCGTCGATCGAACATCGCGACTTCCCTATCGACAAGCTGCACAGGGACGCAGGGGTCACCGCAGACACGGTAGAAACCTGGAGCGGCCCTTTCGAGCACTTCGAAATCTCCGCGAATACGATATGGGAGACTCCCGAACGACCGGCGGAACACCATCAACCCGTGAGTGCAGCCTGGAAATTCCGCTATCGTTATGATCCCAACATCCTGACGATCGATTCCGGTGAATTCGAAACGCCGTCGTCGCGCGGAACCATCGACGGCATTCTGGCTCCGCACAACTCAACGTTGAATGTGCGCTTTGAGACGGGGGCTCTGGAGACCTACAAGGATTTTATTAACGGAGTGCGCGGAGCTGCGCCGGGTTCCGCGGAAGCTGCGAAACAAATCTCGGGGAGTGTGCGGTGGGATGGCAAGATTCTGGGCCCCTCCAGCGGCCCTGCTTTTCAAGGACACTTGCGGGGGGAGCACGCGCGTTACGACGGCGTCTTCGTGGATTTCCTCGAGGGTGATCTGACCTACTCGCCTGTGGAGCTGGCGCTGGGGCGCGGACATGCCCGCAGTGGCGATACGGAAGCGGATATCGAAGGAAGACTTTCCCTGACAAAATGGAATTTCCTGCCTGGGAACGACTGGACAGCCGACGTGAATCTGGAAAAAATCCCGGCTGAAAGTCTGGAACACCTGCTCGGGATGCCTTTCCCCGTGAAGGGTTCATTGACGGGGCAATTTCACGGGCGAGGCACTCGAGAGCATCCAAACGTTGCCGGCCTCTTCGATCTGGCCGATGGCAAATTGTACGGACTGTCCTTCGATCGGCTCCGCGGGCAACTGAACGTGTCGCCGGATGAGGTGCGCATCGCGGATGCGGAGCTGCGATTCTTCCGTCCAGGAAAAGAAAATGGGCGCGGCGCGGGAATTGTCACTGGATCGGCTGGTTACCGCTACGGGGGTCAGACGCTTTCCGCTGACCTCGTGGGCGCTGCGCTTCCGCTGGAAAATTTTGAAAAATTGCAATCGACGCGGCTGCCTGTAGGAGGCCAGGTATCTTTCCGGCTGAAGGCCAATGGCCCGTTGAGGTCACCGCTCGGCGAAGGGACGCTCCGAGTCGTGGACCTCCGAATCGGCGAGGTGACGGTGGGAAGCTTCACCGGCAATCTGGCATCAGACGGCCGCACGGCACATCTGGAATTGGGCTCCGCGATGACCACAGGAGAAGTTTCCGGCGGCTACACACTCGGACTTGCCGATCCCTATCCGCTGAGCGGGAAGGTCTCGATCAAGAACATTGACCTGGACCCCTTCCTGCTCACCGCATTGCACCTGAAAGAATTCAGCGGGCATGCGATCGCCGATGGCGATATCTCTGTGAATGGTTCGCTGAAGCAACCGCAGAACATCATCGTGGATACAAATCTGTCGCGTCTGGCAATGAATTACGCCAACGTGCGGCTGGAAAACAGCGGCCCGGTTCATTTCCGTTCGACGAAGGATAGCCTGGAGATCAATCCAGTCACGCTGCGGGGAACGGACACCAATTTGCAGATTACGGGTGCGGTGCTGTTTGCCGGGCGCCGCACGGTCGCATTGCGTCTCAACGGCTCTTTGGACCTGCGGCTTCTCAGCGGTTTTGTGCCCGATGTCGACGCACGCGGTCCGGCGCAAATCAACGCTTCCTTCGAAGGGACACTAGATCGGCCGCGCATCACCGGCCGCGTGCACATCGAAAATGCTTTCGCCCGCGCTAAGGATTTCCCCACGGGACTCAGCGCCATCAAGGGCGACGTGGTATTCGACGCGACGCGTCTGACCTTCGAGAATATGAGCGCGGAATCCGGCGGAGGCACGCTGTATCTTACCGGCAGCGTGAATTACGAGGAGAGCCCGCTTCGCTACGACGTCAGCGTTCGCACCGATCGCGTGCGCATCCGCTATCCGGAGGGCATAAGCTGGCTTGTGGGAGGTTCACTGAGGCTGACCGGCACGCCGGCAGCGGGACTGCTCTCCGGACGGGTGATCATCGATCGAGTCACCCTCACGCAAGGTCTCGAGGTCGCGGCCATATTGGTGTCGGCGAAGGAAGGCATCCGCAGCCCGACTACCAGTTCAGCGTACCTGCGCAATCTGCAATTCGATATCGAGGCCTTGTCGGCGCCCGATGCACGCATGGAATGGCCCGGCGCGCAACTGCAGGCCGATGCGAATCTACGCGTGCGTGGAACCTGGGAGCATCCGATTCTTCTAGGGCACATCCACATCCTGTCCGGTGATTTATATTTTGCGGGCAATCGTTACCGTGTTTCGCGTGGAGACGTGAACTTTTCCAATCCTTTCCGGCTGGATCCGGTTTTGAACGTGGAAGCAACCACGACGATTCAGCAATATGAGATCACGCTGAATTTCAATGGCCCGGCCAGCAAGCTCACGCTGGCGTATCGCTCCGATCCGCCCCTTCCGGCGAACGACATCGTGACCTTGCTGGCTCTAGGGCAAACCAGCTCCGAGGCTACCGCGCGGAGCGGCGGTACCTCGCAGAGTGGAACAGCAGGGGCTTCGGCGATACTCTCGGAAGCGATCTCAAGCCAATTGGGCGGCCGCCTGGAGCGGCTGTTCGGGATAACGCGCTTTCGCGTTGATCCCGGCCTCGCCGGAGTGGGCTCGACGGGCTCCCAACAAAACGCGGCGTCGCGCATTACGGTCGAGCAACAGGTTACTCGCAACCTTACCATCACCTATGTTTCGAATGTAAGCTCGACGCAGCAGCAGGTCATTCAAGTGGAATACAACGTGGACCGGAACGTCTCCGTTGTCGGGCTGCGCGATCAGAACGGAACGTTCGGCATTGACATAAAAATCAAAAAGCGCTTTAAGTAGCAGGAAAGCGCTCCCTGAGCTGCAATTCGCATTATTGCGGATTTTGCTGTTGGGGCGGCGCTTGCTGGGACGCTTGCCCCTGTCCACGCTGTTGTCCCCGGCGCTGCTGCCAGAGGCGCTGGCTCTGACCGTTCCCGAGCCGTGCCGACTGTCCAATCTCCGGATTCTGTTGCTTCAATTCCGCGAGCGCATCCTTGGCGGCTCTCGTGTTCGCAGCACGGATCGCAGCCTGCGTTTCACGCCCGATCTTGGGCATCTCCGCGGCGACCTTCTGACCCAGCGGCGAGCCGTAGAACTGCAGCAGCCCCTTGATTTCGTCATCGGTGAAGTGCTTGTCGTAAGATCCCACGAGTTGATCCGTGACCTGGCCAACGTCGAATTTCTTCTGGTAGCTGGCGGCGAAGGCATTCACAAAGGCCTGGCCTTTGTCGTTGTCGGGCACGGTGGCAAGCAGTTTTTCCCGGGACTGTTCGATGGCGGAGTTCGCGCCGTCCTGCACGAGGTCCCGCGCGCCGACCAGCTCCATCAGCGAACGAATGTCCGCTTCTTTCGCCGGGTCAATGGAGGAATTTGCCTGATAAGGGGCAGCGCTGTTCTGTACCTGGATCGCGTTTTGGTGCGCCGCTTGCACGGAGTTCTGTGATGCTCCCTGAATCACCAGGAAAAAAGTGCCGACATAAATAATGACCAGTGCAAAGACCGCTTTCATGGGTGCCTCCGTGGCGGCTGCGCTCGTGTTTGCGCCACGCCTCCGATTTTAGGAAGAGCCGTGAAGCGACGCGACTGAATCGCGGTACAGTCGTGCCGCGTCGTTCACTGGCCCAACGTTCAGGTCCGGCAAGGGCGAGCGGATTTCTGTTACGATGCCTCGCGATGAACAAGACAAAATTGCAGAGTGGTGCGTCCTCAGGAGCGTCCGACCGCACGGCGATTGTTGAACGAGAAAAAGGCCTCCGCCAAGACCTCTCACCGCGGCAGGTCGCCATGATCGGGCTGGGCAGCAGCATCGGGACGGGTTTGTTCCTAGGCAGCGCCATTTCCGTGAAGCTGGCGGGGCCGGCGGTGATTCTGAGCTTTATTGGTGCAGCGTGTATCGCGGTGACGATGATGTGGGCGCTGGCGGAAATGGCCGCGGCGCACCCGGCAGCAGGTTCGTTTGGACTCTACGCGGAGATGTACTTGCATCCGTGGGCGGGATTTGCCGTTCGGCTCACCTACTGGATGTGCATGATGGTGGTGGTCGGCAGCGAAGTCGTGGCCGCATCGATTTATTGCAAATTCTGGTTTCCGGAAACTCCGGCGTGGGTTTGGATTGGCTTGTTCTCGCTTGTGATTCTCTGTATCAACTCCATCAGCATCGGAAGCCTTGGAACAGTTGAATATTGGCTTTCGATGGTCAAGGTAGTGACCATTGTTGTTTTTCTGATGCTAGGGACGGCGCTGCTGTCCGGCGTAGGATTTCCGAAAGTCGGCTTCGCGAGCTATACGGCGCACGGGGGTTTTCTTCCGAACGGCTGGAAGGGCGTTGGCTTGGGCGTCGTTTTGGGGCTTTTCAGCTTTTTCGGAATCGAAGTTGTGGGAAGCACGGCCGGCGAAGCAGCGGATCCAAGCGTGGCAGTTCCGAAGGCAATGCGCAGGACACTCGGTGCGCTGGTGTTGTTCTACGTCGCTGGGCTCGCGCTTGTCGTTGGAATTGTTCCGTGGACGCAAATAGGGCTCGGTGAAAGTCCGTTCGTGCGCGTTTTTCAGACCGTGGGTATTCCTGCGGCGAGTCACATCATGAATTTCGTGGTGCTGACGGCGGCGCTCTCCAGTGCGGTCGCCAATTTGTATTTTGCGGCGCGGCTGGCTTTTTCCCTGGCGCGCGGCGGCTATCTGCCAGCGGCGGTGGGCCGTTTGAGCGGAAAAAACATGCCGGTGGTTGCGGTGCTGGCTTCGGCAGGAGGAATGGTAGCGGCGCTTGTTCTTTCGGAGTACTTTAAGGATTCACTTTTTGTGTTCATGATCGGGCTCAGCACGTTTGGGGCGCTGTTTGCGTGGCTGATTACGTTGTTGACACATGTTGCGTTCCGTCGCTTTCACAAACGACTGGCAAGACCATACCTTCAACTGGGGCCGTCGGGGCCCTGGGCGTCCCTCCTGGGGTTGGGAGGAATAGTGGCGGTCTTGGTTTCAACCTGGTGGGTGCCGGGATTTCGTATTACCTTGCGGGCTGGAGCACCCTGGCTGGCGTTCATCACGGTATGCTACTTTGCTTGGAGAAGGACCCGATCCAGTAGGCCAGTCGAAGGAGGAGCGCACGATGGATGAACTTCTGAAGTGGCGCGGGGAATTTCCGATCCTTGACCGTACCACATACATGATCAGCAATTCGCTGGGTGCGATGCCTCGCGGCGTGTATGAGGCGTTGCGCTCCTACGCCGATTCCTGGGCGGAACGCGGAGTTCGTGCATGGGAAGAAGGCTGGTGGGAGATGGCCGTTGGCGTCGGTGACCAGATCGCGCCGCTGATCGGAGCGGGCGCGGGCGAGATATCGTTGCACCAGAATGTGACGCTCACCCAGGCGGTGATCTCGTCCTGCTTTGACTTCCGCGGGCCTCGCAACAAAGTCGTAATGGTCGAGCTGGAGTTTCCTTCGATCCAGTATTTCTACCATGAACAAAGCCGGCTCGGCGCCCGCGTCGAGGTCGTTCCATCGCCGGACAACATTCGAATTGATCTCGATAGGCTGCTCGCGGCCATCGACGAAACGACGCTCCTCGTTCCAATTTCACAGGTTCTTTTCCGTAGTTCCTTCATCGTCGACGCGCGTGCCATTATTGAGCGGGCACACCATGTCGGCGCGCACGTGATTCTCGATGTTTTTCAGGCCGCCGGAACGATTCCTCTCGACGTTCGCAGCCTGGGTGTTGATTTTGCGGTAGGCGGAGTCCTCAAGTGGCTCTGTGGCGGACCGGGTGTCGCCTATCTCTATGTCCGTGAAGACTTGCGCGCCAAGCTGCGCCCCGCGCTTACAGGCTGGATCGCGCACCGCAGTCCCTTTGCTTTCGAAACCGGCCCCATCGATCCGCGCGACGACTCCTTCCGCTATCTGAACGGCACTCCACACATTCCCGCGCTCTACGCGTGCCAGCCCGGACTGGAGATCGTTAACAAGGCCGGCATCGGAGCAATCCGCGAGAAGTCCGTGCGGATGACCGCGCGCCTCATCGAAGGCGCTCGAGCTCGGGGCTGGCGCGTGAACACGCCGGAAAACCCTGCCGAGCGTGCCGGAACGGTCTCAGTGGAATGCCCGCATGCCTACGAGGTTTGCCGCGAGCTACTCGCCCGGGACATCATGGTCGACTACCGTCCCAAAGCCGGCGTGCGCGTCTCGCCACACTTCTACAATCGCGAGGATGAATGCGACTTTACCCTCGGACAAATGGAGGAGATTTTGAAAACCGGATCATGGGAAAGACATGCGGCGGCAGTTACACATGCTTGAGAAAAAAGAATACGCTGCCCAGCGTCTCGAAATGATTGAAAAGCAGTTGCGCCGCCGCGGCATCAGCGATGCCGCCGTGCTTGGGGCGATGACGGCAGTGCCGCGGCACGAATTTGTTGCCGAGGAGCTGCGTTCGCACGCGTATGATGACCTCCCCTTGCCCATCGGCGGTGGTCAAACGATTTCGCAACCGTACATTGTTGCGGCCATGACCGTCGCGTTGCATTTGCAGCCGGGCGACCGCGTGCTTGAAATTGGCTCGGGCTGTGGCTATCAGGCCGCCGTGCTCTCCCTCTTAGCCAAGGAAGTTTTTACCATCGAGCGGAGGCCGGAGCTTGCTTCCAGTGCTTCCGCGAAGCTAGCGCGGCTCGGCTACGCGAATGCGCATGTTCATTGCGGTGACGGAACACTCGGCCTGCCGGAACTCGCTCCTTTCGACGCCATCCTCGTTGCCGCTGCCGCTCCTGGGGTTCCGAAGCCGCTCCTCGCGCAGCTTGCCGAAGGCGGCCGCATGATTCTCCCCGTGGGGGCCGCGGAACATCAGGAATTGCAGCTCATCAGGAAGCGTGGCGATACTTTCCCAATGAAGATTTTAGAAGGCTGCCGATTTGTGCCGTTGGTCGGCCACCATGGCTGGCGGGAATCTTCCTAGCGATGAGCCCGACGGTCCCCGACCTCTCCATCATCATCCCCTCGTACAATGAGGAATTGCGCCTTCCGGCCACGCTGGAGCGGATTGCGGCATACCTTTCGGCCACCGTGCGGGAAGCGGAAATTCTGGTCGTGGACGACGGCTCGAAGGATGGGACGGCTGCCTTGGCGAATTCTCTTCGCGGGAAAATTCCCGCGCTGCGCGTGGTTTCGAATGGCGTCAACCGAGGCAAAGGCTACAGTGTGCGCCACGGCATGCAGGAAGCGCGTGGCCGCATCGCGCTTTTCACGGACGCGGATCTTTCCGCGCCGATTGAGGAAGCCGGCAAACTCATAGCGGCATTGGAGACCAATGACGTGGCAATTGGCTCCCGGGCGATGGACCGCAGCCTGATCAGCGTGCACGAGTCGCCCTTCCGCGAATTCGCCGGAATCATTTTCAACAAGATTGTGCGAAGCATCTTGTGGCTTCCCTTTGTCGATACGCAATGCGGCTTCAAAGCGTTCCGGCGCGAACACTGCGCGATCATCTTCGAGCAACAGACGATTGAACGATTCGGGTTCGACCCGGAGTTGCTGTACCTGGCGCGGCGTCATGGCCTGCGCGCCGTTGAAATTCCGGTGCGCTGGGGGCATTCGCCAGCCACGAAAGTCAGCATGCTGCACGACAGCATTCAGATGTTTATCGACGTTTTCACCATCCGGTGGAATTCGCTGAGGGGCCGTTATCCGCACAGGGCGTGATTCAAACCTCCACTGCTTTGGGCCATAAAGTACTTGACAAGCCCGAGTCCCTTCGATAGCCTTCCTTTTATGGCGACCTCCGGTCCGCTTCGCTCCCCGCCACGTGAGCCTATCCCCATCGACGCTCGCGCCGCCGATCATCTCCGCTACATCCGCGAAACCATGGAGAGCGCCGCCGAATTTACTGCCGTGCCCGGCTGGGGCGGCGTGGCGATGGGGGTTACGGCGCTGGTGGCCGCGTTTGCAGCTTCGCGGCAGACCACGCCTCGGGCCTGGTTGGCGGTCTGGCTGGTCGAAGCCTTCGTCGCCGTGGCCATAGCGGCACCTGCGGCGGCCACCAAAGCGCACCGCGCCAACTCTGCACTTTTCTCCGGGCCAGGCCGCAAATTCGTTCTTAGTTTTGCACCGCCGATTGTCGTCGGCGGCCTTTTGACCTACGCTCTTTATCACGCTGGCTTTCTCGCCGCCCTGCCGGGCGCTTGGCTCTTGTTGTACGGGACTGCCATTGTTACGGGCGGGGCGTTTTCCGTGCGTGTTGTGCCGGTGATGGGTTTGTGCCTGATGTTGCTCGGCGGCGCAGCGCTTTTCGCGCCGGCCGTTTGGGGAGATGCCCTCATGGCCGGTGGCTTTGGTGTCGTACAGATCGGCTTTGGCTGGTGGATCGCCCGGCATTATGGAGGTTAGTGCCGTTCCAACTATTTGAGCCAAACAGTGGTCCAAAGATCGGACGGGAAAATGGAAAGGGCATTCTCGAAGGGATTCGCTCGAACAAGTTGGAACAGCACTAACATGAAATCGCATGGCTAAATCGTCTACAGCGCATCAAGAACGTGTGCAGCGGTCTCGCGAACGCGGCGTCCCCCTGGAAGCCATCCGGAATCCGGCCCGGGAAGCGGCGCCCGCGGACCTGGACCGGCTGATTCACGAGCGCATCCGCCTGGGTATCGTCAGCGCGCTGGCGGTGAACCGCTCGCTGACTTTTAACGAACTGAAAGCGCTGCTGAAAACCACCGACGGCAACCTGAGTGTTCACGCCCGTAAGCTGGAAGAGGCTGATTACATTGTTTGCACGAAGTCTTTCGCCGGGCGCTTGCCGAAGACGGAATTTCGCCTGGCGGCAGCCGGGCGGCGAGCGCTGGAGCGCTACCTCAATCACATGGAGGCGCTGATCCGCGCGACGCGCGAAGGCTAGGAGCAAAATTTTTTGGCCCGCCACTTTGTATTGCAGAGTAGTTTGTGTCACTTCCTCCGCGGCGGAGAAAGAACATGCTCATGCATCCTCTGACCCTACGGCAAATTCCCACCGCGCAGCCGGCCATCGTCCAGCCTCCGCGGCTCCATGTAGCGATCATCTCGGACGGCAATGGCCGCTGGGCCACTTCGCGGGGTTTGCCGCGCTCCGCTGGCCATCGCGCGGGCGCCGAAGCCGCTCGCCGAGTTATCGAAGCCGCGCCCCGCATCGGGATTCACACACTGACGCTTTTCGCGCTCTCCTCCGCGAATTGGAAGCGTCCCGCTGCCGAAGTCCACGCGATCTTGCGGCTTCTTCACGAATACCTTCTCACAGAAACGACGCACTGCATCGACGAAGGTGTGCGGCTCAGCATCATCGGGCGCCGGGATCGCTTGCCCGCCACGCTGCGTCAGGCTATCGCGGATTCGGAAGCCGCTACGGCGCAGGCCACGCGTCTGCACCTTCGGCTAGCGGTGGACTATTCCGCCCGCGAAGCCATTTATCATGCCGCCTGCCGCTTTTACAAAGTTACTGAGCTTTCTCCCGAGTCTTTCAGCACCGTGCTTGCGGAAGTCCACCGCGGAGGATCGACGGAAGTCGATCTGCTGATTCGTACCGGCGGCGAGCAGCGGCTTTCCGATTTTCTATTGTGGGAATGCGCCTTCGCGGAATTCGTGTTCCTGCAAAAACGCTGGCCGGAGTTTACCGCCGCCGATCTGGAGGCGGCCGTGAAGGAATTCAGCATACGCGAACGCACTCGCGGTGCATTGCCGGATGCCATCGCTGGTTGATCCGAATCAAGCGAAGTTGGAGAACAGACCATGCCGGAATTCACGCCGCACTTTGCCCTGGTCGGCGATTTAGGTCCGGGCGGCTGCCAGCTTCAGCTCTCGAATTCCCGCGAAAGCATCGAAATCGCCCTGATCGCGCGGCCCATTATTTTGCGGCCCGCCGCCCGCGATCCATCGCGAAGGCTTTCTTCAGGACGCGTGTCGCCGTCTCCGTGAGATGAAATCGGGCGAGTTCCTCTTCGGTCGCGAATGCGACGTCGGTTACATCACTCCCCGCGCGGGGCTCACCGGCGAGGCGTTCGCAAAGATAGTCTGCGATGACGAAGTGAAACCGCGGCCTTCGTCTCGACTCTGAGCCCGTTGATCCCTCTTCCAGGTAAATCCGGTCGAACACCTCGATCAGCTCGAGGACGCGAACCTCGATTCCCGTTTCTTCCAGCAATTCGCGAGTGACGCCTTCTTCCAAACTCTCGCCGATCTCCAACATGCCGCCCGGGATGGACCATTCGCCGCGCAACGGTTCGCTGCCGCGGCGGATCAGCAGCGTGCGGCCCTGATCGATAATAACGCCCCCGATGCCAACCACCGGCCGTCCGGGGTACTCTCTGGAAGATGTCATTCGAATGGTCCTTCTGCCCATGACGCGATGGCGTTCAAAGCAGCACTGCCATGCACGAGAGTTGACTTCATGTGCCGCGGTATATAATACGCTGCACAGTGGCGGGCACGGTCCTCGTACCCTCACACTGCAAACGACTGTACGGAGAGTGGAGCCGTGATCCGTTGCCCTGAATGTTCCGCCGAAATCGATGTCGACGAAGACGAAGTCGAAGAAGGCGAGATCCTCAGCTGTCCCGAATGCGAATCCGAACTCGAGGTCTCGCAGACGCATCCCGTCCACCTGAACCTTATCGCCGATGACTCGGACGAGGAGGACGACGAGGAAGATGAGGAGAAGACCGCAGAAAATGGCGACCTCATCGACAAGGACGAGGACGAGGAAGACGAAGAAGAGGACGAGGAGTAACAGGCGCCCTGCGCCGCCTGGCATCTTCCTGTGCTCGAGCAGCCATCTAAGCTTCCAAGGAGCAACAGAATGCACCGCCCACCGTTAAGCACCATTCTCTGCACGACAGCGATTGTGGTTTCGTTTTTTGCAGCATTTGCACGAGCTCAGGAGCCTGCGCCACCGCCGTCCAGTTCCATCCCCGCTTCGCACGCTCCCGCGCTTACGCCGGCCAATCCGGGCAAGAAAAAATACGGTCACGTGGATGATTTTCTCATTCGCGGAACCGTCTTTACCGACAAAGCGCTTTCGTTCCCTGGCGTGCAGGTGCGCATCCGGCGGATGGGTGAGAAGAAATTCCGCTGGGAGAGCTACACGAATTCCCGCGGCGAATTTGCAGTGCGTGTACCCCAGGGCTCAAGCTATGAACTGGTGGTTCGCGCGAAGGGTTTCGCGGAGCAGACGCGCGCCATCGATGCGAAAATTGGCGCGAACGAGGAAAGCGTGGCGTTCCGAATGCAAACAACGGAGGGAGGCAGGGGATGAACGTGCGGCGACGTATTTGCGGTTTTGCGGTGATTCTCGCGTTTTTTGCGTTTGTTGGCGTTGCTCAGGACAAAAAACGTGAAGCGCAGCTCCGCACCGTCCGCGGCGTGGTGACGGATAAGTCCGATAGCCCTCTTTCCGGGAGCGTCGTTTTTCTGAAAAACGCGCGCACCAATTCCGTGCGCAGCAGCTACACCGATGACACCGGCAATTACCGCTTCAGCGGGCTGGATCCGAATGCGGACTACGAACTCCATGCGGAAAAAGAGGGCGCCAAATCCGCAACTCGTACGGTCTCCAGTTTCGACAGCCGCAAGGACATTGTTCTGAATCTCAAAATCGACAAAAGGAAGAGCTGAGCTTCTCCCACCTTCCCGTGCATGGCCGCACCGCGAACGTATCAGGTTATCGAATCGGGGCTGCAGACGGCCAATTTGTGTGATACGAGCATCTGACTCGGGTACACTGAAGAAATACTGGAATAGAGTGTCGTTCTTAAGATCGAGGGAATCCTATTGCGCTACAGAAATATCTATAGGTTATCGGTGCTAGTTCTTGTGCTTGCCACGGAAGCGGCGACTTGTACAGCGCAGGACAAACCGGACGCTCCAACGCCACAGCAGAGTGCCGCGTCCTCCACGCCGCCTTCTTCAACGGAGGAGGCCCGGGCTCCTAATAAGAGCGACAAAAACAAGGATGCTCAAGGGAAGGACGGTCAGAGCCAGACCAGCGGCACCTCGAATGACCGGCTCTTTTTTACCCTGCCCAACTTTCTGACGCTGGAGAACGCGAACCAGGTTCCGCCGCTCACGACGGGACAGAAGTATCGGGTCGTGGTTCGGAGTTCTTTCGACTATGTACTGTACCCCTGGTACGGATTCCTCGCAGGCATCAGCCAGGCGGAGAACAGTGAGCCCGGCTACGGCCAGGGTGCGGCGGGGTACGGAAAGCGGTACGGAGCGGCCTTCGCCGACGGCACGATTGAGAATTTCTTGACTAGCGCAGTGTTTCCGTCTTTGTTGCGTCAGGACCCCCGGTTCTTCCAATCCGGCAGCGGAGGTTTCTGGCGCCGAACTGGCTATGCCATGAGCCGCGTTATCATCACGCGAGACGATTCTGGCCATTCGCAGGCCAACTACTCCGAGATTGTCGGCAGCGCCCTTTCCGCAGGTATTTCCACATATAGCTACCATCCACGCGCGGATCGAAACGTGAGGAATGCGGCGAGTGTGTGGGGTTCACAAGTCGGGTACGACACGATAACTTTTGTCGTCAAAGAGTTCTGGCCCGACATTCGGCGCAAGCTGCACAAGAAATAGAAACGTTTTCCACCGGGAAGGTGGAATCAATTCACTGCTTGCTTCTGCACTTTCGCAAGGCAGCATGTGACGGACACGTCGTGCGCTTCAATCATTCAACGGCGAGAGAACCTGGATTGCGCGGGGCACGACTTCAATATCCACAGGGGTCGTCCCGATAATTTCACCGTCACCGTGGAACAAACATGGCCGGTTCGTCGTCAGCCGGACTCGTTGGGCTCTCCAGCGCTTCACCCGAGAAGTGCGCAACTCACCGCTTGCCATCAATCGAGGCAGTAGCGCCAACACCCCGATCTTGCTGAGATCTTCAATCATAACGACGTCCAACAACCCGTCATCGAGTGTCGCGCCAGGCGCCAGTCTAAGACCGGCACCATAGGTCGGGGAATTCAATACCGCTGTGAGCAACGCTCGCCCCTCCCACGAAAGGAGGTCGCTCCCCGGAAAATCGATAAGAACCTCGATGGGCAAGTACTCCACAAGCGCCCGTAGCGCAGACGCGATGTAACGAGATCGACCTGGAAGACGACGGTAAGCACCACTCGCGTAGCGCCCCGCCTCGGCGTCAAGTCCAATACCCCCTCCGCCGGCAAACAAGCGAGTTCGCCCTTCGACAGTGCGCACTCTCACAAGATCCACGAAGCGCGGATTGCCAGGCAGAATGGCTTCCGCCGCTTTCACGGGATCATGCGGCAACCCGAGCGCGGCGGCAAAATCATTTCCCCCTCCGGAGGGAAGGACTCCTAGGAGCACCTTGGCCCCGAAGGCTGCATTCGCCAGCGCCTGAAACGTGCCATCTCCCCCCATCGCAAAAAGCGCGCGCTGTCCTTCCGAAATGGCCTTTTGTGCGGACGACTCGAGTTCTGCCGAACTGTTCGTCATGACAAATTGCACAGGAATGTGGAACGATTCGAATCGCTTCTGGATTTGCGCCAGATAAAAGCGTGCTCGGCCTCCTCCGGCTGCGGAGTTGACAAGTATGATGAGACCAGAGTTGCGCAGAATGCTGGGAGCTTCCGCGCGATCCTTCATGCTTCTGCTCCTCCGCTCCAGACAATTAATTTACGTTCACCGATTTTCAAGAACACATTTCATCGGTCTTTGCGCATTTCATCCGCTGGAATGCGAGTTGAGCATACTACCTCTGAACCGATCCGGCCTGTAGCCGGTTGTAAGCGGCGCTCTTGGTGCTCGGGACGGTTATGGGCAGCATGCTCGTGGAAGGAAATCAGTCGCTTAAGCGCGGGATTACGACCTTGGATCCAGATCGATAACGGGCCTAAAGATTGGTGCCGGCGGGGGGAATCGAACCCACGGCCTAGGGATTATGAGACCCTCGCTCTTCCACTGAGCTACGCCGGCGTGAGGCAGTTCTTTATGCTACGGATTCGCCTGCGAACGTGTCAAGGCGTTGTGCTCAGCACACGGGCGGCAGACCTTTACTCGATCCATGAACGAGCAGCCCAATTAAGTTGAATCGCTTTGGGCGAACTGAGTGCGGTGGAACGCGCGGAGCGATACCAGCCCGCAAACTTTGTGCTTGCTGTCTGACACTGCAGCCAAGCTAGTCCTATAATCTTTAGTACTAGGGTACTGTTGACCCGTACAGTCCCAAAACCTATCCTGTACGGGATCGAACACTGTACCACCCATCAGGGTAGGCGAAAGTCTATCGAAATGATGGGAAAGGATGGTGTGTATCGATTCGTCGCAGGCTCATCGATTGAATTGCTTGACATTGATGTACTAACAGATAGACTGCCTCCTGGCTTGTTTCGTACCTCGGAGGCACAATGTCACGTAAACTCGCGGTTATTTTCCTGGCCATGTTCGTTTTGGTCGGGGCGATGGGCTTGAAAACTCTGGTAGCGGCTCACGCCGACGGCGTAGTGATGGCCAACGGCACGGGCCCCGTAGCACCCCGGCCCCCCAACAGGTAGTTTATACTTCTGCGGTCTAGGTCGGCCGCGGGTTGGACTGGGGCGCAGAAACGGAATATGTGCTCGGTCCTACGCAACTTCTAGTCTGGTCCCTGGGAATCCTCCTGGAAGCGGCCGTTTTGGTGTGTGCCGCCGCCAGGCATTCTTTACGCCGCTATTTTTTCCTCAATCTGTACATGGGGGCTACTCTCCTCGTTGAAATCGGTCGTTTTCAGATCGTTAGGAGCTTCGGATATAGTTCGCAGGAATTTTCCTATTTTTACTATTATTCGGACGCGCTTCTCACGATTCTTCTCTATTTCGTATTGATCAGTCTCTACGCTCTCGTCTTCGATGAGATGAATGCAGAAAAGCACGTCCGCCTGGGCGCGGTGTTGTTGCTGGGCGGGACAGCTCTCTTTTCTTACGCGGTAATATACCAATCGTCCGGAAGGATGCTAAGCAGCTTCGTGATTGAGCTTTCCCAGAATCTCTATTTCGTCGGGTTGGTTCTTACGTTTGTCCTGTGGGGAGCGATACTCAAGCTCCGTGAGACGCGGACACGAGTGATCCAGTTCGTGCTTTCTTTGGGTGTCTATTTCAGCGCGCTCGCAGCCACCTATGCGCTGTCCAATCTATTTCCCAATCTCGATTGGCCTAGAACCTATTTGGGCCAGGCAATTGGATTTTTGTTACCGCTCGCCTGGGCTCACGCCTTTTGGCGGGTCCCCGAAGAGGCGCGCCTCGCACCCGCGCGCTTGGCGGTGGTGCCCCGATGATGGCCGCCCTCATTCTCGTTTTCTCGGCAGCGGCGATGCTGCAGTTTTTCATTTCCTATTGCCGCTCGCTCATTGCTACGTCCGCGAAGCAGGTTCTCTCGGCAGAGGTAAAGGACGTTGCCGGTATCCAGACGATGGCCTCGGGCGATGATTTCAAACGTGTCATGCAGCTTCTGCATCTCTGTCCGGCACGCCCCGAAGACCGCAATGGCGTCCAGGCGATCGGCGTCTATTTCAGCCTCTTGAATTTCCTGCGCGCGACGCTTGCCCGAATTGTACCTTCCATGCGGGCCTGGACGGAATCGGAGCGCGGGCAGTGCGCCTATTTTGCCGCGGTCACGCTGGAACGCCGTATCTCCTTCAGCCGGGACATGCTAGCGCAGCAAATCGACGCCTGAAGCGTCGTTCCTTGGCTTTGCTGCTGCTAACCTGCTGTCTCTTTCGCTACCATCCCTCTTTTTTCTCTGCTTGACATCCCAGGCCGATGCTATTCTCAAAAAGTTCCCTCCTCACCGGAGTGGAAGCGTCCGCAGCGCAAAACTTACCGGTGACAAAAACATGCTCGCAGTGTGGCGCTGTATTGCCCTCCAGGGTACGCGCGTGTAATTTTTGTGATTCATCCTTTTCTATTGGTCCTTCTTCCTGGGAAGATCCCCCGGGTATTTCCGCGAGGGAAAAGCTCGCGGCGGATGCGGCGCTTGGCTCGCCCGGGACTGCTCGTTCCAGTCAGAGCCCCGTCGTCTCGCGAAAGATCGAGCGAAACGCCGCCTGGCAAGGCGAACTCGCTCAACGACTCGATGCTTATCGCACTCGGCGGCGAAAGATCGTCCCAAACGCGGCTCAATCTCGGTTTTCGTTCGATGATCCTTCCGCCGAGACGACGCCACATAGTTCTGTCGTAGTTGCGGAACCTCCGTCATCCGTTCAGGAAGATTTTTCTTTTACCATCGCGATCGGCCGCCCTTCAAAGAAGCGCGTTCTCGAAGAATCGCTAATGGAGATTGATGTGTCTCTGCCGCCGGATTCAGAGGCGGGCGCGCAAACACAAGTTGCTGAAGACGAAAGGACATCGCCGCCTGGTCTTTATTCTGCGGCATCGATCGACGCTCGGCGTCTCGCGGCGTTGATCGATTTCTGCTGCCTGTTGTTTGCGTATGGTGGTTTCCTGATGCTCTTCGGTTCACTCGGCGGGCGATTTACACTCAGTAAACTGACTGCGGCCGTGTACGCCACGACTTTTGCCATCGTTTACCTGCAATACTTCGCGCTCTTCACCATTTTCGGCGGTACAACTCCGGGTATGATGATGCGAGGCTTGCAAGTCGTCAGCTTTTCTGGCGAACCGCCCACACCCAGGCAAATGCTTCTGCGCAGCGCAGGCTATATGCTCTCCGCGGGAACTTTTCTCTTGGGCTTCCTTTGGGCCATGTGGGACGAAGACGAACTCACCTGGCATGACCGGCTTTCATGCACTTATTTGAGCGCCGCCCAGACATTTGCCGATCTTGAAAATTCAAGCGTGGCGCACAGCCGGTAATTTATCTTGAAATTTCCCTGCAGCCCGTTCCAGTGCGTTAAACCGCGCGGCATTCTCCAGCGATACGAATAATCGCCTCTAGGCTGCGTTCCACATCCATCTCCGTTGTCGCCCAGGAAGACACGCTGATCCGCATCGCGGTCTTTCCCTGCCAAACTGTTCCTCCGCACCAGCAGGTTCCGTCCTCCTGGACGCGCCGGATCACTTCTCGTGTTACTTCGGGCCGGCCAAAGGACACCAGAATCTGGTTGATCACTACATCGTTCAGCACTTCAAACCCGCCTTCTCGCAGCCCGTGGGCAA
>WNFH01005793.1_pt1 | contig 17303 bp, 16 predicted proteins | sample 5400411 | NCBI WGS metagenome assembly WNFH01 (sample SAMN13153347, study PRJNA577476) | soil metagenome | isolation source: 200 cm saprolite under Douglas fir tree site 2 hole 3 | place: USA:California | collected 2015-04-18
CACCCAGGAACTCGCTTGCAGAAGATCGACAGGCATTGGTTCGTTTTGCACAGAAGTTTGTAGCGCCTCCAGCGCCTCAGTTACCACGTCCGCCCCTTGTATGCCGATAGCAAGACTTGCAGGGCCTGCATGATAAGCTGACGGAAAGAAAGGACAGCCAGCCGCAACGCAGGCCAGCATCGCAAAGCGAAAATTGCCGAAACCTTCCTCCGTCTCCTGCGCCAGCCGTTTCATGATATGCGCAATGGGCAAGGCTACAGCCGCTCGCAAGCCATCCGTCGTCGTTGCAAGCTGCACAGTCGCATTGAGCGCGGTCGTGGCAGCCAGCAGGTCAGCGATCAGATCAAGACGCTCCAGGGGAAAGTCGGGGCGTGCTGCCTGTGCAGTTCCCAAGGAGCAGAAGCTCAATCCAACATCATCAAGCATACTCTGCAGTTCCTGTGCATAGTGAAGCAAGGCAGAGGATGACCAGTTCGCCAGGTCGTCGAAGATAGGCCGCGTCGAGAGACGCATAGTCTGCACTTCATAGCCAGCCTCGACGAAGCGTGAACTCGCGTCCTGTACTATGGTGGCCGCTGGCTTGATGATCGCAGGCGTGAGCGGATGGGCCTCGGCGATACCGAGCGTGATGGTGCGGATAGGGGGAATGTGCATGTATGTGTTACCTCGTTTCCTGAGTAGAACGGTTGATGTTAGGATAGCCTACTTGACTATTATAACGTACAGAAACGGGTTAGACGTGCTATCTCAGCAGGAAAGCCAGAGGAAGGGAGGCATGGTACTTGTTACTTTTATTGAGGCCGAGCGATGTATATTTGTGAAGCCTTATACGTCTTGATGATTGGTGACGGTCCTGTATGCTATACTAGGTGTAGGTGGCGGTTGTGATGAGGACTGCGCGCAATATTCTTTACATTTTTCTAGGAGGCTCGCTCTGACTATGATTTATCCCAGCGTTTCCCTGTGGCGACCTATCAACAAGGGTACCAGCGCAATAATAATCGCATTGCTGGCCATGCTCTTGCTGAGTGCCTGCGGGGGGAACCCACAAATACAACTCAAAGCAAATCAGAATAAAACCCAACTTGATTCGTTACTAGCTCATGCTCAGAGTATCGGTGTCCCTGGTCCCATGTTGCAACCTATTCTTGATCAAGAAGCGCAACTTAATACCACTACTGCCCCTATAAGCGTTTTTGACGATCAACCGGCGACCGATTACTACTCTAACCTGTCACAACGCTATACCATGCTTGCCGTACAGGTGCATGGCCTGGAATACCAGGAAACACAACAATCCGACTATCAAGCCTATCAGGATATACAAAAACTTGAGAACTCCCTGACTGAGAGAGAGTCACAAGGCTTTGTCGAGGCCAAGACCTTCGCTGCACAGCTTGATCAGTATCAAGCTCAACTGGCGAAGGCCCAATATCCAAAAGACTATATCCAGATTAGCATCAATGTTCGACGTTCCACACAAGCGCTCCATCTAATGGGATCGGCATACGAGAAACTCAAGTCCTTGCAACACACCATTACCCAGATAAATGCATCTCACCTTGACACGACTGCACTGAATCAAGAAGCGCAAGACGATCTAAAACTCTTCCGCACAGCCAGCAGACTAGAAGACTTTACCCAACTCATCGACGAGATCAACACGCAGTTGCAGGAAGTCACTGTTCTCAACATTCAGGCCATACCGTACGTTGGGGCAGCTAAACTCGCAGAATTCAGCAATGACATTCAAGTGACCAGCAAGTACGGCCAGGACGTCAGCAAATTCCAACAACGTCTCGCCGCTGATCTGGCAGCACTGAACCACGCCAAGACCATTCATGACTACATCAAGGTAGCGACACAAATTGACAACGATCTGGCCTCTATCCAGGTACCAATGATTCGAGGCCAGGCCACCTACCTGCTCACCCAGTTCCACCAGGAGGTAACCGACTGGGGCAATACACACGTCTATCAAGACCCACAAGATGGCAATAACTACCATCTCGATTACGAGTACGGCTCGGATGGCATTGGCTCAGATGCAGACAGTGCAGTACAGTCTGCACAGACGGTTGATGATTACCAGGCAGCAATCGATCTCATCAACAATGATATGACCAACCTGCATGCTATGGAGGCCGATTACAGCGATTCAACGCCCTGGACTCAGCCGCATGCGGCCGACTTACAATTAATACAGCACTACGGTCTGACCGGCCAGGTAATTGTGGTGTCCCTGGTCGAACAAACAATGAGGCTCTACCAGGATGGTAAACTGGTCAACCAGTTCCGCATTACCACTGGGCAATATGCAAGACCTTCCCCGCCGGGCGTGTGGCATATCCTGCTTCGTCAATCCCCGACCATCTTCAAGTCGACGGAACCAGAAGGGTCGGCGTTCTGGTACCCCAATACCAATATTAACTTCGCGATGGAGTACCATTGGGGCGGCTTCTACTTCCACGATAGCTGGTGGCGGGCCAATTATGGTCCCGGTACTAACTTCCCACACTACGATACTGGTGGGGACGAGACATTCGCAGGCAATGGCAGCCACGGCTGCATCAACATGCAGGAGAACCAGGCAAGCTGGCTCTATGCGCACACCGACTATAACACAGGTGTGATCATTTACTAACATGTCTTGGTGCCCGCAAGGGGTACCGGGGGTGACGGTGCCAGCAGAAAACGTGCTTGCACGTCTGGATGTCGCTGCACACCGTTTCATCTACTATCGTATTCCGACTGCGGGGAGTTTGCCGCTTGCGCTGATGATGGGCCCCGACCACACCCTCTGGTTTACCGAGGTCGATAAGATTGGTATGCTGCGACCGTAGGGAAGCAAACTTCCCATCAGATGCTTCCCGATCCGACGCAGGAGCAGTCAATACTACCTCTACTCTTTGCACTCTTCCCAGTTTGGCGCGCGACCAAAACGCGGCGAGGATTCGAGGTGCCCGCGGTGGAAGTCCCAATGGAATTCGTAGCTGGCTGGCACATGAGCACCCGCAATATCCAGAGGAGTGAGTGCTTTATAGAGTGGCTCGAAGGGGCAGTTGGCCATTGCGGCAATCTGGTGGGCATCGCCACGCGCCACAGCAGCCTCTACCTCATCAAGGTACTGTTGCGCCCCTACAGAGAGGATGCCGCCCATTTTCTCGCACATCTCCTCCATTTCGTCGGTCCCGAACTCGGTACCGCGCAGTTCGGCTCTAGCACTGGACGAAGCAACGCGCCAGAGATCATCTGGGCGGATGCGCTGGTCGCGGTATGTCTTGCGCGGCATGCCTTGGCGAGTCACTGCAGTGTTAGGCTGGCTGGCGCGCAGCGCTTCAGGCAGAGCAACCGCCTGATTGAGCAGGAAGAAGGTTCGCAGCGCATCCCACAGGCTATTCTCCGCCTCCTCGTGCAATTGGGGGGTCGCCTGTCCTTGCGTGACCTGGCCCACGAGATCGGTGCCAAAGCGTAACTGGGAGTCCGCCTGTGCCAGCCGACTCTGGAGCGCTGTCACATGTGCTGAGACCTCGGCCGGTACGGGTTTTGTTGCGGAGGTAACCGCATTGGCGTATTGGGCGATGAGGCCCGCCGCCCATTCACGTACCTCACGTGCAGCAGCAATCATGCCCTGTAGATGCGCCAGGGGGCAGGGCTGTCCTTCCGATTCTATGCGCGGTCCTAGCATGAGCGGCAGCGCAACGTCTGGCGTGTAGGCCGTATCGTTGAGTGCAGCGATGGCCCGCTGCAAGTTCGGCTGGATCTCGTGGCAGAGCGCGTTAGCTTGATCGTAGGTCACACGTGGAAGGTAGCCTGCTGTCTCTGGATCGGAGGCAGCGTCCGCTGCCAGCAGTTCCCTCACAAAGACCTGGTAGGCGCGAGCCGACCGAATGAACGCCAGGGGATAGCGCAGTTGTGCATACGCCTCCCATGGCGCAATTCCTTGTGAGATCAACGTCGCCAGTTTGTCGTCAACTTGCTGCCAGACATCCTCAATCTGGCTTGCTGCACGCAGATAGCCCTGGATGTTGGCATCACTCACTTCTCCGTGCATAGTCGTTGCATAGAAGTGGCGTGCCGCCTCTCTCATCTCGCCAATGAAACTTTTCGCTTGCATCGTACTCTCCTTCATCAAGTTTTGTTTCTGTGTCAATCAGGATTTTGCTAATTCGACATATATGGTCGAACGTCAAAGGTGGCCAGTCGTTGGATGTTGTAGTGAATCTGTATGACGCCTTCCTGGACGTTGCCAGTCGTTGGATCGATTCGACCTGCAAATGCATACAAGGATTGATTCGCCATGTCGTCCAGTATTGCCAGTGCAGCTGGCTGCAACAATTGTTGGAGCGACAGGGGTTCCAACTGCTGCGCATCCTTGCGCACATTCGCTAACCAGACCTCGACGTTCTTGATCGCTGTGTCAATCTGAGTGGCAAAGCTGCGTTGCTCCGGTGTCGCGCCGGGAGATTGGATCACGCCGTTCAGATGGAGATCAATGGTATAGAGGAAACCACGCACCTGGAGCTGTGGATTCACATCCAGCAGGGCAATCCTGGCATTCACCGGAGTCACCTGCACTGGTTGACCGGGTGCATCTTGCTGGACAGATGAGAGCCCATCGAGATAATCAAGAATGCGTATGACCTGCCGATGGATAAAAGGAGTTGCCTGGACTTGCCAATCATCTCTGGCGCTGACGGACCATTCCAGCACCTTTTCGCTGTTTCTGAAGAGCCAGATGTCCAGGCCACCAGTCAGACCAATGTGTCTGAGTTCCGGCGCTTCCGAGAGCAAGTGACGCAGGTGATCAGTCACTCCCAGCTGTTCCATGCCAATCCCGGTCATACTCTGTGATGCATCCATCGAGGCTGTGGGTTGGGGAAACTGAGCATAGTAGCGCCAGGTACTCTTGTCGGGGGAGGGGATATTGGGCAATACTCCCGAATCCTCCTCAGTGACAAGGAAGCGGCTGGTCAGTGCAAGCAAATTGGTATGGTGTGCGTCCCCTGGGTAGAGGTGATGGATCTGGCCTTGAACGACGTCCAATTTCCCAAGCAGGATAGGTGCCCCCATCGTGTTGATGGTATCAGCCTCTAGCCAGCCATAGTAGCTTTTGCCAGCAGCAGGAGCAGGGACGTTGTAGAGATCAATTTGCAGCTCATCGGTGATCCCTCCACTCGTCGTCTCACTCACCTGTTCACTACTGATAAAGAAGGCATGTCCTACGATGTGGTTGGTCTGCTGGCCAGTTGTATGCCCACGAGGAAGCAGGAAGAATGCTCCCAATCCTGAACTCATCAACACTATGATGAATGCTGCAATCAGTCCAATGGTGAGCCATCTCCAGCGTTTTGTTGGTGCGGGTGCGACCCGAGAGGAAGATGGTAGCGGGGTGACACCTGGCGGTTGTGCGGGGGTCACCAATGGCAGGTGTGGGTTGGATGGTGCTACTGGTAACTGCGGATTGGATTGTGCTAGGGGAAAGACAGCAGGGATACTGCCTGCAGGTGTCGTGGGTACACCTTGTTCACTGCTGGATGGCGGTACAAACTGTGGTGTGGCCAGAGCCATAGGCTGCGAAGGGTGTGGAGTTCCCACGGTTGGCAACGACGTGAAAGCCGGAGTCATCCCTGATGGCTGCTGAAACCGCTGACTGATATGGGTTGGACTGTACATGGCTTCTGATGGAACAGTCGGTACGCGGAGATCGCCTGGCACAGGCACATTGAGCGCTTCAGCCAAAGCTACGGCCAGGGAAGAGGCAGTCGGGAAACGCGCTCCTGGATCCTTGGCGAGGGCACGCAGGATGACCATGGTCAGCGCGGGTGGAAGCTGAGGATTGATCAGCGCGGGTGAAATGGGGATTGTATTGACATGCTGGGCCATCACGGCGACTGGGGTATCTCCCTGAAAGGGCAATACTCCAGTGAAAATTTCGTAGAGCATGACCCCAAGCGGGTAAATGTCACTCCTCTCATCTCCCGCAGAGCCCATTGCTTGCTCCGGTGAGACATACATCGGGGTACCAATCTGCCAGCCACTGGTGATGTTGCTAGAACTCCTCAAGAGTTTCGCAATGCCGAAGTCGGTGAGGATAGGTTCACCCGTGGGATTCTTTGCGGTATTGTGTTTATCAAGTAAGATGTTGGCGGGTTTGATATCGCGGTGGATCATGCCTTGCCGGTGGGCGTAGTCAATGGCCTGGCAGATGGGAAAGAAGAGATTCACTATGGTGGCTTGGGGAGGAATTTTCCCCGCTCGCGATGTGTTGCGAATATAGTCGGCCAGGGTTTGACCTTCTATATAATCCATGACCATGTAGGTGGTGGGATTCTCTGTTTCGGTCGGGTGCGAGACGTGGAAATCGTAGATGTGTACGATGTTGGGATGACGCAAAGCGGCGATCACCTGAGCTTCACGTTCAAAACGCGTGAGGAACATGGAGTCGGACTGAAGATCTGTGAGGAGGATCTTAACGGCGACGTAGCGCTTCAATTGGGTATCAAAGGCCTTCCACACTTCGGCCATGCCACCACGTCCTAAGCGTTCCTGCAGTTCATATTTGCCAAGACGGCGCGAATGTGTGCTCATCATAGCCCCCCTATTGGATACAAGAGAAGGAATGATTGAAGATCACTCCACTAGTTCAGTCACTCTTCTGCTCTACTTAGGCTGGCTATACAAGGAAGGAAAAGAATGCCCTCTACTTCAAAGGATAAGCAGAAAGTTCATCCCTGTCAATGGAATACCTCACATTTTCACGCTTCATGAGCATACTCAAGAATGCTTGTATTCCTCAAGTTTCGGGTCTTCAGTAGTTGAACGTTGGAGATGGGAATTTTTTTCTTCGCCAAGTCCTCGCTGCTTCACTTTTAGATGCGATTGCCCTGCCGCAGAAATATTCAGCCCTTGACATATCGCTCTAGGATGCCGTATACTACCCATACCCCCTCCTGGGGGGTATGGGTATCCTATGAAGCGAAGGCAAGGGTGATTTATTATGGCTTCAGATGTTAAGCCTCTTATAGAAGCAAACGTAGAAGTGTCTCAAACGCAGCCGGTGACGGATAATAGCCGAGCTGTTCTTAGCTTGGAAGGGATGACGTGTGCCTCCTGTGCTATGCGCATCGAGAAAGGACTCAAGAAAGTACGCGGTGTGAAAGATGCCAGGGTGAACTTTGCTACTGAACAGGCGACTGTCACCTATGATGCGGCACAGACCAATCTGGAGCAGATGGTACAGGAGGTTGAGGCAATAGGATACAAGGCTGCGCCGCAGGTTGCGTGCGCACAAGAAACGATGGCTGTTGGTACCGAGGCGAACATCTCTGCCCCACTCGGTACGCCTGCTGGCAGCCTTTTCCAGGAGGACGAGCAGAGCAAGCGGAAGCGAGCAGAGATTGTGCGCAAACGCAACCTGCTGATTCTGGGGATTGTGCTCTCGTTGCCTGTGGTGATCCTCAGTATGTTTTTCATGAACAGGTTTCCTGGAGAGAACTACCTCTTGCTCATGCTCACCACTCCAGTCTGGGCGGTCGTTGGCTGGGAGTTTCACCGTGGAGCCATCAGGACCTTGCGCCACGCAAGCGCGAACATGGACACGCTGATCTCACTTGGCTCAACGGCAGCCTACATCATGAGCGTGGTAGCGACATTTTTCCCGCAAGTGATTGGTGGCATCACCTTCTATGACACCACCGCTTTGATCGTGACCCTGATCTTCCTGGGCAAATACCTGGAGGCCCGCGCCAAGGGGCAGACCAATGAGGCCATCAAGAAGTTGATTGGGTTGCAAGCGCGTACCGCTCATGTTATACGCGCCGGACAAGAAGTAGAGCTTCCCATAGAACAGGTGCAGGTGGGCGATGAGCTGGTTGTGCGCCCCGGCGAGAAGATTCCTGTCGATGGAGTCGTACAGAGCGGCTTGTCATCCATAGATGAATCGATGATTACCGGCGAAAGCATTCCTGTGGAAAAGGTTGAGGGCGACCCGCTCATCGGAGCGACCATCAACCAGCGCGGACTCTTGCGCACGCGTGCTACCAAGGTCGGGGCGGATACCGTCCTGGCCACTATCATTCGTATGGTTGAACAGGCGCAAGGCTCCAAGGCCCCTATCCAGCGTTTAGCTGATACAATTTCAGGCATTTTTGTACCTGTCGTGCTGGCGATAGCAGCCCTCACCTTCATCGGCTGGGCTATCGTTGCGGACGCGATAAATCGGGTCCCTACTGCCGCTGGTACTGCTGATATGTTGGCTGCCAGCAATCCCTGGATCATCGCCATCGTGGCTGCGGTTGCCGTGCTGGTGGTGGCTTGCCCGTGCGCTTTAGGATTAGCCACACCGACCGCCATCATGGTCGGCACCGGGAAAGGCGCCGAACAGGGCATCCTGATCAAAGGCGGGGAGAGCCTGGAACGCATCCATGCCGCCTCCGCGATTGTCGAGGGGGCCAGAGCGCGAGGATTGACGCTCGGTGCGTCTCCCGAACACTTTACCGCTCTTGCTGGGCGCGGCCTGGAGGCAACCGTCGAGGGGCATACTGTGCTTGTTGGCACCCGTCGTCTGCTGAGCGAGCGTTCACTCGGGTATGATGCGCTAGAGGACCAGCTGGCTGCGTTGGAACAGGGGGGCAAGACCACCATGCTCGTTGCCATCGATGGCGAAGTAGCGGGATTGGTGGCTGTAGCCGATACCGTCAAAGTTGGCTCACGTGAGGCCGTCAAGCAGTTACAGTCGCAGGGGCTTGCCGTCTGGATGATTACCGGTGACAACCGGCGAGCAGCACAGGCGATTGCAGCGCAGGTTGGAATTCCAGCCGCGAACGTGCTGGCGGAGGTCTTACCGGAAGACAAAGCCAATCAAGTCAAGCGCCTGCAGGAGCAAGGTCTTGTCGTGGCCTTTGCCGGTGATGGCATCAACGATGCTCCCGCGCTGGTGCAGGCGGATGCTGGTATCGCGATGGGCACGGGAACGGATATCGCGATGGAGGCGTCGGATATCACCCTGGTCAAAGGTAACTTGAAGAGTGTCGCGACCGCGTTGGCCCTTTCACGGGCAACGCTGCGCACCATCAAGCAGAACCTCTTCTGGGCCTTTGCCTACAACGTCATCTTGATCCCGACCGCGATCCTTTCGCCCTTCATCCCGTTCCTGCGGGAGAATGCGCCGATTTTCGCGGCAGCGGCCATGGCCCTCTCATCTGTGACGGTGGTGAGCAATTCGCTGCGGTTGCGACGTTTTGGGCGTTAAATAGAAAGCAGAGTGTTGAATGAAAGGAAGAAGTGAGATGCAAGAAGATCGGAAGCCAGATGTGCTGAAACGACTCTCGTACATTGAGGGACACGTCGCCGGTATCCGTAAGATGGTGGAGGAGGATAAGTACTGCGTTGACATCTTACGTCAAACCTACGCGGTGCGTAAGGCCATTGAGAAACTGGAAGCGCTTATCCTGGAAGGGCATTTACGAACCTGTGTCCCGGAAGGGATTAAAGGGGATCGTGAAGAGGAAGTCATTCAGGAGTTAGTCCAACTCTACGCGATTGCTGGAAATCCGTAGGGAGATCTCTTTCATTCTTCCAGAAGGGAGCGCAATAGAACCTTTCACCTTTTCAGAGTGTAGCTCGCTACGAGAGCAGCATTGGAGGGATGAATTGTACAGGTTACTTTCAAGGTGTTTCACCTGAATCAAAGGAGAATATATCATGGAATCTACGACTCTAGTGGCCCCTGACATTTCTTGCGAGCATTGCCAGCACGCGATTGAGGGAGCCGTTGGAAAATTGGAGGGTGTGAGTCAGGTCAAGGTCAATATCCCAACGAAGGCTGTCCACATCGATTACGATCCGCAGCAAGTGACGCTCGCGAAGATCGAGGAAGTGCTCGACGATACCGGCTACACCGTAGCCAAGTAGCACCCTCGTCTTTCATCACCTGCCGACTGAGATCAAACACCAGGCCATGCAGGAAATCTACCGCGTGCTCACGCCTGACGGCAGGTTTCTGCTCGCTGATTTTGGCCGACCGGAGGGCCTTCTCCTCCGTTCCTTTTTCGCCCTTGGGGCATTGGTGCAGGCGGACGAAACCAGGTACATTCAGGATAACAAGGAAGGGAAATTGCCACGCTTTCTGAAAGAGGCTGGGGTTGCGGTTCAGGAGCTGCCCCCACGCTACAGAGGTGTGCAGTTTCTCCTCGCAACGAAAGACGCAGGCGTGCAAGAAAGGGGAAAGAGATGAAAACGGTGACAGTACCGGTCAAGGGCCTTAATTTCGCCGGGTGTGCTCGCGAGATTGAGAAACACCTCGGCAAGCTTGAATCAATCGCACACGTAGCAGCGAGCTATGTTTCGCAGACCGTCACCATCACCTATGATGAGACGCGGCTCGGTGAGGCACAACTGCGCGAGATGGTCAAGGATTGTGGCTTTGCCTGCGGAGAACCCCTCACCCGATTCCCGGGACCAAGCGGCACTGTTTCACAACTAACGGAAGTGGCTCCTGCCCATCGGTCTATGGTACATCCCGCGATGGAAGATCGTGCGGAGGCTTCGGCCCCCGTGAAGATGGACATGGGTATAGTGGATCACAGCATGATGGGCCATGACATGAGTGATCCAGCTATGGCGCGGGCCATGGAAGCCGACATGCGCAACCGCTTCTTCCTGTCACTAGTGCTTACCATCCCTGTCATCCTGTACTCCCCACTGGGCGTCAATCTCTTCAAATTGCACCTGCCTACCCCTTTTGGCATCAGCCCCAACTGGGTCCTACTCGTGTTTGCTACCCCCATTGTCTGGTGGGGCGGCTGGATCTTTCACTCCGGTGCATGGCGTGCATTGCGTAATCGCACGCTCGATATGAACGTGCTGGTGAGCCTGGGCGTGCTGGTGGCCTACTTCTTCAGTGTCTTTGTCACCCTGTTTGCACCGCGCGTAGAGACAAGCTATGACGCTGCGGCTATGCTCGTGACATTCGTGCTGTTTGGGCACTGGATGGAGATGCGCAGTCGCCGGGGTTCCTCCGACGCACTCAACGCCCTGCTGCGACTCGCGCCTTCCCAGGCCAACGTGATCGGACCTGACGGGGAGGTACGGACGGTGCCAGTCGAGCAGGTGCAGGTGGGCGACCTGCTGCTACTGCGTCCTGGGGAAAAAGTGCCGGTCGATGGTCTTGTGACCGAGGGCGACAGCTCGATTGACGAGAGTATGGTCACCGGGGAAAGCATCCCCGTCAGCAAGCAGCCGGGTGACGAAGTGATCGGGGGTACGGTGAACGGGTCCGGGTCGCTCCGTTTCAAGGCGACCAAGGTAGGAAGCGACACGGCGCTCGCCCAGATCGTGCAACTGGTGCAGACGGCGCAGAACTCCAAGGCGCCCGCCCAGCGCCTGGCCGACCGGGCAGCGGAGTGGCTGGTCCTGGCAGCGGTGAGCGCCGGCGTGTTGACCTTCCTGGTCTGGTTCTTCGTGATCGGACAGACAGTGCTGTTTGCCCTGACACTCGCTGTCACGGCGATCGTGATCGCCTGTCCCGACGCGCTCGGCCTGGCAACTCCCACAGCAGTTGCGGTTGGCACGGGTATTGGAGCCAGGAACGGTATTCTGATCAAAAATGCAACGGCGCTGGAACAAGCGTCAAAAATTCAGGCCATCATGTTTGATAAGACTGGAACCTTGACCGAGGGCAAACCAGCGGTGACCACTATCGTCGCGTTCGCAGCAGGCAAGCTGGCGGGACTGGACGAGTCCTGGCTGCTGCAAGTGGCGGCAACGGCGGAAGCGGACTCAGAGCACCCCCTGGCAAGTGCCATGGTGGAGGCAGCGAAGGATCGCCAGCTCGCCCTGTTGCCTTACAGCCAGTTCAAAGCGATTGCAGGTGGAGGTGTCCAGGCGCAGGTTGATGGCAACACCGTGCTGGTCGGGACACCGAAACTACTGGCAGAGCACAGTATCCAGTTGCAGCCTGCTGAAGAGGAGGAACTGGTCGCGCTGCAAGCGGAGGGGAAAACGGCGATGCTCGTGGCGATGAACGGCCAGGCGGTCGGCCTGATCGCGGTCGCTGATCGCGTGCGAGCGACAGCTCGTGAGACGATTGCTCAGCTCAAGGCCTTGGGCATGCAGGTGGCGATGCTGACCGGAGATAACCGGCGCACCGGTGAGGCCGTCGGTCGCGAACTGGGCATTGAGCGGGTGTTTGCCGAGATCCTGCCCGCTGACAAAGCGAACTACGTGAGGCAACTCCAGGGCGAAGGGCTGTTCACCGCGATGGTGGGCGACGGGGTGAACGACGCCCCGGCACTGGCGCAGGCAGACCTGGGCATCGCCATCGGCGCGGGAACAGGCGTTGCCATTGAGACTGCCGAAGTCGTCCTTATGCGCAGCAACCCACTGGATGTGCTGGCCGCCATTCGCCTCTCCAAAGCCACCGTCAGGAAGATGAAGCAGAACTTGTTCTGGGCCGCCATCTATAACCTGATCGCCATTCCGGTGGCGGCAGGCGTGCTGTATCCGTTTGGGATTCTGCTCAGCCCAGCCGTCGGGGCACTGGCCATGAGTGCCAGTTCGATTACCGTGGCGACGAACGCCGTCTCGCTCAAGGGCGTGGAGAAGCACCTGCGGGAGGAGCAACAAACGTGATCAGCAGACAGGAGACCTCTTTGAAGGCCAACTCTTCACTTCTTCATGCCGTTTTCGCCGTTTGACATAGCTATCGTGTTTCTGCTATAATCCGTGGGCACTCAATCCGACAATGTGTCGGTATTTTTGTGAAACAGCCCGTGAGAAGGGATACACATCTGGGGGAGGATTAGTACTCAAATGCCCAATAATGCCGCCGCAGAGAAGCGCATGCGCCAGGAGAAAAAGCGTCGCCTGCGCAATCGCATGGTCAAATCAACCGTCAAAACACAGATCACGAAGGCTCGCCAGGCCATTACCAGCGGAGCCGACGACCAGGAAGCTGTACGCGCCGCCGTCAGCGAACTGGACCGCGCTGCCAAAAAAGGGGTCATTCATCGAAACAACGCTGCTCGCCGCAAATCGCGCCTGATGAAGCAGCTCAACGCAGCAACACAATAGGTTTGTGCGCCCATCGCTATCATAGGCTGATACATTGGGCACACAGGAGGTTTTACACGTATGGCTGATAAACAAGTCGTAACTAAGCCAGCAGGGCGGGCGTTACTGGTCGCTGTTGAAAATGCCCAGTTACGTAAAGATATACCTGAGCTTCGGTCAGGCGACACAGTGCGCCTGCAAGTCAAAGTCGTCGAAGGGAACCGCGAACGCCTACAGCCCTTTGAAGGTGTGGTCATGCGTCTGCGTGGCAGCGGTGTCAATCGCAACTTCACAGTACGCCGCATCACGCATGGCATCGGTGTGGAACGCACATTTCTCATCAACTCGCCGCGCATCGAGAAGATCGACGTGATCCGCCATGCTCGTGTGCGCCGCAAGCAACTTTACTACCTGCGTGGCTTGACCGGAAAAGCTGCTCGCCTGAAAGAACTCCGTCCCATGACGAGTAAGGAAGCGGCAGCCAAAGAAGCCACTAGAGCTGCGAAAGCTGCCAGTGCCAATGCTAGTGCCAGTACCGATGATGAAAGCGCAAGCGTCGAAGAGTAACTCACAAGCACCAACACGAGAAGAAGAAATGGCCCTGCTGAGACAGGGCTATTGCTTTATAGCTGGACTCGATGAAGCAGGGCGCGGTTGCCTCGCAGGACCTGTGGTAGCCGCTGCCGTCATCTTGCCACTCGCTGACGAGCACTTAGCATGTTTTGCCGGTGTCCGCGACTCCAAACAACTCGCACCGCACGTTCGGGAGCATTTCTACCAGGTTATCATGCAGCATGCAGTGGCAGTTGGAGTCGGCGTTGGTCCTGTTGAACTCATCGACGAGCGTAACATCCTCCAGGCCACCAAACATGCTATGCGTTGTGCTCTCGCCCAGCTTTCGACCCCTCCACATGCCCTCCTGCTCGATGCACTGCTTCTACCCGATATTCCTCTGCCACAGCGCGCCATCATCAAAGGGGATAGCTCTTGCCTCTCCATCGCGGCTGCATCGATCATCGCCAAAGTCACTCGTGACCGGCTGATGGTACAACTGCACGAGCAATACCCCACTTATGGATTCGCCCAGCACAAAGGCTACGGCACCGAAGCCCACCTGGCTGCGCTGCGTGAATATGGTGTTACGCCTATACACCGCAGGACTTTCGCACCCGTACGCGAATTGCTCGGACTTTTCTCGCCTGTGAATGAATAACAACTGGAAATGAGTCGAAATGCCTGATTACATCTGGGGCCGCAACCCCATTCTGGAGACACTGCATTCGCCGCGGCAAGTAAAGCGCATCCTGTTGGCCGAGGGTCAACGCGAGGCACCAGCCCTTGCTGCCATTCTCAAAGAAGCTGAACGACAGCATATCCCTATCGAAACGGTGCCACGTGCGCGTCTTGACCAACTCAGTCACGGGGCTGTGCACCAGGGCTGCCTGGCGATGGTCGAAGCACGCAAATATACTACAATTGAGCACATTCTTGCCCACGCCCAACGTAAAAATGAGGCGCCTTTCCTGCTCATCCTCGACGCGATCCAGGATGTCAACAACCTTGGCTCTCTGCTGCGTACTGCGGAGGCAGTAGGAGTTCACGGCGTCATCCTACCTGAGCATCGTGCGGCTGAGGTTACTGGAACCGTGATTAAAACCTCCGCCGGAGCCACCGAGCATCTCCTCATTGCGCAAGAGACCAACCTGACACGCAGCATCGAATTGCTCAAAAAACAGAACATCTGGGTTGTAGGCCTGGTCGGCGAGGCAAAAACAGCGTACTACCAGGCTGATCTGACGGGTTCCCTGGCTCTCGTTGTTGGCAACGAAGGCAAAGGCATCAGTCGCTTAGTACGCGAACATTGCGACCTGCTGATTAAACTACCTATGCGCGGCCATATCAATTCGCTCAATGCGGCGGTGGCTGGCAGTATTGCGCTCTATGAGGCGCTGAGACAAAGAGGGCAAGCTCAATTATTCTAACTTGTCCTGTATGGTTACGACGCCTTCGATGCCTCTACTGCCTTCTTTGGAGCAGGCTTCATGTATTCCTGGAACAGATGCCCCCATGGCGAGCGTTCCAGCCACACCTCAAAGGTGCGCCGGTCTTTGAGCGGCCAGCGGTAGTAGTCGTGATACACCTCAGAGCCTGCAATAAAGATGTTCACCAACGGTGTACGCATAAACACATTCTGTATGGGCTTGAGCGGGCCGAACCACATGATATCACCCACCATACTCGCGCCATTGTCGCCGACCGAGAATCCCCAGTTCACATCAGAGATATCCATGCCCACTACCTCGATCTCATCCATGTTACCAACGCCTACACCATGCTCGTGTGCAAGCCGGATGTAGCCAATGCTCATGGGGTCGAAGCCCATCATCTTCGCCGCTACAGCATCGATAGCCGTCTGATCGGCACCGGCAAGGATTACATCCTTCTGCACCGGGAACATAGTGCGCGGGCCAGGTCCATTGCCAGCCGTTGTACCATCCATCACTGCAAAGATACCACCATGAATCTCTTTCTGGATGTTCAGCAGGTCCACCAGTGTCTCATGAATCCAGCTATGGGTATAGTGGCGACGAGTGTTTAACAGACCACCAAAAGCATTCTTCATCGCGCCAGTGGTCGTTGTATAAATGTGGCACTTCACCGTCGGCAAGTGTACAATATTCTTGCCGAAGAAATAATCAGGGATCATGATGCCTTCGGGAAAGATTCGATCCAGCACAAGCATCTTTGCTTTCGGCTCGTAGCGCACCCACTTCATATCTTCATCTTTGAAGTTGAATAGGACAGGGATACCATATTTCTCGAAGATAGGCACATAGCGGTTCAAGTCTTCACCTTTGAAGGCGTCGGTGACCACAGTCTTGTTTTGCACGCACGAGAGATCTGTGTAGCTAGCGTTGCGCAAGGCCATGATGGTCGCTTCAAGCTGCCAGGGCGTGGTATTCGCCGCGGGAAAGGGGAAATGCCAGGAGATGTTATCTTTAAGAATCGTGGGCTTCGTGGCGTTGAGGGCTTGCTCGAAGCCAGCTAATTTCATGAGTTGCTCATAGTCGGTCAGGACGGTCTCGGGTTTTGTTTTCAAGACGGCTACTGTGGCACGTTTAGTCATGGGTCCTCCGTTGCTTTGATTTATGAATCGTTCCATTGATTATAACGTACTGGTAGCAGGTATTGCTACGGAGACCGTCAATAACTCTTGAGGACTGCTCACCACCTTCGGTGGTTCGCAAGAGGTTTTTATTTACTGTGGGCATGGCAGCCTGCGGCTGCCATGCCCACAGTAAAAGCAGAGGCAAGCCGCCGGAGGCGGCAAGGTCACGACCCTAAAGGGGGATAGGTTTAGTGACACTCCTGTCGCCTAAAGGCTGACAGGCTTCTGAGCAACATCTACGGTGTGGCCTGTCCCCGTAGGGACCTGCTCCACGAGCAGTGGTTGATCCGTGGACGCGACTACAAACAACGTTGGGGCGTGTCTACCCTACTACTACTCCTGGACGGTCCAGGGCGTAGATACGTGAAGGAACGAGGAAACTCCACTTGTTCGCCATACGCAAGTTTATGCATAGTGATCGAACCGACCAGATCACGGTGTCCCGTGAACCCGCATTTCTTGCAGTGCCAAACCCTGCCTTTGGGTTTGTGTTTATGCCCACATCGGGGACACTGGCTACTTGTTCCTCGTTCGGAGCCAGTGAAGCTCAGGATGTGGGACTGTTTCGCTTTGTGGGTAAGATAGTCGATGTCTTTGCCATATTCCCAGCTGGCCATGCGTTGATTGTGGTGTCGGCCATTGTCGCGATTGCGCACGCCATGCGGATTGCCGATGAAGAGCGTTCCCACCTCATGCTCCACACAGAAGTTGATGAGCCTTCGGCTAGCCTTATGGCGCATGTCACGAATGCGCCGTTCCGCACGGAGGCTCGCCTTGTTCTTGGCGCGTTGCAGTTTCTTCCAGCGGCGGGAATACTTCGTGCAGCGGGCTTGCTTCTTGGTAATCTTGCGGAGGCGCATAATTCGTTGGCGTTTGAGGGAACGGATACCACGCCCCGTGACGATCATGGCCTTACCCGTGTTGGTGGTGACGGCGGCAAGATGGTCAAGTAGCAGGATGGTGTTGCCACCATCCCGCCCTCTAAGAACCGGACAGGAAGATTTCTCATTCATCCGGCTCAAGCCTTTCTAACCCCCCTCTTTGTCGGAGGAGGCGGTTTCGTTACGGATAATCCCTGGCT
>WNFH01001325.1_pt1 | contig 17296 bp, 10 predicted proteins | sample 5400411 | NCBI WGS metagenome assembly WNFH01 (sample SAMN13153347, study PRJNA577476) | soil metagenome | isolation source: 200 cm saprolite under Douglas fir tree site 2 hole 3 | place: USA:California | collected 2015-04-18
CAACATGGCTATCCACAGATGACCCCGTACCAGGCGGGACAGAGCTATGCTGGCTACCCGCCACAGCCCAGGCTCACTCCGACCATCCCACCACCACAAAAACGCCAGAACAATACAGTGCTGATCATTGCCATCGTTTTGCTGGTGCTAGCGTTGATAGCTGTGATTGCTTTTGGCTCACTCTATCTCTTGCGCGGCCATTCTTCACCCAAACCAGCTATCACACCAACGCCGGTGCCAACTACTGCTCCTACACCAACGCCGACTCCCAGCCCAACGGCGACGGCTACTCCTATCCCAACAGCAACACCCATACCCACACCGGCACCTGACCCCAACTTCGCCTGGTGTGGTACGGCATGTACCAGCAATGGTTTCATTGTTGAGTATCCCAACGGCTGGAATCAAGGTCAGACAGGCGATAAAGCGGGCGTACAGTTCTTGAATCCCGCCCAACAGGACGAATACGCGGCGTTCAAGACTCCTGGCCCAACGTCGAGTAATGCCAGTGACCTGGTATCTCTTGATTTACAAACAAACTATAGCACACAGCCTGGCTATGTTCCCCCAACGACTATGTTAAGCACCACCATTGGTGGATACAATTGGACCTATGCGATAGCATATTATACGTTGAACAGCCAGAAAGAACAGGTGCGCGTCTTTGCCACAGTACACCAGGGGAAAGCCTATATCATCGAGTTACAGGCGATGGACAGCCAGTTTGACAGCGCAAATACACAATACTTTGCCTTTATGATTGGCAGATTTCAGTTTGTCAGTGGCATGACCAGCCTCGCCCTTGAAATGTGCGCTTCACGCCTGCTGGCGGCATATTTTGGTACCTCACTTTTTATCTGGGCCAGTGTGATTGGGTTGATCCTGATCTACCTGACTATCGGCTACTTCATCGGTGGGCGTATGGCCGATCGTTATCCTTCTGAGCAGGTGCTCTGCACGATTACGGCGATGGCCGCGCTCTCCATCTCGATTCTCCCCTTTGTCAGTCAGATCATACTGACGTGGTCGATTACAGGACTTGAACAGGTCTCTGTCAGCATCTTCTTCAGTTCACTGCTGGGGACTATTCTCCTCTTTGCCGTGCCGGTAACCTTACTTGGCCTGGTCTCGCCATTTGCCATCCGTCTCGTAAACAAGGAAGTTGGGAAAAGCGGTAGAGTGAGTGGCTCCCTCTATGCCATTTCGACCTTTGGCAGTATCCTGGGGGCATTCCTACCGGTACTCTGGCTCATACCGACCTTTGGCGTGCGCCGCACACTGCTGATCTTCGGGGTGCTGCTTTTCGCCGCCTCACTGTGGGGACTGCGAATGCGCTGGCGACCCGCGTTTTCCCTGGTACTGATCGCGCTGGTCTTGCCGCTGGGGCCACTCAAAGACATTCCCAACTTGATTTACGAACAGGAATCGCTCTACAACTACATACAGGTCACACAGCTTGCCGATGGCACCAGGGAGCTGATCCTCAACGAGGGGCAGGCGATACACTCGATCTACTACCCCGATCCCAATACCGTTTTAATAGGCTGGTATTGGGATTATTTTCTGGCTGCCCCCTATTTTAATGCAGGTTTCACGCCACAAAAATTGCACCGCGTCGGTATTATTGGTCTGGCCGCCGGCACGATTGCCCACCAGTTTACCAGGGTATACGGGCCAGTGCCGATTGATGGTGTTGAAATTGACCCGGCTATCGTCGATGTGGGTCGCAAATATTTCGGCATGAATGAGGCAAATCTACAGGTACATGTGCAGGATGGTCGAACCTTTTTAGAGACAACTTCAGCTCAATACGACGTGGTAGCCATCGATGCGTTTCAGCAGCCATACATCCCATTTCAACTCACAACTCGCGAATTTTTTACAACGATCCGTTCGCATCTGTCTTCAACTGGTGTGGTGGCCCTGAACACAGCGCATACTACCCACGACTACAGATTAGTCCAGGCGTTCATTAACACGATGAGCGTGATTTTTCCAAGTGTCTATGTGTTCAACGTTCCTGGAACGTTCAACACCGAAATCATGGCAACCGTCCAACCTACCTCTATTTCGACCTTTCGTGCCAACCTGGCCCAATTTGCTCCCACCAGCATCATGGGCCAGGTTGCAAACGAGGTGTCGCCAGTCGTTATGCAGGGACACAGCGATGGAGGCATCGTCTTTACCGACGATCGTGCCCCTATCGAACAAATCACCGACCAGCTATTGTTGAATTATATTCAACAACGCTAGGAATATCGAGCCAACAGACCGAAAAGGCAGAAGGGACATCATCATGACTGTCGTTGCAGTTATCGGAGCCCAATGGGGAGACGAGGGTAAAGGGAAGATTGTAGATGAATTATCAACACACGTAGAGTATGTTGTGCGCTACCAGGGAGGCAGCAACGCAGGACATAGGGTGGTGCATGATAAGGGCGAATTTGCATTTCGTCTCGTCCCCTCAGGCATCCTCTATCCCAACACCACCTGCATCATTGGCAATGGCGTCGTAGTTGACCCGAAGGGCCTCATCTCAGAGATGGACGAGCTGCGGCACCTGGGGGTAGATGTCTCTCACCTGTATATCAGCGAGCGAGCCCATGTCGTCATGCCCTACCACTTTTTACTTGATCGACTTGAAGAAGATGCGCGAGGAGCAGACAAGATCGACAGTACCCAGAGGGGCATTGGTCCCGCCTATGTCGACAAACACGCCCGCATCGGTATTCGTATGGCTGATCTGCTTGATGTCGATACCTTCCGAGCGAAGCTATCCACCATCCTGCAACAAAAGAACCGCATGATTACTCAAATCTACGGCCAGCCCCCGCTCTCGCTTGAGGAGATCCACGGCGAGTATTTCGGCTATGGTCTGCAACTACGCCCCCACATTACTGATACACAGTTAATGCTGCATGAAGCTCTCTTTGAACGCAAGACGATCCTGCTGGAAGGTGCGCAGGGTGCCCTCCTCGATATTGATTTTGGCACCTACCCCTACGTCACTTCGTCCTCAACTATGGCCGCCAACGCCGCCGGTGGTGCCGGAATCTCTCCCCGCTCGATTGATCGCGTGCTTGGAGTATACAAAGCCTATATTACCCGCGTTGGGAGCGGCCCTATGCCCACCGAACTCTTTGATGCCAACGGGCGCGAGCTACGTGATCGCGGGCGTGAATATGGTACGAACACCGGCAGGGAGCGGCGGTGCGGCTGGTTTGATGCCGTAGCCGGACGCTTTGTCGCACAGCTCAATGGGTTGGATGCCGCCGTTATCACCAAACTCGATGTACTCGACACCTTCCCCACCATCAAAATCTGTACCGCCTACCAGCTCCACGGCAAAACAGTCCACAGCCTGCCGGCCAGCATGAGTGACCTGGCCGCCTGCGAGCCGGTCTATGAAGAGGTTGAAGGCTGGCTTTGCGATACAACAGGCATCTGCACCTACGATAACTTGCCAACGGCAGCGAAAAACTACCTGAAACGCCTGGAAGAGCTGCTAGAGACACCCATTGCCATGATCTCGGTTAGCCCGCAGCGCGGCAGGACCATCCAGGTGTTGGATATCCTGGCTATGCAGGAACACGATTCCCGCTTTCCCCGGAACGCCATGAGATGAGATCATGATTAATCTGAAATTTGGAGAGAGGGAAAGCGGTAGTTCAGGCGCAAGCCGTTGGCTTGCGCCTGAACTACCGCTTTCCCTCTCTCCAAATTTCAGATTCTATTCTATCCACCACATCTTTCGCCTCCTTCAATCCTACCCCTTTCACTTCTCGGTAGCGTTTAATGGCATTAATCTTGTTGCCAGTTCGCAATAAATTTCGTATCTCAACATTCAGTGTATCGGAAGCGTAGTTGCTACTTCCTCCAAAGCCATCTTGCATTCCATCGCTATCCACTGAATGCTCCTCATTAAAATCGAAATCGTTTTGACGATTTGGTAAAGGTATCCCCACCGCCATCCTATCTACAGCATCTTTCGCTTCTTTCAATCCCACGCCATTCTCCTGGCGGTAACGTTTGATCGCCTCGATTTTGCGGCCCTCTCGCAACAGTTCCTGTACGCTTTTACTCTCTACCGGGGGCATGTTCCCTGCCGAAGACATAGTTAAATTGGCAAAAGGATCTGAAGATTGTTTGTTTCTATTTATTACTCTTCCAATCAGCAATCCGACGAGGAACGTTGCAATCATTACTACCCCTAAAATTATCCAGATGTTCATATTGACCCCTTTCCGCGCTACCAATACACGCTCATGACAGCCAGTACAAACCCAACTATCATGCTATATGATTATACCCCCAGAAACCTGCTCATAGCCCATCGTCTGTGGCGGCATCTGCGAAAGAGCAACCAATCGTGCAATAACCTGCCCAAATTGCTCTGTTGCACGATAAGCGTTGCTATCCTCTTCGCTCTCCCACTCGTGTACCTCGGTAAAACGCTGTGGATTGGCCACGTCACGCCACAATCGCCCCTGGATATAGCCGGGCTGGCGTCTCACTATCGCTGACGCCCATTCCCAGAAAGCATACATCTCGGCTTCTTGGCCCTCTGAAATCGAGATTGTCACTGTACGGATAAACATAGATTGTCCCTTCCATATCTTGATTTGGAGCTATTGATTATCTCTGTCATTCAGTAGTGGTCAGGTCCCCGGTTCTTTCCCAGGTCGCAACTCTTTTTCATAGAGGTAGCGAAGCTGCGTAACATGCATACCTGCCCGCTCGTAGAGGCGCGTCGCTCCCGTGGGATTCAGTGTGTCTACCATGAGCTTGACGGTGCGCGTCCCACGTCGATAAAACTCGGCAAAGCTGTGGTGCAGCAAAGCAAGGCCGAGGCCCTTCCGACGCCAGGAATGGCCAACTCCCAGCGTGCCGACAAAGCCATCGCTGACCCAGTAGTTACAGAGACATATCCCTGCAACTGTCTTCCCTTCACATGCCAGGAACCACAGGGAGGGGTCAAAGCCCTCTTGCTTGACATGGAAGTGTTCCCACGTCTCAAAACTGGGCTGTGTATATCCCCGGTGCTCTGCAAAGGCATCTAGTTGTGTTTCAAAGATCGCATGGGTATCTTGTTCTGGAATACAAGGACGCACAGAGACACCTTCAGGCCAGACAGCAAGAGGAGGAGCTTCATACATTTCGATTTCCATACGCCATTGTCCACGCTCCCGGTGGTAACCCGCTTGTGCAAGCAACTGTTGATCAGCTATGTTGACATCAGCGATCCCTGTGCCCAGCGTAACACGGGTACCTGCCGGGGCCTCAGCCAGATACTGCTGTGCGCGTCTCTCAACGAGATCAAGTAACCGAGCCTTAATATGCAAATGGTTATACTCGGAAAGTACAGTGAAATACGTGTAGATACGTACATGCTGCTGGTGCCACACGCTTGCATAGCCAATCATTTGCCCATCATGGGTCGTCACCACCCAGGCATCTGTTGCCATATTGAAATCAGGGGCCTGCCAGAAGTTTCGGATGTGTTCTTCGGTCATGTCCACTTCACTATACTCTGCCTGGTTACGTGCAAGCATCAGGGTGAAAACTGCGGAAACATCGTTCATCGTTGGGCGGCGCACCCGAACCTCTTCAGGGAAGGTCATCATCATATATCTGCTCCTTTTGCTTCAATTTCTCTGAGGAAAGGATACGTGATATGACAGAAAAATACATCGGCCCTTTGGACGATGCGTTCAGCTTGACAGATATGCTACGATGAAAGTGTAGAAGATCCCTATAGATTGCTCCCAGGCTCCCTGATGAGATAATTCCTCGCTTTGTTTTTTCCTGTTGCTGCACGATCACAAGGTACACAGCAAGCACATCGTCGCCAGTTAATGCAAACTCGTGCCAAACCACATAGCGCTGTCAGGCAAGTGGTTTCTTTGCCATAACCGCCCCGCTGCGTGGATACTGCGCAGGGCAGAGCTTCTGCTGCTCCCAGACTAGCAGGCGTCGACCATCGGTAAGGCCGGGAAACGTGACAGCAATATCAGCCTTCAACATCGATCCGACCGCTCTAGCAGCACGTTTTCCCTGAGCCAATTCCTCCTCAAGTGCTCCTTTCTTGAGCAGAATCACCTGTCCACCAACACGACAAAACGGCGCGGCATATTCTAAGAGGGTGGGAATTGAGGCAACGGCACGCGCTGTGATAACATCAAATGCCGCCCGGTATTGCTCTTTATGCGCCAGCTCTTCAGCGCGACCATGCACGGCAACCACACCCTGTAGCTGTAGGGTCTCGATCATATGCTGCAAGAACGTCACTTTCTTGCCCGTCGCCTCTAACAGCGTGACCTGCCACTGAGGGCGTACCATCTTGAGAGGAAGACCAGGGAAACCCGCGCCTGAACCGATATCAAGCAGGCGGGCCTGGGGTTTAGCGTAGACGCTCAGCACAGACAATGAATCGAGGAAATGTTTAATCAACACTTCCTCTGGATCGGTAATCGCGGTGAGATTCACGCGAGTATTCCAGTCCAGCAATTCCTGGCGATAAAGCAGGAATTGCTCAATTAACTGGTCAGGTACGCATGGAGACCGCGAGACACCCTGTCCCTTGGACAGGGTGTCTCGCGGTCTCCATGTATCCTTGACAAACTGTTGCAAGCCCTCCGTGAAAAGAGCTAGCGTGTCTTTCTGCATCTACGAAACAAACTTTCGCTTGCTGTTCAGGTAATCGACCAGCAGGTATTCACCCAGGTTGTTCTTATCGGCGTAGAAGGTGCGCCCATTGTTGATCTGTGACATCTGATTGACGAAAGCAATCATCCAGCTATCGTCCTCCAACATGAAGGTGTTGATGGTGATGCCTTCGCGGGTACAGCGCTTCACCTCCAGCAGCGTTTGCTGCTCCGCCAGGTGATTGTAAGGCCAGTTGAAAAGCCATTCACCATCTTCATACCAGACGGTTGGGCCACCGTCGGTAATCATGATGATCTGCTTGTTCACGCCGCGATGGCGGGCTAAGAGCTGGCGTGAGAGCATCAGGCCATGGGCCATATTGGTGCCCTGCTGATTATCCAGGGTACTCAACTCGATCAGCTCGTTGGGCTTAAATTCCTGGGCGATACGTGAGAACCCCACGATATAGAGATTGTCACGCGGAAACTGCGAGCGGATCAAGCTTTCTAAGGCAACAGCCACCTTCTTCGCCGCGGGTTGACAGCCATTGTAGACCATACTCAGGCTCATATCAATCATCAGCACCGTTGATGACTGGGTAGTGAACTCGGTACGATAGACTTCAAAATCATCTTTTTCCAATCCAACGGGCGTACCTGTGCCGCGCCGGTGCAGGGCATTCATCAACGTCTTTTCCAGGTCGAGCAGGAAGGGGTCGCCGAATTGATAGGGCTTGCTCTCGTCGGTGCGTTCGCCTCCCACGCCACGGAAAGGGCTGACATGTCGGCCAAAGCCATCGCGCTTGAGCTTGTTGAAGATGTCCTGGAGAGCCTTCTGACCGATCTTGCGAATGCCACGGGCGGTTAACTCCCAACGGTTGCCCCGTTTCTGGATATAGCCCGCCTCCTCCAGCATCTTCATCAGCTCTTTCAGTTGCTCAACCGACTGGTATTCTTCGTCGCCAAGCAGCTCTTTGACCTTCTCGCTATCGATAGCCTCCAGGTTGTCCATGCGGCGGGCTTCGGTAAACTGATCTTCCAGGCCCTCCATCTGCTGCAAGCGGCTCATCATGCGCATGGCTTCGTTGAAGGGCAGAGATTCATTGCCGCGGAAGTTGAAGCGCGTGCGCATCCCCTCCATTGGAGCTACGGCCTCAAGGTTCTGTGCCAGTTCCATCATATCCACGCGGATACGGTCATCGCCCATCAGTTGTTCCATGAGGTCTTGCAGCTCCTGTCGCTGCTCAGGCGAAAGGTTATCCATGATGCCCTGCATGGCAGCCATCTGCTGCTGCATCTGCTCGATCAGATCATCCAGCGAATTGACACCGGGGAAATACTCACCGTGCTTCTGCATAAACGCGTCAAAATCGGGCTCCTTGCCTTCCTGTCGCTCGCGCAGCATTTTGTTCAGGTCGCGAATCATTTCGCGCATTTTCGCAATATCTTCAGGAGTCATATTCTGTAACGATTGCTGCATCCCCTGGAAGAACTGCTGCATCATCTGCTGTTGCAGGCTATCCATCAGTTCCTTGAATTTTTCTCGCGCCTCGTCGTCCATGAAGTCGTATTCAGAAAGCCCCTTGATCTGGCCGGGAACATCAGCAGGCAGCTTATCAAGGTAGTCCTGCTTGCGTTTGGCAATCATCTCCAGCATCTTGCGCTTTTGCTCGGGCGTGAGATCATCGCCACCGTCACCACTGCCGGATTGGCCCTGCTGGCCCTCTTGCCCATCCTGACTTTGACTTCCAGGGGATTGTTGCTGGCCCTGCTGGTCTTGCTGTCCATCAGGTGACTGCTGTTGCCCCTGTGAATCGGGTTGTTGCTGTGAATCGTCTGGCTCGCCATCCAGGCGACGCTGGATGCCTTCGCGTTCAAGCTGCTTGATCTCTTCAAGCTTCTCGCGCAAGTCATCCATCACGCCGGAGGCCATATTGTAGCGATTGAGCTGCTGGTTGCGCTGATCGCGCATGCGCTCCATCAACTCGCGCAGGCCCATGGTGCGGCGGCCTTCGTCGCCACGGATGCCATCCTGCATCAGGCGTTTGAGTGCCTGTTGCAGGTTGCCTTTCTCCAGGTAATCATCTGAAAGAGCCTTCAAGATTTCATCAGCGTCGAGTCCCTCTATGCGCTGCGAGCCATCCCAGCGCGAATACCCGTAGCGGTTCTTAAAAAATCGTTCGAACATGGTGGTGTTCCTCTATCGCCTGTAGCGTATCTTACCTCTGACTTCATCCTTATTAAGACGGCGGTTCAGATGGAGGCCTTCGAGAATAAACTCGATACTCGACGCAATACTGGCCGGGCTACCACGCCCACTCAATTTATCGATGGCTTTGCTCAGACCACCAACTTTCGAGAGTTGGTTGACGTATTCCATGGATGGCATATCGTCACCCACCTGCACGCTCAAGCCGCGCTCGAAGCCTGCGACAAGCTGTTCAAATTCGCGGGTCTCAAAGTACTCGCCAAAGACGCTGAGTACCGCCGCATTCATGAGCTTTTGTACCACGCGGTCTTCCTTGATATCGCCAACGGTATCCAGCTCTATCTTGCCGCAGGTCGAAGCCATGATAGCCGATAGATCGCTTATGCGCGGCGCGACATGTCGCTCTTTGAGCCGTAGAGCGCGGCGACTGGCACTGCTGAGGACATTTTCAAAGTTCGAGACGGAGACACGCACGCTGACACCGGAACGCTGGCTGATATCGTTGCTGCGCCGCGCCAACTGGGTAATCTCGGCAATCACCTCTTTCATAAACTGCGGGAAGATGATATCAAGTCCATCAGTAATAAAGTGGTTGCTTTCCGATTCCATGATCTGAATCTCGTGCTCGATAGTACGCGGATAGTGAGTACGGATCTCGGAGCCAACACGGTCTTTCAACGGGGTAATGATACGCCCGCGATTGGTATAGTCTTCGGGGTTGGCGCTGGCGACGACATAGACATCCAATGGCAGGCGAATCTTGTATCCGCGTATCTGCACATCCCGCTCTTCCATGATATTCAACAGACCCACCTGAATACGTTCAGCCAGGTCTGGCAGTTCGTTAATACAGAAAATGCCGCGGTTGGTGCGTGGAATCATGCCATAGTGGATGGTGAGTTCGTCCGAGAGATAGCGGCCCTCGGCGACGCGCACGGGGTCTACCTCGCCCACCAGGTCGGAGATGGTGATATCAGGGGTCGCCAGTTTTTCACCATAGCGTTTATCGCGAGGCAGCCAGTCAACCTCTACTTCATCGCCCAGCTCCTCTATCTTATCGCGACAAGCTTTACAGATAGGCTCATAGGGATTATCGTTTATCTCACAGCCGGCAATCACCGGCACCACTTCATCGAGCAAGTTCACGAGATTACGCGCCATACGGGTCTTCGCCTGACCACGTTCGCCAAGGAAGATGATGTCCTGGCCAGAGAGAATGGCATTTTCGATCTGAGGGATAACCGTCTCTTCGTAGCCGATAATTCCTGGGAACAACTCTTCCCCTTTGCGAATCTTCTGGATGAGATTTTTCCGCAACTCTTCCTTAACAGGAAGCAACCTATATCCACTTTCACGCAGCTCAGCGATAGTGCGTGGTCGAGTAATAATGGTCATTCAGTTTTGTGCTACCTTTCTTGGGGCCTGGCTTCGTGGAATGCATGTCTGGGATAGGGGGCAATTGACCAATCCTCCTGCATGATCCCCACTGCACCATAAACAGGTGGAACCATCCTGATTTTACCGCCTGATGCGAGAAAACGCAAGGGTTACAGTCAAGAGACTGCATGAAAAGAGCCTGGCATGGCTTGCCAGGCTCTTTTCATGCAGTCTCTTGACCGATGGGAACGTCGACATCGGCCCAGATGACAGACTCTGGGTATTGATTAGCGCGAGAACCGCCTGGTAAAACCTGCCGGCCAACCAGCTCCAGGGCTTTGCGCCGCTCTTCCAGCGACAGACCGGGCGTCACTTTCATCGGATCTTCCATCACCCAGGGTGAGATAGCCAGAATATCTCCCTTCATATCCTTGCCCGTCACGGTATGGACGAATCCAGCATTGCCTACAAAATTGCAGCATGGGTCTGGCTCGGCATCGCTTTTCCTGGTGATCGTGGATTGCCCATCAAAGGTGACATCAAAAAAATTCCCCACCTGCATCGGGCAAATATTAAAATAGAGGTGAGGATAGTCGTCTTGCACAGAGCCAAGCACAGCATTGAGCCATTCCTGCGGCTGCCAATCACAGGTTTTCGAGGGACTGGCCCAGGGCTGATCATTGGCGTCATTCTGGACCACGATGGTTGCGCCTAGACTATCTAATCTGTGGAGATACTCTGGTGTGAAGGCATCCAGGCTAATCGCTAAACCAATTCTGCCGAACTCTGTTTCAAAGGACTGTACGCTCTCCAATTCCCCTGGTGTCAGGTCGAGCGTCGCTTTTTCACTCTCCGTCAGAAATACTTTATCCGTGGTACCAATCAGATTGCCATCTGGCCCCCACAAAAAGCCCGTATTATAGACGCCTGGGCCATCGGGAAGATAGACTTTGCCGGAATGCCGCCGTCCAAAACGGCTGATATCCGCCGTTGACGTGGAACACTCGACATGTGGCGTAACGGTCGTCGCCGATAGGTAAATGCAATGCTCGGCAGCAAGCCGACTGAGCGTGGATACAAAGGGGCGATACATGACATCCGCCAGCGAAAGGAGCAGCGCCCGAACCAGCGATATGCCTGGATAGAGATGGCGATAATGGATCATGCGCCGGCCATATCCTAACGCCAGCATACTTATCGCTACATTTGAGGTATGCATGTGGCGGGATAAGTATCCTCGCTTTCCGGTCAGGGCAAGAGGAAGTCCCAGGTCTTCGCCCAGTACAACCAGGTTGGGGCGATCACTGGCTAAATGTGGCACCGCCATGCCGACAATATGCTCTAATTCTGCTGAAAAACTATGCTCCGAAGTCGCTGCCTGCAAGTTTATCCGATTGCCTACCGCGATCAATCGCGCCGGTCGTGTCTCAGTGTAACGCTGATCTCTACTGGTATCCATGAAAGACTCCTACAATTATGTTCAGGGGTTTTCATATCACACACTCTGCCACCGAATAGAATACCTGAAGAACAGTCTATCATAGTTGGCAATACAGTTAAGAAGCGAAAGGCAACTGAGTAAACATCCCTGGCTCCGCCAGGGATGTTTACTCAGTTGCCTTTCGCTTCTTAACTGCCAGTCCTGGGCCGATCATGTAGATGCTGAGGGATATTCGTGACAACGATGCCAGGGCGGAAAAGCAGAGCGGCTTTTAATTGCAGCGCGGTCTGGTTATGTAAGAGATGCTCCCACCAGTGGGCAACCACAAATTCTGGCAAAATGACCGTCAGCGTATCGTCGGGGAAAAGTTCATGCACCGTATCAATATAGGCCAGCAATGGACGTGAAAGCGAACGGTAAGGAGACTCGATCACAATCAAATGGGTCTCTTCGTCCTCAGTTAAATGCTTCTGCCAGCGTTCCCAGGCAGCACGCACCTCATCTGCATCGTGGAGATCGATGGCGACATGTACGGCGGTCACATGGCGAGAGATCGAGCGGGCATAGGCCAGACTTTGCACTGAAACACGGTCCAAACCGGCGATAGGCACGATAAGCCGGTGATGCACATCCTTGGGATGGATGGGAATATCGGTGGTACGAACACCCTCGACCCGATTATAGTGGCGTTGAATGCCCAGAAACATCAGTACCAGTAGAGGGATCAGCACCACGACTATCCAGGCACCCTCAAGAAATTTGGTGGAGGCAATCACCAGAGCTACTACGAAGGTGGTGACTGCGCCTAAGCCATTGATCGCCATGCTGCGCTGCCACCCTTTATGTTCTCTGCGCAAACGCCACCAGTGTCGCACCATGCCACTTTGCGAGAGGGTAAACGACATAAACACGCCTACAGCATACAGGTTGATGAGCTGAGTCGTATCGCCCTTAAAGGCAATGAGGAGGACACTCGCCAGGATCGCCAGAAAGGTAATGCCGATGGAAAAGGCCAGGCGGTCGCCTCTAAAAGCGAACTGGTGCGGCAGAAAATTATCACGCGCTAATAAAGAAGCCAGGCGCGGAAAGTCGGAATAGCTGGTGTTGGCCGCTAAGGTCAGAATAAGCAGCGTGGAAAGCTGGAAAACGGGATACATAAAGTACAGAGGGCCGTTAAACACCTGTCCAGCTATCTGAGAAACCACTGATGGAATACCATTGGCATTGGCTTCGATGCCATAGGACGTTGCCAGAAGTGTGATGCCGATAAACAGTGTGCCGAGAATAACGGCCATCCAGGTCAACGTCGTCGCAGCGTTGCGTGTCTCCGGTTTCTTAAAAGCTGGCACACCGTTAGAGATAGCTTCAACACCTGTCATTGCAGAACAGCCGGCAGCGAATGATTTGAGAATAAGAAAAATTGTCAGTGCTTCAGTACCTGGAACAACTGGGAAATGGCCAAAGACACCGTGATGCTGAATAAAAAAGGATTTGACGCTGCCAACCGCAATCAGTAGCAGCGCACTGCCGATGAATATATAGGTGGGAATAGAGAAGATCGAGCCGGATTCTCGCACCCCGCGCAAATTGACGATGGTAACTACGACCACAAGAGCAACATCAATGATAACGATATAAGGTCCTAATACCGTAAAAAGCGATGCAAGATTTTGCACACCGGCGGCAATACTGACCGAGACAGTCAGCACATAGTCGATGAGCAGCGAAGCGGCAGCAATCAGGCCAGCCAATGTGCCCAGGTTATCTTTCGCCACAATGTAGGAGCCGCCGCCATTGGGATAGGCTGGAATGGTCTGTCGATAAGAAAGGGCCACAATCGCCAGCAAGGTGACGATTGCAGCACTGATGGGTAAAGTGACCCAGAGATTGCCCGAACCGGCTGCAATTACGGTAGCCAGGATTGCCTCGGTGGCATAGGCCACCGAGGAGATAGCATCGGAAGAGAGAACGGCCAGGGCTTTAAATTTTGTGAGCCGTTCGTTCTCCGCCCTGGCAGAGGAAATAGGAGCACCGATCAGGAAACGTTTGAGGCGTTCTATGCCAGAACGTGGCTCCTGCACTATATCTGTGGCCTCTAATAATCCCGTGCTGATGCGTCGAAATGAGGTATGGCTTGGACGCACCAAACGCACGCGCACATCCCCCGGCAGTTTGCCTTGACGTACTTCAGTACGTATCAGCATCGACGGGTCGTCGTCGCCGATCACGGCATCATTTTCTTTATTTGTACTTTGGATAGTACTTCGTTCTTTTGATTGATCGTCTTGCTGGCTCATTGATTTTGTCCCACAATGTTCTGTATATCCCTAGTATAGTAGACCACGAGAAGAGGAAGAGGCAAGTAATTTGTAGCAAAAAAGTATCCCGCTGAGATATTCTTTAGGGGTTTTGTCATTTTATTGAGTGTTTCTTGAGCGTATCATCCACTTTCTTGATTGTACTTTGTGGCTATGCTACACTATGAGCATGTTCGGCCCTACTTCGATGAGTAGATGGTGAAACACAATGGAGTCACCAGGTGAAACAGAACTTTCCTCACAAAGGATTATACCACTATGTCACAGGAAACAAACACGCAAGAAGCCTCCAGCCATGCCCGGAGAGATGAGCACAGCCAAAGTGGGAATTTACTCGGACCCATTCTCTGTTGGGCGGTCGTTTTTGCTGACATAGGGACTTCCGTTTACTATGTTCCGGGCATCCTCTATGGGAATGTTGGGAAACTGGCCGGCTTTTTTGTTTTCTTGACCATGTCTGTGTTTGTACTGCTTACGCTAAAATATGCCGAGGTCACTCATCGCTTTCCCCAGGGTGGTGGGGTTGTGACGGTAGCGTCCCAGGCCATCAACCACTGGGTTGGAGCCCTGGGTGGTATGTTTATCCTGGTCGATTACTTCCTGACAGCCGCCCTCAGTTGCCTGTCAGGTGTCCTGTACTTCAGTATCATCGTACCCACAATCGGGCCAATTGCATTATGGGTGACCATCATTGTGCTTATGCTGTTGGGTTTGCTGAACTGGGTAGGTATCAGCGAGAGCGCGAGAGTAAGCCTGGTAGGAGCCGTGATTGCTTTTATTAGCGATCTTGCCGTCTTGTTCACCGTTTTTACCCATATCTCTTTCTCCTACTTTCTCTCCCTTTTTCCCCTCATGTTTGCGAACAGATCCCTGACAGTGGTCTCCTTGCTGATCGGTTTCGCAGGTTCCTTCCTGGCATTTTCAGGGTTAGAGAGCATCTCGCAGCTTTCTCCAGTCATGAAGACCCCCCGTAAAAAGACTGCGGGTATAGCACTATTGATCGTGGTTCTGACGATAGGGATAACCAGTCCCCTGCTAACCATGCTTTCAACGCTTTTACTGCCAACACAGGCTGCCGACGCGGTGCAAAGCAACCAGCTCATCTCACTACTCGGAGGCCACTGGGGCAATCTCTTCCTGCAAACAGAGATGGCGATCAGTGCCAGTGCGCTGCTGGTATTTGCCAGCAACACGGCCATCATTGGCTCTTATCACGTCTTTATGGCCCTCTCTCGTATGGAGTTCTTTCCTGCCTTCGTCCTCCAGCGCAACAAATTACGCGGCACACCTCACTATTCTATTATTCTCGCCACCGCTATTCCCATAGCGATCCTCTTAGTTGCTAATGGAAACCTTGATCTGCTCGGCCAATTGTATGCATTTGGCCTGCTTGGAGCCTTTACCCTGACCTGCCTGGGCCTGGACCTGGTCCGATACCGTGAACGGAAGGCAATACGTGCCAAAGCCTATGTGTCCCCGGCAAGCTCTCAAGAGAACGGAAGCCAGGCGGTACATCCTGGAAACGGCTTTGAGCCTACCCCTCCCGCGACTTATGAGCAAGACAGCCTCAATGGAGACTCAGTGGCAGGAATAGCGAGGGCAAAAGAAACACTCTCTCCTGGGGATACTCCTCAAACGCCCAAAATCAGCATGTGGTCTACTATCGATTTCTGGTTAGGAGTGCTGACAACTGCCCTGGTGGCCCTCGCCTGGTCCACCAACCTGGTAGCTAAACCTCTGGCGACGACCTTTGGCGGTACGGTGGCAAGCGTTGGCATGATTGTTGCCTACGTCAATTACATGTACCATAAGCAGCGAGGGCGTATCCCTGTGATGATTACGGGAGTCGAGGGACGCTTGCCAGGTTCTATCCTGGCGGTACTCACATCCGGCAATGGGCATAACGACGCCGTTATTCGTGCAGCCGTCAATCACGCCGATGGTAATCCCATCGTGTTTCTCTATGTAAGCGATCAAAAAGCGCGAGGCCAGCGGCGTGTACCCAGTATGTTTGAGGTCGTCGACCCCTACCTGGACGATCTGCAGGCTAAGGAGTACTTTGGAAAAGCCGAAAATCTGGCCCAAAAGGCGAAAGTCCCTCGCCGGTACGTCTATCGCCAGCAAGAACCCGCGGCAGTGGGACGAGTCTGGCAGGCGGTTCATCCACGTGATACCGTGGCTGCCGCCGCCAATGCTGCACAGTTTGAGGATGTTAACCCAGATCGCATTCGTTATGAGCTGACATCAAGCGGTAAAGTAGCCCATATGCTCAAACATTGGTAGAACAGATGGCATCTCTCCGAAATCGTTACATGGCCTCACTCTATTCATCCCTGCCGCGCGGCACGAGATGAATATCGATATCTGTACTCATGCGCAACACCCGGTTGATGATGGAGCCGCGCAGCAGCTCCTCCCAGTGACTGCGAGCGGGCTGGCCCAGCACCAGCTGCGTCACCTGGTGCTCGCGGGCAACCTCCACCAGCGTTCTGGCAATATCACGGCTCTTCGTGCGGATAACCCTGGCCCCCAGATCTTCTGCCAGCACGGCATGCTCTTCTAATCTGCGGAGTGCCGCCTCGCGCTGCCTGGGAGCATCGGTGCCGTACTTGAGGAAGCCAATCAGTTTACTGGTGAAGGCAAGGTACCCTTCTGGCTGAATCGAGACCGCGATCAGGTCGGCGTGCAGACCGTGTGCCAGCCGCCAGGCATCCCGCAGTACCTGACGAGTATGCGGCCTCGCATCAAAGCCCACCAGCACCCGTTCGCTGGCAGACCACGTCTGAGCGATATGGTGTTCGGTCATGTACTCCTGGAGTTGGGTTTCCGTCTTCTCCGCCGTGCGGCGCAGCGCCAGTTCCCGCAGGGCGGTCAGGTTGCCCTCGCGAAAGAAATTGTTGAGGGCCGCGTCGATGCGCTCAGGCGGGTAGATGTTGCCATGCTTCATACGCTGGCGCAGCGCGTACGGGGCGATATCAATGATCTCTACCTCGTCAGCCTCATCCAGGATGCGGTCGGGCAGTGTTTCGCGCACGCGTATGCCGGTGATACTGGCCACCAGGTCGTTCAGGCTCTCCAGGTGCTGGATATTGAGGGTCGTCACCACATCGATGCCCGCATCGAGCAGTTCCTCGACATCCTGGTAGCGTTTGGGATGCTTCGAGCCGGGCGCGTTGGTATGCGCCAGTTCATCGACCAGCACGACTCTAGGATGCCGGGCGATGATGGCCTCGGTGTCCATTTCCTCAAGGGTGACTCCGCGGTAGGTGACCTGCTTGCGCGGCATGACCTCTAAATCCCCCAGTTG
>WNFH01001222.1_pt1 | contig 17292 bp, 20 predicted proteins | sample 5400411 | NCBI WGS metagenome assembly WNFH01 (sample SAMN13153347, study PRJNA577476) | soil metagenome | isolation source: 200 cm saprolite under Douglas fir tree site 2 hole 3 | place: USA:California | collected 2015-04-18
GACTTGGCCCTGACTCTCCAGGTGGTGGCTATTCTTATTTCCACAACCGTACTTGTGCTCAAGGTCCATGACCGCCATGCCAGCCGGGAAAGCTACGACCTGTTGGTACGGCTGGTCAACGGCTCCGGACAAGAACCACTCACGCGCGAAAGCCTGCCAGCAGCTGTGAGAATCCATAGCTTTGTCAAAATCAAAAAAGCCACAGACGGCGACCATTGGATTGAGTTACAAGATAGCAAGTATAGGGAGTAGAGACAATGAAAACAGTCGAAAGCGCGTACGTCGATGAATTGCTCAAGGTCGGTCCAGTAGAATCCGTCCGGCTGATTGAAAATCTCCTCGGGACTTTGGTGGACCTGTCCGGCAAGGATTGTTGGCCGATAGTAGATGCCAAGCTTGCTATTCACGGCTCGTTCCTCCGGACAATACGCTTAAAGGCCACGGATTCAATATCCAAGGAAGTAGAAGAAGCCGAGTGGCAGCGCATCATGAGAAATTGGCCGCCGGAACGCTTCAGCCCGGACTGGTGCAAGTGGGCTCGGGAGTACAATCGGGTCTACCTCCACAGTGCCATCTTCGATGACCTGCTCGAAGAAGTGACTCGACTCCGAGTCGACCTTTCCAGGATGGACCATCACGGTGCCCTTGCCCCCAATATCGGACTTCCCGGATGGAGTCGGGTTATGTCAATTGAAGAAGTGTTGGGATGGGCCACCGACAGAAACCTGGGCATCGAATGCAGCACCGGATACCGCGTCGGAGCTTCGGAGCCGGGCCTCAAACGGGATGAGCTGATTAGGTATTATGGACCCGGACGGTTGATGGTAATCGAGCCTCATTCAAAGAACAGTTATCGGGTCTTTCCAAAAAACGGCGCCGGCGAAAGCGATTTCATCTTGGTAAAATTCACCCCCGACGGGGCCGCTATAGAAAAGGACTAATAAATGGACTTCCAGACAATCGAAGACGCGTTCATCAGAGAGTTGAATACGGTCGGACCACGGGTGGCTGTCTGGCGGTTGACCGGCGTTCTTCTCGAAGTGACTTTGCACTATGGGGCAGAAGAGAAAGAAAAATCTGACCTTGTCAAAAGGTACGGCGCGCATACTGCCAAAAAAATTAAGTCGGATATCGACCCAAATCCAGATTTCAAAGTTCTCTTCGATACCAACAAGGCCGTCCGGGACCTCTACGACAACTTCATGAAGTCGCAGGCAGGAGCCAGCAATGGATGAGCTTCGATATGAGCTTCGAAGTCTTCGACTGGAGAACCAAAGGCTCACCCTAGAGAACGAACGTCTACGAGAGGAATCCAACAAGTTTGCGGCGCTGATGATGAAAGGCGAAGCGCTCCGGGAGAAGATGATGTTCGAGACCATCGTGGGGACCTGGCTACCCGGAGGGCGGTAAAATGGGAACGGTACCTGCTGAAAAGGGCGAGGGCAGCCGGGAGGCAAGGCACTATTGCCTGGTCCGCGAAGACCTCGCACCTGAGATGAAGATGGTGATGATAGGCCATGCCGCCGGAGAGTCTGGTGTCCTTGGCCTGGCTCCTGATTCCAGGACTGCATTCATTGCCCTCCAAGCCGAAGCCGGGCCAATGGAATTATTGGCTACGGCACTTGACAGGCGTGGGATTAAGTACGTCAGAATCACCGGTGTCTATGAACCCGAGGTCGGGGCATTGCTGGCACTGGGAATTGAACCCAGTACTGAGGCACGGCTGCGCAAGCTTGTCTGGCACTTCCGGAAAGCAAGCGCATCCGGAGGGTCAGGCTGAAAGGCGCACGGGCCGTGGGCGACAATGCCTGGATTGTGAGCGCTTGTTCGGGAGCCGGCGGGCACTGAAGGTCCACCGGAACTGGCATCGACGCTGGCTTACCGCTTCTCAATGTCCGTGAACAGGTCCGGGCCAAGAGTAAGCCCTAATTCCCCGAGTCGGTCGTGAAGAAGTTTTGAGGCTGTTTCTTTCAACCGTTTCTTTTCAGCTGTCCTTTGCATCTCATCGAAACCGTTGCTGAAAAAATGGTAGAGCACTGCCGTAAAAAGCCGATGCTCTATCGTTTTGAAATCACAGTTGATTTCCGTTTGGGACTGTGTTAGTATCCTAAAAATCAAAGGAGCCAACTGAAATGGCATTCAAAAACAAGAGCGAAGCCGTTGCGATTACCCCTCCCAATCTGTTAACCGCAGCGTTCAAAATCATCGGTACCGCCCCGATGGTTCAGAACAAGTTTTCTCAACGGGCCCTAGAAGGTATGGCCAAAACTCAAGCGGCAGGCAGTACAGCCAAGAAGGGCAAAAGAGAGGCAAAAGATTTCGACCTTTGCTTCAAAGAAGCAACCCACTTCTCTGAAGAAGGCTGGGCAGGAATTCCGGCCAGCGCATTTCGGGGAGGGCTGATTTCTACCTGTCGGCTAGTGAATTTCAAAATGACTCTCGCCAAGCTCAGTATCTTCGTGGTGCCTGATGGCTACGAACGAGACCGGTTCGGGATTCAACCCCTGGTCAAGATTACTAAAGGCGAGCCAATCCGCACAGACTTCGCCGTTCGTAATGAGACGGGTGTTGCTGACATCAGACCAAGACCCATGTGGACCGAGGGCTGGGAAGCAAATCCGAAGATTTGTTATGACGCGGACCAATTCACTTTGACCGACGTGACAAATCTACTTGCACGAATGGGTATGCAGGTCGGTATCGGCGCCGGCCGTCCCGATTCCACAGACTCAGCCGGCATGGGTTGGGGCACTTTCAGAATCGCAAAAACAGAGGAGACAAAATGAACAAGAAATCGCAAGCCATTGTAGATGAGCTATCTAAGCTCTACGAAAAACATGGTGGCCTCAAGCCCGAGGTTGTCGTGGATTGGGCAGAAAGTCATCCTGACAGTGCCCTGCACTCCAGATTCGAGTGGGATGATACTGTTGCCGGTCGCGAGTACAGACTCTGGCAGGCCCGAGAAATCATCACGGAAGTTCGGGTCACCTACCCTGACGGCAGAGAAGAACAAACCTATGTATCACCAATCGTCTCCCGTGGAAAGGAAGGATACGTCACACTTGTTAGCGTCTTGAGCAACGCGCAGAAACGGGCGGCATTCCTGGCTCAAGCATTGGAGGAATACGAACGAGCTGGTGAGAAGTATAAGACTCTGAAGGAACTTGCCGCAATTCGACAGGAAGTAGCAAAGGCACGGAAGTCGTTGCAGTCTCGGAAGTCACAAAAGTAGTTTTCAAAGCAGGCCGGGCGTGGCGCGGTCGGGTAAGGCATGGCGTGGTCGAGCAGAGCAATGACAAAGCAGGCAGGGCAAGGACTAGCAAAGCAGGCTTGGCCCGGCTAGGAGCAGCTAGGCTAGGCTGAGCAGGGCAAATCAAAGCAGGCAAGGCAAGGCGCGGCCTGGCTTGGTAGGGCAAAGCAAGGCGAAGCACATCAAAGCAGGCTAGGCGGAGCAGGGTTCGGTGAGGAGCGGCCCGGCGTGGCCCGGACTTAGCATGGTAAAAGAGAAAGGCATTCAAGACTATTTGAATGCCTTTCTCTTAATTTTACGGTAAGTCGCTTGCGCCGGTGCCCTCGACGTTGTCCGTGTCCTCGTCGTCAAGTAACAGACCCATCCATGTAACGGTAATCTCTTCCAACTGACGGGACGTGACCGTCGTTGAATACCCAGTCGGTCGGAGGCCGTGAATCTTGGCCACGCGTTGGTTCGTCTGGCGGTCAAAGAGAGCCAATTCGCAGTACTCGTGGCGGATGAGGTCTTGTAGCCGGGGGACTTTCGCGACCCGATGCGGGCCGGCATTCACAACTCTCCAGCCTGTGGCCGTGACTTGAATCGGTTCCATCGCCGTGTAACCAATTTCCGCGGCGCTGAAGCGACCGAGGATAAAAACTGGCTGCGCGTCGTAGATGAGACTGTACGAGACGTTGTTGAAGATGCCCACGACTTTGCTGTCCCCGGTATTCGGGTCGACAATCATCAGCTGTGCGCGGGCACCATGTAGGACTTTCGGTGGAGCCATTTTATCTTACCCCTTCACTTATCTCGTAGGTCCGCTGCTGGAGCCGGCCGATTGATTCACTGGACTGACCAGGAAGCTGATAGGCACGAAGTAGATTGCCGTCGCGAGCTTGATTTCCACGTCCACACGGAGAGCCTTGCCGCCGATGATGGCCACGGCTGCGTTCTTGAAACCCTTCGGGGCATCATCGCTGGGGGCAATGAGCTTGAGCCGGAGGAAGTTCCCCATGATGGCTTCCAGCATAGACAGTGCAATCGGGGCGCTGATATCAGCGACCGACTGGCCGACAATCTGGGCTTCCATCTGTTGAGCAGTGGTCAGGGCGATGACGTCAGCCGTATACACGGCCTGGATGCTATTGAAGACGAAGTTGTTGTCCTTACCGTAAGTCGTCTGGTCGCTGACCCAAGTAAATCCACCGGTAACGGCACGACGGGCAGGAAGCAGACCGTTGTTCAGAGCGTCTTCCATCGCGGTGTCGTCTTTGTCGTTGAAGTCGCCGGCACGGTTCACGAGTCCGGAGATGTTCAACTGTTTGTTGACGATGGCGAGACGGAATCCAGCGGCTTGCATGCCGGCTGCAACGCAGGCCGTAATCCAGGGCTGGAACTGAGTGATATTGCCGGTGCTGGCTGCCACGACCTTCGGGTCCTGGAAGCACATCGCAGCCCGGAAGCTGGCGATGTTTGCCGCCGCGAGCTTCTGGTTCAGGAACGTATCTTCCTTGCTGAGGAAGCATTGACGGTTCCGACGCCGTTTCAGCGTGGACATTGTCAGACAGTGAGTATTCGTATACGCGTTAGCCGCGTCGATAGTATAGGTGCTGGTCGTTTCCGTCAGACCATCGGCAATATCCAGTGTCGCGTCACGGCTGATGAGGGGGACGACGAAGTTTCCGCGGGCCTTCTGGAGGGCGTCGATTGCCGCGTTGTAGTTCACGGCCGTGGTTCCACCCTTGGCTCCACCGGCCAAGAAGGTCAGGGCCGTGGGCTGAGGAACGCCGGCAGTCGCCTGCGTCGGGAAGAGACCCGTGCCGGTCTGCAGTAGGACGCTGTTGTTGTTGATGGCGTTGAAGAACCGGAAGCTGTCAATCTTGATGCGGCCGTTTTGAACACCCTGGGTCGAGCAGATGCCGAAGGTACCCTGGTCGAGAGCCGTCAGAGCAGCTTGGCCGATGTTCGCACCCGGGGTCGTGAGGACAATCTGTCCGAGGACCGCGGTACCGACTGCTGCCGTATAACCGGTCTGGGCGTTGATGAACTTCACCAGGTCGTTGATGGTCGGGTAATCCCTGAGGTTGATACTGAAGCCGGCACCGGTGCCGCCGGTGACCGTGGTGCTGAAGGTTGTGGCAGTAATGGTGACAGTGGCGGTCGTGCCCTTATAGCTCATCAGCAAGGCAATTTCGCCGCCCGCAGTCAAGGTCTCAAGGACGTTGTCGACCTGACGGCTGCCGGTATAAGTAGCCCGGTATTCGGTCGCAGAGACCAGGTTCTGGGGGCTGAGGGCCTTACTGACCCAGGTCACAGGCAGTACGCCGAGAGCGAAGGTGCTGCGACTGAGCAGGTCCGTGCCGGTCGTCAGTTCGCTGATTTCCAGAGACTTGCCGATACCGTCGACAGGATTTGCAGCCGCGAGGCTGACCGTAACCGGAGCCTTGGCTTGAACATCTGTCGTAGCCACGACAGCAGCCGCAGCCACGTTGACGGGATTGGTAATGGTTCCAGGAACCGGGGCCGCAGCACCGGCGTCACTGAGTTTTTGTGCGGTGATGACCGTTGCCGTTGCAGCCGTGACAACGTATGCACCGACGTTTGCGCTACCGGCCCCGGCGATTACAGAGCCGAGGGGGATAATCATTGTATCGCCGGCCGTCGGGATTACGTCGAAGTTGATGCTCCGGGTGACGGTGACAACCGTGACACCGGCACCGCCGGGGTTGGCTACAACTGCCAGGGTTCCGGCAGCAGCTGCGAGAATGCCTCTGTCAGCACCGCCGATAGCCGTGATACCGGCAAGACCACCGATTGCCGCCACGAAGGCAGCAGGAGAAGTATTCGCAGCCAAGTTACCGCTGGTCAGTGCAGCACCGCCGTTGATACGGACATTGTATGCCGTAGTCCCGGCGTTCGGAATCCAGGTAAAGGAACCGGTCGTGGGAACAACTTCGGAAGTAGCCGCGGTGACAGTAAAGCTGATGAGGTTCCCGAGCTTGCCGAAGCTACGGTCAGCCAGGGTCCAAGTCAACGCACCCCAGGTCAGGGCCGTGGCACTGGCTTTGGTACTGGGGTTCGTCTTGACGAGGATGATTCTGGACGGAGCACCGGTAATCTGCGGGTCGTTCGAGGCCTGAGCAGCGGCACGGAATCCATCAACCAAGTTGCCGCTCTTGTACTTCGCCACCACTGAGGACAGCTGGTCAGGACCGAAGGCGGAGGTTGTCTCCAGGTCTGTTTCAAGCGTAAAGTCCGGGCCTTGGTCAGCTTCGCCGACGAGCATGATGACGCCGGAGGTCGCAAGACCACTGGCCGCGGTCTGAACTCGAATAGACGGATAACCGCCTGGGATTATCAGGGTGCCTTGGTCTGTAATAAAGCTTTGTGCCATGGTCTACATTTCTCCCAGCATGATAAAGATTAAGGCGCTTTCACCGGACTCTGAACGGCAGGTATTGCTCCGACAGCCCGGGCACGACTTGTAATTCGTGGTGCATTGGCCGGAGGCGGTGCGTTAAGGTGACTCAAATCCTCAGGTGGCTGAGCCAGGTGACGGTCTTTCATCCGGCCGAAGATTCCTGGTTTATGAGCCGGCATCTCACCATGCTTCAGGATTTGCCGACTGCTCTGACTTACTTGACCGGCTGGCCTCATGCCGGTTTGAGCGCTGGGTGCAGCGCCCCCGCCAGCCCCAGCTGCCAGGGCCTTTTGGACCGGGGGCTTTCTTTGAAGAGCCGGAGGAGTAGTATATGTTTGCTTCGGGGGAAGTTTGAATTCAGAAGCAGGACGAGTCGGTCTCTGTGCCGGAGCCTCACGTGGAGGAAGAGTTGCCGGACGACCTGTTGGGTCGAGACCGAAATCACCCTTCTGTACAGCACCTGGAGCCGGAGCCGGTTGGGTCGCAGTCGGTTGCATCGGGCCAACGCCTTGCCTGAAGGGCTTGTTCGGCCGAGAAAAGAGACGAGGACTACTGACGCCTGAACTACCGGACATACCACCGATGAACTTCTTCATTTCCGCTTCGGACTTCATGGCCATCGGGCCACCGATATTCACGCCACCGGTGTTGACTCTAAGCCCGGGCATGCGCATTCCCCCGGTCTTTATTCCACCGCCACCAGCCGGCATTCCCCCAGCCTTTGGGGCCGCAGGTTTACTGGCCGAAATGTTAGTAGCTGGATTTTTACCACTCGGTGGCTTAGCCATCGGGGGTTCGGCTTTTTGTGCCCCGCGGGCATTGATAACGCCTGCCGCGGTGTAATCTCTGGGCATGTTTGGCTTTTCGGCCTTGGGTTCAGTCTTGCCGACATTCTTCCGGTTGTCGATAATTTTCCCGCCACTGCCAGTTGCGGTATCGCGCTGGTAGAGCCTGGGCTCCGCGTCTTTGGGCAGGACACCTTCTTTGTCGACCTCGTTGTGCTTGTCGTGGCCCTTCCAACCTTGGAGTTCAGTTTTCTTGGCTTCCTTTGCCCGCTTTGCTTTATCCTCAGCAATAGTTCGTGCGGCTTGTTCTTTAGACGGGCCGCCCATGACACCTACCATCTCCTTGGGCATCTTGCCGGTCTGCCGGGCGATTCGAAGCTTATGCTCTTCTGGGCTGCTCGGTCCTTTTTCAGCCATGGCCAGGAATGGCCCCGTGGCTCCGCCTGGTTCCAGTGATGCCGCGGTGCTGGTGATTGGGCTCGCCGGTCCGGTGATGTTTTTCTTCATCGGCTCGCCAACAGACTTTTCGCTAGCCGCCAGAGTCCCAGAACCGGTCTCAGCCCCCATGGACTCATGAGGACTCGGGCCGGCTTCTGCTTTCTGAGTATGTGTCCCGGAAAGAATCTCATGAAACTCACGCGGGGTGATGGAATGTTGGCTCTGCAGACGCTTAGGTCCAGCGCCGGTGGCGTAGTGAGTTCTCACGGAATGAGCAATGCTTTTCAGATACGCTTTCCTGTCCCGGGGTTCTTTCTCAGCCAGAGAAATAGCCTCAGCCTGCATCTGGCCGGTATGAGTATCGGTCTGAGCAGTCTTCTTGGTGCGGACACGAATCTCAGGGCTCTCGCCCGAGGACTCGCTGACACTGACACTGACTTCATCTTTGTGATACTCCTCTGAAGAGTATTCAGCCTTTTTCTTGTCTTTGTTGTACGAAGACCAAGCCACCGCCCAGGGATTGTCGATACCGGGCTTTTGCTTCAGTTTCCGGACTTGTTCCTCGCGACCCGGGGGAGTCACTTTCTCCAGCTCGGACTTTCTGCCGGCTGCTTCAAGAGCGCCAGGGGGAATATCATCAATGCCGGAACTGACAGCGGTCTGACCCGGGGTTCTACTCTGCGGGGGGACAGCCTTCTTGAGTTCTCGCTGTCGGAGGTCGACGAGAGACTGTTCCATCTTTGCGATGCGTTCTTGAGTGAAGCCGAGAAGAATATTTCTCACTTCCTCGGGACTAAAGGTTTTCTCATCGGCCACAGCAGTCTCCTCGTTACTCTTTAAGATTGTGTTCTGCTCGCTTCGAAGCAGCGGCTTCTTCAGCGTGTCTTCCATGCCCTTGAGCCCAAGACGGACAGCGTGGTCGCGGACCATGTCCAACGCCGTAGCCAAGGGAATCTTGTGGCTGTGGGGTGTAAAGCCTTCGCCCCCGGGTTCGGTGAATTGTCCCGTCACGGCCCGATGCGCGGCATCGTGCATGACCGTATTCAGCTCCCGGTGGAAGTCCTCGTCACTCATCGGGACCCCGAGTTGGTTACTGAGTTCTCGCTGCTTGTGAGCCGCCAACCATTCCCAGTGCACGGCCCGGAGAGCTTCCCGGAGGTTTCGGTGGGTACCGAGCTTGCCGATGCGTCGACCCTCGCCGTAGATTTTATTTAATTCGGGATAGGTCAGAGCGTGACTGAGTTCGTGAATCTGTCGCCAACCGCGGTTGTACTCTTCGTCTTTGAAGTCGCCACCACTACCCGGAGTCGGGTCATAAACCATCAGGTGCCCGGTGTTATAATTCTTCCTGGCAAGGTCCGGTTTCCCGTACCGGCCGCCGGCATAGTAGGTCTGGTAGCCGTGGCGCTTGACTAGGTCTTCAATCTGCGGGAGCTTGCCTTCATATCGGTAGTGTCGGAGATTGGTCTGCTGAGCCGGAGTCACCTGACCGTATGGGGCCGCGAACTGATGGTAGGTCGCGCCGCCCGGGGCCATGGCCTGCTCGTTCTCGAAATTCTTCGGAGCCACAGGAGGTTCTGGTTGGCTCATGTGCGGATGCACTGGGTCGGCTTTACCTAGCGGGTCATTGACCTCCAGGTGATGGTCGGTGTGACCGTCATGCCAGCTGTATGCGTGCGGGTGAGGCTGAAACTTCGCATGAGCAAAATGCTTTCTGAGGATAGCAACTGCTTCTTCAATGGTGTACTCATCCTTGCGGACACCGGTCTCGACCAGGGGATGAAGTCGGTTCCAATCAAAGTTGATGCGGGCGTACCCTTGGCCGGGGACGTGCGTATAATAGTCATCCGGGTGGTCTTGGAACATCTCCACCGGATTCTGAACGTCTTGCGGGTGATACTTGCCCTCGTGGGGACCGTTCGTGTAAATGAGTCGGTGCTGTCCGTCTTGGCTGTGGACTACAGACTCCTGGCCGAAAAGCTTGCCCAGGTACCGGAGGAAGTCGGGTTGGATGCCGTGGATGATATACGCGCGCTCAGGTTCCTGGTAGCGACCGTGAGTTTCCTGGAATTGAAGTCCATGGCGCTTTAATATTTTGCCGAGCGCTTCGTGACCGTGTGGCGCCAGACTCGGGTATAGAGGCTTTTCCGCGGACATGATTCCGAAGGTTCCGCCGCCGAGCAAAGGCTGAGTCTGAGGCTGGGGCGCAATCGAGTCCATGGGTAGAAGATTGCGCCTACTTCTTCGGAGTCAGAGCATCTTGGTCCATGAACCAAAGCTCAGTATTCGGATTCACGTTCGACGGGCTCTTGCTACCGCCATCGGTCATGATTTCAGGAACCGTGGTGCTGATGCGGAGGTCGGTGAACTTCGGCCAGAAGTTGCGACAATATCCGGTCACGGTCACGTACCGACTGTAGACGCCCTCATATATTTCGAAATTCGGGTCCCGGGCAAAGTCACTGCTGCTGATAGTCGTCCGCTCGAATCCGCGAGCCTCCAGAAAGACTTGCTTGTACCGGAGCAGGATGAAGACCAGGACACTGTGCAACCAGAAAAGATACACGGGCTCGGAACCGGTATGGACTCCGATTCGGTACGTTTCCCTGAAGCTCGAAGACTCCAAGGAGGTAATGAATCCCGGGCGCTCTGTCTTGATAATGGCGCCGGTGAAATCTGTCTCAGTCCCAGGAGCTACGCCGAAGGTTCCGTCGTCGTTGACCGTGGTGATTGGAAACGCTTTCCCGAATCTATCCACGATGAACATATTCGTGGTCAGGGCAAATGGATTGACAACCCCCGGCGGAGCGGTGATGATTCCCGTGGCGGGATTGTAGCCAAGCGGAGTAAAAGGTCCGGCGTACGTCGGCCAGCTGCTGTCATTCAACTCGCTGGGGGTATAGTGGACGTCCGAGAGCGTAGATTCGGCTTCGATTTCCTGGCTGCCAACAAGTTGGATGGTGAGACAATGCCACCGACCTTCTTGCGGGGCCGGGGCCATCTTGACCGGGAATTCATGTTGCAGAATCCACTTCTTGGCCTCGGAAAGTTCCAGCTGTCCGTATTCCTTGGAAGACAGAGAGTCCTTGGGAAGACCTGCCCAGACATAATCCAGCAACTGGGGATTGGCCCTGATGTCAGCAATAGCCGCAGTCAGGGCCTTCCGGATGATGATATCACCCTGAAAGATTCCCTGGACTTCAGTGGTACTGAGATTGGGCGCGAGTGGGGTGCTTCCTGGGGCCATACACTAGAAGATTGCTCCCTCGTAGTGGTGTGGATTTTATTCTTCTGTGAATATCAGCACCAGGCTTAGGTTTGTGGCTCCAGGGGCTCCGCTGTCTCGAACCAAGATTCCATTTGAAGTGCCGATGGGTATTACGAGACCCTTGATGCTGCCCCCGAGAGTGAAGTCAACAACTATTGGCGCAAAGGCTGCCGTGATAGTAGCCGGTACAAAAAAATCAACATCGAAACCAACCCCTTGGTCTAATGTGCCTAGGACCGACGGTAGCGCCCTAAAAATTCCAGAGAAATTTGCGTCACCGTTGTCGTATCTACTTGGGACAAAGACGCCGCCAACAGAAGCGGTCGTAGTTCTTGTAAAAGATATAGTCCTTATCCCCGCTGTTGTCTGGGTACCAGAGAAATTGATAATTATTGCCCGTAAAATTGTCTGTTTGGTTGGACCAGATTCAATCACAAACAAATTTGAGGGACTTGTCGTGGAGTTCGTCAATAGACTAGGGGCATATACAGGAGTAACATTTGTCTGTTTTGTCCGAACCGCGCCGGCCGTGGTCAAGGAAATTGGTTGTATGCTTCCAGGCAGATATACTGGTTCCCTTGTTGAAATCGAGCCGCCCATCCATGCAACGGTTGAAGGAAATTTGACGCCGGGGGCTTCTGTAAATGATTCTGGTATTGAATCTCGCATCTCAGCCTGCTATTTCACTTAGAGGATTTGTTCATTCCCGCAAAGCATACTGAAAGTATGTATTCACGGCCTCTGTGGTAAGATTGTTCCCCTATGGAAACACCGCACTCGGAAAAAGAAATGCAGTTCGCGACCGAAGTTTTATTTAAGCTGGTGACAGACGAAGGCACCAAACTCCGATGGGGAGTCATCCAGCGGGAGAACATGGCGTCAGAGCTACGAGCCGGGAAGAAGCCGGAAGGATATCGAGCCGATTGGCTTCGGAACACAGCCAGTATCATCATCCAGGTCCTGGGAGCCCAGGCACAGGGATTCAACACCGCCTATCCCTACGACCGGATTTCAATCAATGACCTGATGGACGTCCTGCAGACGTCTTACACCCGGCTCAAGAACATCATCACCAAGAACAGTTAAAGATTCTTGACCAGGGAATCGAGGACTTTGTCCTTGATGCGACGTTCCCATTCCTGAAGCGCCCAATCCGCGGTTTCTTCGAAGAAATGTTTTGGCGTCAGGCCCGGATGGACCCATTTGCCGCTGCCCTTCTGCTTGCTGCTCACGGTCCGGAAGGTCATGATTGAGCGCTGGACACTGGTCTTTCCGGTCTTGTCCTTAACCGGTTTCTGATAGACACGGACTCCCTGTAGAAATGGAATCCCGCTCGACCCCTGGCGGACCTGGCCGATGAGCCCCTTACCTTGACCAGGCCCGTGAGCGGTCTTCATCGGCCCGTGACGGATGTCGAATTTGTGCAGGAGCCCAACCTTGGGATTACCGGCGCTATCCTTTTCAATCTTCCCGTAAGGGATGTTCCGGCGCTTGAGTTCAGACTTGAGAGTAGCAGTCAGGTCCTGTTGAGCCGGGGTCTGCTGCGACGGACCCTTGTTGTGTTGCATCGGCACAGACAGGTACCGGCTCCCGTCTTTGGACATCTTGGCCTTTTTACTCTTCAGGAGGTCGTCAATCATCTCCCGGTTGGCAGGAATACCTTCCTCAATCCAGAGAGCACTCGGTTCCAGGGTTATAAGCCAGGCCCCGTCTTCGACTTGCTCAAATCTCAGGGCGTCGATGTACTTCTGTCTCGTGGAATGGAGCTTGCTCTGTACCTGCTCAAGAAGGTGAGCGTGGGCTTGTGCACTGAGGTCGCGCATGGCATCGCTGAACACTTCCTGGGCTTTGGGGCGCAATTCTTCCCCGAGCTTGAGAATGTCGGAGATGTCAAAATTTATGTATATAATGACTGGCCCCGCTTTTCCCGCCGTTTACAGCGCCAGTCTACAGACCAAATAAACGGCACAGCAGCAAGGAGAACGACCATGATAAAAACTGCCCACAAAAACCCTTTGATGTCTCGCGGCCAACCTTTCCACACGATTACTCTCCTGATGGATTGCGGCTGGAAGTCGGGGCACCGCCGGGGTCCATGACAAGACCGGCACGAACGCTGCGCCATTTCTCTTTGCCGGTCTTCGGGTCTTGGACCTTGAGCTTACCGGCATCCTGGCTACCACCAGGCGAGGAATCTTTCTGACTACCAACAGGGAGGTTGAGTTCGTGTCGAGTCGGAGCCTTGGGCATCGGAAGTGCAGCTTTCTCGATGTCCTCTTTATCCAGGACCCGGCTACCTTCCGGCGGTGGATGAGCCGGGTCTAATTCTTCCTTCTGAGTCGGCTGGGCCGCTTGCTGCGGTTGTTCCTTGACAAGTTCCCGGGTCATGGTGATGAGCACCTTGACCAGTCCGGAGATGGAATTGTAGAGGTCCGGGTCCTTCTCGCGGATTTCGTTCAGGTTCGGACTCTTAGCCTGGATGTCCTTGAGAATCTTCACCACCGTAGCTTTAACTTCTGCACGGTCATCGCCGGCATCGTCCTGAACAGCCTGGCTGTCCTGGTCCTGCTGTCCATCAGCCAGAGCCTTCAACTGGCCAAGGAATCCTTCACCGGCATCGGTCTGCTCCGGTACCGCAGCTTGCTGGGCCTCGGCTGCCTGCTGGGCGACTTGAGCCTCTTCGTGCTCGCCGGACATCGTTGGCTTCGCCGGTGCCGCGGGCCTACTGGGGATGTGGCGACCGGGTTCATCGGCCTTGAACAGGTAGCCAAACCGGGGCGGAGCCGGCCGGACCAGGGGTTGTCCATCGGTGCACAATTCACGGGCGTCGAGAAAATGTTTTTTCCCGTCTTCGGACTTGGCAAGGACAATGTGGTCAGAACCCCACTGACCCTGGACGTTACTTAGCGGGCCGAGGATTTCATATTTTTGGCCGTCACGAACCGCAGCCATCGGGAATTCCATCTTGGCTAGCTTCTGGATGTCCTCACGGTACTGGCGCCTGAACTCAGACTTCTGTTCCGGGGTCAGGTCCTGCCAAGTCTCGGCCTTCGAAAGTTCTGCGGATTCCTCTTCGGTATGGCTGAAGTCTTCCAGGCCTTCTTCGAAGATAATAATTCTGTCGCCACCCAACTTCCAGGCAAACTTTCGGGCTCTGTCAGCCTCAAAGGGGTTGGTACCGACACCGACACTGACTTTCTGGCCGAGGTCGTCGCCGTACTGTTGATGAATGTTCGGAAGCTCCCCAAGATGTGCAGCCTCTATATCGGCCAGGCCCCGACCGGCGCTCAGAAAAATAATCGAGCCGCCGCGGGCGGCAGACCAGCTAGACCAAATCAGGTTGGAGTGCTCAGCACGCTGATTTAGGTGTCGGATGGCTTCAGCATCGTTCGCCATGATGGTAGACTGAAGCTCATCGTGGAATGTATCCGACTCCCAGGAAATGTAGACGTGCATTCGGTTGGCCACCTGTGGTATTATACTCTCAAAGATTGTCGCCAGCCCCGACAATGAAAGGAAACGTCAATGTTCACCATCGCCTACAAGTTCCGCGTGGATACGAAGTTCTCGCAGCAATACAAGGACACCAAGGGAAACTTCCAGCAATCTTATTGGTTCTCCTTGATTCCCGTCCCCGAGACCCAACAGCAGCGGTGGACCGGATATGGCGCCAGCCGCATCGAGGTCCTGGTTTCGAAAGAACTCTTTGACGAGACCACACTCAACTCTCTTTTCGAAGCATCCCTGGAGCTGAATTTTGCCACTCCCAAACAAGAATTGGTGGAAGTCCAATGAACATTGAATACATTGTTGACAGCAAGCACATCACCGGCGACACCGGAATAAACGTCTTCTCCGTTTCCGTTACTGCTCTCGTTGGTGACCGAATCTTCGGATTGAAGACGCTGGAAATACCAGTGCTACCTGGGGATTGGGACAAGCTGCAAATTGGAGACCGTTTCGGGGTCACAATCAAGGTGACTCACAAAGTTTAGAGGGGTTGGCTACGGTAGCTCAAGGGCAGAGCCCCGTCTTATAGGTGGGAAGACCGCCGTTCGACTCGGCGCCGTGGCAGTAGGAGGAAGTACAAATGAAAGCAAAGAAAGAAAAATGTTCCTATGCCAATAAGTACCAGGGCAAGCGCGAGCCCCGGTGCGGTTGCAGAACTTGTTGGACGAAATGGATAGGAGAACAGAAATGAGTACCCCGATTCTAATTCTCGTTGGACAGGCAGGTAGCGGCAAGGATACAGTCGCCGACTTCCTGGTGAAGGACTACGGAGCCATCAAGTTGAGTCTCGCCGACCCGATGAAGCGCTTCGCCCAAAAGATTTTTCTTTTTTCCAACGACCAACTCTGGGGACCCAGCGAATCTCGAAACGCTATCCACGAACCTAGCCTTCAAAACTCAACCGCTTTTTGGCAAGAATCGTATGACCGGTTCCTTAACCATAGACACGATTTCCTTGATGAGATGAATCTTGATGGCCCCAAACGGAATAAATTGACCGATTGGTTCTACCTAGTCAGACGTCTAGCTGTTCCAAAAACATTCATAAACGAAGTTGTTGGACTCAGCCCCCGGGTGGCCTTGCAGACCCTAGGTACGGAGTTTGGTCGAGCCGTGGACAAGAACCTCTGGATACGCTTCGCTCTTCGTGCCGCGGCTGACCTGCTGGAAGGCGGATACGGTTACTACCGGGAACGAGGAATCTTTGACTTTGAAGGTATTCTTCCCCCGTCCATGGTCATCATCAGCGACGGGCGATTCAGGAACGAACTCCTTGAAGTCAAAAGGGTCGGGGGCATGACCGTCAAGATTCAGAACGTCGAAGTTGAGTCGAGGCCGGAAGTCGGGGTCAAAGGCCATGCCAGCGAACAGGAGCAGAAGGGTATCCCCGAGACCTGGTTTGATTTCGTCATCAGGAACGACAAGACCCGGGGTCTTGGACAACTAGGAATTTCGGTTGCCGTCCTGGCCGGGAGCCAGAATCCCAAAGTCATTGGACCTTATATACCGAATGATTTTCATGTTGGCCCAGGCGTCAAAGCTACCGGGAATGTTCTCCTTGGTGAACCTGCACCAGGCGGATTCTTTGTCGGCAATGCAGGGAAATGAGCAGCTTCAGCGAAGCAGCAAAAGACGGACCACCCATACCAAGTAACTACGAAGACTTGTTGCTGGAGTATTACAATCTCCGGTCTCAGCTTGCCCGTACCAATGAGAAATGGATGGAAGTTGAGTTCAAGAACCACGAACTCCGTTCCGCAACAACCGACCGGATAGCTGAACTCGAAAAGCACCTGAAGGACGCCGAGACTCTCAAAATGGTCGAATACAGACGAGAGTACTTAAACGGTTGGAAGGAAGCCAGGGATGCCATCGTGAAGGAAATTGGCAATCTAGCCGGCTGGCCTGACGCCAAAGCTGATGACCTGGTCCGGGAACTGATGCACAACGTTCTTCATTTGCCCCCGCCCTTATAGCTCAGTGGTAGAGCGCATCCTTGGTAAGGATGAGGTCTCCAGTTCAATCCTGGATGAGGGCTAGTTGAAATCGTCGCGCCTGACCATCGGTGGTTCAACGGCCATAAGCGCTCTCTCAATGAGCACGCGCTGCATGTGCGCAGCATCTTCAGGGTCTGTGGAAAAAGTGAAGCCGAGTTCAGACTGACCGAAGTAAAACCATGCGCCGTTGTCGGTGACTCGAAATTCGCCATTCACCCCACCGGTCATCGGGTCCGGATTCCAGAGAGAAAACCCGCGCGTTTCCTTGACCTCAAACTTGTAGCCTTTGTATTCGAACATTCTATTTCTCCATTGTACCACGACGAGGCTCGTAAAAATCCGAGCAATATTCATCTGCCGGAGCCGGAATCTTGTTGTCACCACCGTGCCATGCCACCCAGTACTCGTTCTTGCACTTGTTACCAGGAACTAGAAATTTGCAGTTTGCACAGGAACTGCCGCCTTTGGGCACTCGCATCCCGGCCCGGTGCTCGGGTGGCAGCTCAAAAGTATCGCCACCGAACTTCCCTTCCAACGTGGCTTTGATTAGGCTCCGAAAATATTTCAGTGTTTCAATTCTCATGTTACCTCTTAACACTAAGGGCGTTCACCGCGGCCAGAGCTGTGTTTGTTCCGTCGGC
>WNFH01001595.1_pt1 | contig 17274 bp, 17 predicted proteins | sample 5400411 | NCBI WGS metagenome assembly WNFH01 (sample SAMN13153347, study PRJNA577476) | soil metagenome | isolation source: 200 cm saprolite under Douglas fir tree site 2 hole 3 | place: USA:California | collected 2015-04-18
TTCTCGGTCGTCGATGGGCATGGTCACTCCTTGGGTCGGGTTCTCCAGTCACTCTCGAAGCAGCGCCGCGCCGCTTCGATCGCGCCCTTCGCGATGTTCTGGAGCAGGCGCCGATCCTGACCCGCGCGGCCGAGCACGCGAATCGCGACCGACGACGCGAACAGCATCGCGGCGAGCGGATCGAGATCGACGTTCGTGCCCGCTTCGGCCTGCGCCTCGCGCAGGCGCGCGCGCAGGAGCGCCTGCATCGCCTTCAGCCCGTCCTGAAGCTGCGCCTGCGTTTCCGTGGAGAGCGCGTGCGACTCCGGAACCGCATTCAAGATCAGGCAGCCGCGCCGCTCCGGGTCGCGCGCAGTGAGTCGCACCACCGTCTCGAGCACGTGCTGCGCGGCGTCGAGCCCGCTCTTGTCGGTCGAGATCGCCGCCGCGAGATCCGCGACGTAGCGCTTCATCGCGGCGCGGAACATGTCTTCCTTGCTGCCGTACGCCGCGTACAGACTGCCGCGCAAGAGACCCGTCGCCTCGGTCAGCTCCTCGATCGACGTGCGCGCATAGCCGCGCGACCAGAACACACCGAGGAGCGCTTCCTCTACTTCGGCGGGATCGAACTGGCGCGGGCGAACCATCGGCCCGTAGGGTACGCCGTTATTGAACGCGTAGTCAACAACACCACCAGGACAATCGACGCGGATCGGGCGCGTGCCTGCCCTACCGGGCATGGTCCGCGTGAACGACTGACGAGCTCCGCGGCCGCGGCTACGACGAGATGCTGCAGGGTTCGTCGAGGACCTGCGCAAGGCGATCAACCTGCTTCCGCCGGCGACGTTTGCTGCATCCTTGCCGAGAATCAGCAGCCTGGATTGGAGCGGGAAACGGGAGTCGAACCCGCGACCCTCAGCTTGGGAAGCTGATGCTCTACCAACTGAGCTATTCCCGCCCACGGACCGCTGAGCAGGGCCGACGCTAGTCGCGGGGGGAGATGGCGTCAAGCGAGAACGAAGCACGTTCCGGGAGTCCCAGGACGAGTTGGCCCGCAGACGGTCGGGCGGGCCTCACCGGACGGTGAGCGTGTACTGCTGCGTGGCGCTGGCGTCCTTGCCGCGGGGGCTGGACACCTCGACGAGGTAGTCGCCTTCCTTGAGGGGCACGGCGACCATCTGCTCCTCGCCCTCGCCGCGCACCGCGTCCGCGGTGCCGATCACGTCCGCGCGCGATCCGCGCAGCTCCAGCAGACGCAGCTGCAGGTCCACTCCGCGCACCGGGGAAACGCGAAGGGTCACCGGCGGCGCGCCCGCGGCCACGTGGAACCGGAACAGGTCCACGTCACGCCTGGGCCAGATCCAGCCGCGCACCGTCGCCGGCAGCTCCACGGCCTGCGCGTTCTCGACGTCGTTGTTCGGCTCGCGGTCGGTCGACCCGTCGTCCGGCAGGAGCTGCGCGGAGAGGCGGTAGGAATGATCGCGGTCCTCCGAATCGCGCACCCACTTGCCGTCCAGCTCGCGCGCGGCCGCCTCGACCTTGATGAAGCTCTCGCCCGCCGGCACGCGCACGTTGGGCAGCACCTCGCCTTCCCGCACGCCGCCCTCGTTGGCGCGGGCGAGGAGCTGCGGCTTGTCTCCGGGCTTCGCGCCGGCCGCCAGCACGGACAGCTCGAGGTCGGCGCGCTCCAGCGCGCTGACCTCCGCGTGCAGGATCATCGGTTGCTCCGCGCGAATCCGGTACCAGTCCACGTCTCCGGGCGGCGAGAGATATCCCGTGCGGGTCCCTCCCGAAGCGATGTCGGTAGCGCGCGCCGGCTCGTCGTTCGGCTCCTGCTCCAGGTCGTCGGGTCCCGACTCCACCGCAGCGATCAGCCGGTACGGTACGCGCGGGTTGGCCCCTCTCACCACCTTTCGGCCAGTCCCGACCGGGGCCGATCGCAGAACGAGGTAGTAGCCGGCGGCCACCGTGGCCGGCGCGACGTGGCCGGCGCGACGTGTGGACCGGCCGAAGAATCGCCGGTCGGAGTAGAAGTCGCAGTCGGACTCGGAGTCGCAGTCGGAGTCGTTGTCGGTGTCGTTGTCGGAGTCGTTGTCGGAGTCGTTGTCGTAGTCGTTGTCGTTGTCGTAGTCGGAGTCGTTGTCGTTGTCGTAGTCGGAGTCGTTGTCGCAGTCGGAGTCGTTGTCGGAGTCGTAGTCGGTGTCGGTGTCGGTGTCGCGCTCGCCCCTAGCGCCAGGCTCAGGTCCCGCAGGAACACCCCGTCCCCCTCGCTTTGCGCTCGCACGGTCGCTAGCAGCGCCCCATCCTGCAGAGCCCGGACCTCCATCTCCGGCTTCACTCCCGCCACCCCGCTCAGCTCGACCCGGAGGAACTGCCCCGGCTTCGGGTCCCGCACCTCGACGCGGTACCAGTCCTCGTCCTCGGCCCACCCGTACGTTCCCTCGACCGGCTTTCCCACGGCGACCGCGGTCGCGTCCACGGCCCGATCGTTCGGCTCCAACTCGCGGCCCTCCACCGGCGCCGTCCCCACCACGGTCAGCTTGTACGGTCCCGCCTCCGCGCTCGAGGCGCGCACGAAGCACGCCTCCGCGCAGGCGATCGCGGGCACCAGCAGCGGCTCGCCGTCCGTGCGCAACTTGAGCATCCGGTTGCGGTCCCGGTCGAGCACTTCCAGCTCCGCCGCGTGGGGCGGCGAAAGCTCCACCTGCAGCGCGAGCGTGCGCCCCGGACCGGGCGCGACGCGATACCAGTCGTCGTCGGCCGACCGCGGCCGCGGCGGCGCGAAGCTGCCCGTCACGATGGCGCGGTCGGGAAGCTGCTGCGCGTGCAGGTAGTCGTTCGGCTCGCGCTCGGCCACTTGCTCCGGCGGCGGCGGGCCCGGCGGAGGAGCGGGCGGCGGCGGCTCGGACTTGCTGCACGCAGAGAGCAGCAGCGCGGCGGCGAACAGGCTGCGCGCCGCCGCTCGCCCTGCAGGAGCCGCGCGACGCGAAGCTACCGATGCGATGCGCCCGCTCCGGCCTGGCGCGACGAGAACTCGCGGAAGAACCCGACGATGCCGGCGATCATCTCCTTCGCCGAGTCGCCGTCGGTGGTGAAGTCCGCCGACTCGAGCCAGATCCCGCCGCAGCTCTCGCAGGTCTCGTACACCAGCGGGTTGCGCTTGTGCTGGCTCTCGATGGCGAGCAGGCCGACGTTGTCGACCGGACACTCGCCGGCCTCCGATTCGGGGTTCGCGCGGCCACCCATGCCCTCCAGCGTCGGCAGGCCGGCGTGGAGGAGGATCCGGTTCAGGTCCGCGACGTCGAGCCAGAGACCGCCGCACTCTCCGCAGCGGAAGAGGACCCGGTCCCCTCCCTGGGTGAGCTCGACCATCTCGACGTTGTCTCGCGGGCAATCCATGGTGCTCTGGCTCCGATCCTGGGGATTTCGTGAGTCTAGCAGGCCACGTGCCCGGCAGGCTACCCGAGCGGTGCCCCTCGCCCGCTGCCGCCGCGCGGGCTCACGGGCCCCTCGCTTGCACGCGCCGCACCCGGGCACCCAGCGACCGCAGCTTGTTCTCCAGCGCCTCGTACCCGCGGTCCAGGTGGTAGACCCGGTGCACGGTCGTCACTCCCTCGGCGCGCAGCCCGGCCAGCACCAGCGAAGCGGAGGCGCGCAGGTCGGTGGCCATCACCGGCGCCCCGGACAGCTTCGGAACGCCCTTCACCACCGCGGTGTGTCCGTCCACGTGGATCTCGGCCCCCATGCGCGACAGCTCCTGCACGTGCATGAAGCGGTTCTCGAAGACGGTCTCCACCACGCGCGCCGCGCCGCGCGCGACCGTCATGCAAGCCATGAGCTGGGCCTGCAGGTCGGTGGGGAACCCCGGGAACGGCCCGGTGACGAAGTCGACGGCCTCCAGAATCGCCGGAGCTCGCAGCCGGAGCCCGTCGCGCTCGGACACGATGGCGGCGCCCGCCTCGCGCATCTTGCCCAGGAGCGCGTCCAGGTCCTCGGCGCGAGCCCGCCGCACCAGCACGTCGCCGCCGCTGATGAGGGCGGCCGCGAGCAGCGTGCCCGCCTCGATGCGGTCCGGGATCACCTCGACTTCGGCGGGCCGCAGCTCGCGCACTCCCTCCACCACCACGATCGACGTGCCGGCCCCCTCGATGCGGGCGCCCATCCGTGTGAGCACGGACGCCAGCGCGGTCACCTCGGGCTCGCGCGCGCAGTTCTCCAGCACGGTCCGTCCGTCGGCGAGCGCGGCGGCCATCATGAGATTCTCGGTCCCGGTCACCGTGGGCAAGTCGAAGACGACCTGCGCGCCGCGCAGCCTCTTCGCGCTCGCCTCGACGTACCCGTGCGCCAGCTCGATGTGCGCTCCGAGCGCGGCGAGCCCCTTGAGGTGCTGATCGATGGGCCGCGCGCCGATCGCGCAGCCTCCCGGCAGCGACACGCGCGCGCGCCCGAGCCGCGCCACCAGCGGCCCCAGGACCAGCACCGACGCGCGCATCGTCTTCACCAGCTCGTACGGCGCCTCCGGACGGGGCAGGTCCGCCGCGTCGACCTCCAGCGTGTGCCCGCCGGTCCCGGGATCGCGCGCGACCTTCGCGCCCATGTGCGACAGGAGGCGCCCCATGGTGCGGATGTCCGCCAGCTCCGGGACGTTGCGGAACACGCTGCGCCCCGGCGCGAGCAGCGCCGCGGCGATCTGCGGCAGCGTCGCGTTCTTCGACCCGCTGACCTCCACCTCTCCCTTCAGCGGAACTCCACCCTCGATCTCGATCGCATCCATCCAGGCTCCTATGGCTTGCTGGCCACCACGTGACGGTCGAGGTCGGCGAGGTCCTTCACCGCGCGCACGCCGGTGAAGCCGGCCTGGGTGCACAGATCGCACACCTTGGCCGCGAGCGGGGGGTCGATCTCCACGCCGAAGAAGCCGCCGGGCACCAGCCAGTCGCCGGTGCCGGCGATGATGCGGCGGATCACCGCCAGGCCCCCTTCCGCGGCGAAGAGCGCCTCGGCCGGCTCGTGCGCGACGATCTCCGGCGCCAGGCGCGCGCGGTCGTGCTCCGGCACGTAAGGCGGATTGGCCACCACCGCGTGGTACCGCTCGCGGGCGGGGAGCGCGGCGAAGAGATCGCCCACGAAGACGCGCACGCGCCCGGGCGCCAGCGCCTCGGCGTTCTCGCGCGCCGCCGCCGCCGCTTCCGGCGACCTCTCGACCAGGTCGGCACGCACCCCCGGCAGCTCCGCGGCGATGGACACGCCGACCGCGCCCGAGCCCGCGCACAGGTCCAGCGCGCGCGCGTCCGCCGGGAGGGCTTCGATGGCGAGCTGCACGAGCAGCTCCGTCTCCGGCCGGGGGATGAACACCCCGCGCCGCACGCGGAAGGGACGCCCGTAGAACTCCCGCGCGCCGAGGATGTACGCCACCGGCTCCCGGTTCGCACGGCGCTGTAGGAGCGGCTTCACGCGAGCCAGCTCCTCGGCCGAGAGCGGCTTGTCGAAATCGACGTACAGCCGGGTGCGCGAACAGGAGAGCGCGTGCGCGAGCAGCAGCTCGGCGTCGAGACGCGGCGACTCGACTCCCCTCTTCGCCAGCCACTCGCGCGCCCAGGTCAACAGGGCGCGCACCGTCCAGCTCTCCGCCATCACGGCTTGCGCGCCGAGACGACGCGCTCCACTCCCTTCGCGTCCCGGTGCGCGCGGCAGTCGCGCATCCCGCTCCGCTCGAGCAGCGCCGCCACCGCGGCGACCTGCGAGGGGTCGCATTCCTGCGCGTACGCGCCTCCCGGCCGCAGCCAGCCGGGCACCTCTTCGATCAGGCGCCGCACCACGTCCAGCCCGTCGGGACCGCCGAAGAACGACACGTGCGGCTCGTGGTCGATGACCTCCTGCGGGAGCTTCGTCCCGTCCGGCACCCAGGGCGGATTGGCGGTGACCAGCGCGTACTTGCCGCGCCGCTCCGGCGGCAACGGCGTGAACAGGTCGCCCGCGAAGCAGCGCCCGCGCCCCGGGATGAGCCGGTCGGCGTTCTCGCGCGCCAGCTCGATCGCCTCCTCGGACACGTCGGCGAGATCGACCTGCAACCCCGGCCGCGCCTTCGCCACGCAGATGCCCGCGGCGCCGATGCCGCAGGCGAGATCCAGCGCGAACCCCTGCGCGTCCTCCGGCATGCGCAGAAGGCCGGCGCCGATCAGCACCGGCAGGTCGAGCCGGGGGATGAACCCGCGGCGGTCCACCTTGAAGCGCACGCCGAGGATCTCCACCGCGCCCACGATGTACCCGGTCGGCTCCAGGGAGAGGCGGCGCTGCAGGAGCCGCAGGAAGGCGCCGTGTCCGCGGGCGTCGAGCCGCTCCCGCGCCATCGCGGGAAGCTGGGCGGGCAGCACACCCAGCGCATGGGCCAAAAGCTCGCGCGCCTCCTGCGCCGGGTCCTCGCTGAGCAGCTCCGGGGCGCGCATGCGCTCGGTGGTTGCGTCGAGCAGCTCGGCGACCGTGGGCAGGCTCACGTGGCGGCCGCCTGCGCCCCGCCCTGCATCTGCTGCCGCAGCGCCTCGGCCTGGAAGTACGTCCGGCAGGCGACGATCACGTCCTCGATGTCGCCGTCCATCACCGCCTGCAGGTTGTGCCGGGTGAGCCCGATGCGATGGTCGGTCAGGCGATCCTGCGGGAAGTTGTAGGTGCGGATCTTCTCGCTCCGGTCGCCGGTGCCCACCTGGCTGCGGCGCGCGGCATCGCGCGCCTGCGTCTGCTTCTCCAGCTCCATCTCGTACAGCTTGGCGCGCAACATCTTGAGCGCCATGGCGCGGTTCTTGATCTGCGACTTTTCCTGCTGGCATTTCACCACCACGCCGCTCGGCTTGTGGGTGAGCCTCACCGCGCTGTCGGTGGTGTTCACGCTCTGCCCGCCCGAGCCGGTCGACCGCATCACGTCCATCTGGATGTCGGCGGGGTTGATCTGGACGTCCACGTCCTCCGCCTCCGGCATCACCGAGACGGTGACAGTGCTGGTGTGGATGCGCCCCTGCGCCTCCGTGGCGGGGACGCGCTGCACGCGGTGCACGCCCGATTCGTACTTGAGGCTGGAGTAGATGCCCTCGCCGGAGACGGTGACGGTCGCGTCCTTGACGCCCCCCGCGGCGTTCTCGCTCGAGTCCACCACCGTCGCGCGCCAGCCCTTCCGCTCGGCGTAGCGCAAGTACATGCGCCGCACCTCGGCGGCGAAGAGCGCGGCCTCGTCGCCTCCCGCGCCCGCGCGCACCTCCAGGATGACGTCGCGCTCGTCGTTCGGGTCCTTGGGAAGGAGCAGGATCTTGAGCTTCTCCTCCAGCTCGGCGGCCTTGCCGCGGAGCGCGGGCAGCTCGTCCTTCGCCATCTGGCGCATCTCGGGGTCCGCGTCGTTCATCGCGGCCTCGAAGTCGGCGATCTCTTCGCGGACGCGCTTGAGCTCGCGGAACGCCTTCACCAGCGGCTCGAGTTGGGAGCGCTCCTTGGTGGTCTGGCGGTATCGCGCCTGATCGGAGAGCACGCCCGGGTCGCCCAGATCGGCTTCCAGGCGCTCGAATTTGTGCTCGATCTCCTGCAGCTTGTCGTCCACGGCCCGGCCATCCGCTCCAGAGGGCTGCGGACCGTATCCGCGCACCCGCCGGAATGCAACAGCAGCCGGCGCAGGGCGGCGCCGCGTTTTTCGTTCTATAAGGCCCCGTTCCGCCGACAAGGAAAGCGATGCCCCTCGACACGCAAGTCGTCTTCGCGAAGCCCGTCTCCCACGCCTCCGATCTCCTCGCCGTCCTGGTCCGCGAGGGCGCGGTGGCGGGCGGGAAGATCTCCGACGCGCACATGGGCGATCTGGATCGCGCCCTGGGCGGCCTCCTGGGCACGGTCGCCACGCAGGAGGAGTTCACCGGAAAGGAAGGCCAGCAGCTCGCGCTGCACACCCACGGCAAGGTGGCCGCGCAGCGCCTGCTGGTGCTGGGCGTCGGGAAGCACGGCGACGCCGACCGGGCGCGCGACGCCCTGCGCGCCGCCGCCGCGAAGGCGGTGAAGGCGGCGCGGCCCGCCGGCGCGCTGACGCTCGGCCTCGTCTGGCCCCACGGCGACGCGGCCCGGACGGAAAAAGCGGAAGGACGCGACGACGCCGAGCGGGACGTGCAGGCCCTGGCGGAGGGCGCCTCGCTGGGGGCGTACTCTTTCGACAAATACAAGCGGGAAAAGAAGCCGCTGAAGCTCGCGCGGGTGCAGATCCTGGCCCGCGAAGAGCGCGCCGCGCGGCGCGGAGGCGAAGCCAGGGCGCGCGCCGGGCTTTCGGCAGCAGCCCGCCTCGGCGCGCGCATCGCGGAGGCGACCTGCCTCGCCCGGGACCTGGTCAACGAGCCGGCCGGCCGCGTGACGCCGGGCGAGCTGGCCGCGACGGCGCGCCGAGTGGCGCGCGAGAGCGGCCTTGCCATCGAGGTGCTCGGCCCTCCGCAGATCCGGAAGCTGAAGATGAACCTGTTCCTCGGCGTCGCGCAGGGCAGCGCCGAGGAGCCGCGGCTGGTGCGCCTGAGCTACGTGCCGCGCGGCAAGGGCGCCGGGAAACCGGTCGCGCTGGTCGGGAAGGCGATCACCTTCGACTCCGGCGGCCTGTCGCTCAAGACCGCGCAGGGGATGGAGGACATGAAGACCGACATGGCGGGCGCCGCCGCGGTGATCGCCGCCATGTCCCTGGTGCCCGAGATCGCCCCGCCCTTCCCCGTGCACGGTTATTTCGGCGCCTGTGAGAACCTGCCCAGCGGCACCGCCTACAAGCCGGGCGACGTGCTGGTGGGACGCAACGGCGTGTCGGTCGAGGTGCTCAACACCGACGCCGAGGGCCGCCTGGTGCTCGGCGACGTCCTCGCCTGGGCGGCGGAGGACGAGCCGGCGGCCATCGTCGACCTCGCCACGCTCACCGGCGCCATCCTGGTCGCGCTCGGACCGTGGACGGCCGGCCTCTTCTCGAACGACGAAGCGCTGGCGGGCGAAGTGCAGGCCGCCGCCAGGGCCGCCGGAGAATCGGTGTGGCGCATGCCGCTGCCGCCGGAGATGGAAGAGCTGATCAAGAGCCCGGTCGCCGACCTCAAGAACACGGGAGGCCGCTACGGCGGCTCGATCAATGCGGCGCTGTTCCTGCAGCATTTCGTCGGCAAGACGCCGTGGGCGCACCTCGACATCGCCGGGCCGAGCTCGCTGGACAAGGAAAAGGGCTACAACCCTCGGGGAGGGACGGGAGCTGGCGTGCGCCTCGTCGCCGAATGGCTGAGGAGGCGGGCCACGCGCGCCTAGTCAGCACGGCCGCCGCCGCAGCAGCGGCGAGGATTGCTTTCTGTACGGAGTAGATTCGCGGCGTGACGACGGACCGCCCTCCAGCAAGCCCCGAGGCGCGTCGCGCATTCGAGAAGAGCGACGCGCTCACCAGGCTCGTGGCTCTCCCTGACGCCTCCGACCTCCAAGCCCGCGCAATGCTTCTGCAGAAGGCGCTCGCCATCGGCGACCGGCGGAGCGCCCGCCTCGAGGGCGACTCGATCCTCGGGCTCCTCGCTCGAACCTACGCGATCAGCCGGCCCAGACTTCAGGTGCTCGGGGCGAGGCCGCGGAAGGTTTGGGAGGGCGGACACTCTGAGCTGTTCGGTGACTACGACTTCGAGCAGAAGCGGATCCGGATCTGGATGCGCACAGCCGTGCTCGGGAAGGTGACCTCCTATCGTGGGTTCCTTCACACACTGCTGCATGAGTTCAGTCATCACCTCGATCGGGAGGGTTTCGGCTTCCTGGAGACGCCGCACACCCGCGGCTTCCACGCCCGGGTCGACGACCTCTACCATCTCGCGCTGGGGACGCTTCCCGAGGACCGCCGGCCCCTGGTCTGGATCCGCATGGGCCGCGCTTGGCGCATCGACTGGGCGAAGCTGAGATCAGGCTGACGATCGAGGTTGTGCTCCATCGCCAATCGAATGCTCGCCGTGCGCGATCGAGGGATGTCCCTGCGCGCCGCCCGCCCCATCGAGGTGCTGGACGCTTCATTCCGGGGCGGCGCGCAGGGCCAGAGCCGATGGAGCGCTAGGGCCCCTGGTTCGAGATCTCTTTCGAGATGTCGGCCCGCTCATCCGAGGCCGCCTGCCGGACCCACGCCGCATATTGCACGTTGCGGACGTGCTGCAGCTCGGCCTTGAGCTCGGCGCCCAGATCGACGAGCCGGTCTCGCAAGGTCGCGCTCATCGCGTTCGGAATGAGGTCGCGCTCCAGGGTGGCGAGCATCGCCTCGTGCGACTTGACCTCGCTCTCGAGGTACGCCTTCTCCAGCTCATCGCCCGAGAGCTTCGAGAGATCGACGCCGTCTGCTTGCCCCTCGGCCGCGCCGATCGATTCCGGTCCGCCGGCGGCCAGGCCCCCGAACTCCCGGTCGAGATCGGCGTGATCCACGTCGATCCGGTCCGCGAGCTGCCAGACCGCTGCAGAGACCAGCTTCCCCCTCACGGCCCGGGAGGCCCGCTCCTCGGCGCGGTTCATGGCCAGGATGCGGCGTGCGATCCCGGCGTCGTCGATCGACCCCGCCGGCGCGGTCGGGTCAGCCGTGGCCCGTCCGGCGGCAATGGCAGTAATGGCGAACGCGGCGACGACGATCGCGCGCGACCTCGAAATCCACAAATTGACCTTCCTCATGCTTTCCATCGTGAGCTCCTCCAAGGATCGAGATGATTCGAGACGGCAGCGCCACCGGGCACGCGCCCCATGCGCGCACCCCTGCGCTCCGCGGACGGCGGGGGCTCATCTCAAATGAGGAGGGAACACGTGAGCAGAAGCAGCGGGATCGGTGCCGGCTGATCGCGCTCGTCGAGCGTCGGGGGATGCGCGACGCCGGCGATGAACGCGGGTGCCGATTCCCCCGCGGCTGCGGCAGCCTCGTCCGGCAACGGGGACCCGCCGGCCTGCCGCTGCGCTACCTCCGCGGGGAGCGCCGCGATCGCGGCTCGTGTGCCGTGGTTGCAGCGCGGGGCGCGGCGGTGGCTGCGCGTCAGCCGGGGGGTTCGCTGTGCCGGGCCGGGCGTCGCGGCCAGCCCGATCCCGGCGCCGCCGCGCGGCGACGCGAGGCTGACGAACGAAGCCGCCAGGAGGCTGACCGAAGCGATCATCCCGCTTGAGATGCCTTACGTTGCGAAGCGTTGCGCGGCCTTGGAACGGCCGGGGACGACTCTCCCCAGGACGTCGACGAGGGCGCGAAGTCCGTCGGTGAAGGTCCGGCGCACCGGACCGTGCTGACGCGCGGCGTCCGCGCCGACCCGGAGGAGAGCATCGGATGGGTCCGGCGCGCCGGGGCGCTACTGTGGCACGGCCAGCAGCGCGGGGACGGAGCGCTGAGGCTCGCCGCCGCGGACCTCCACCCTGCCGCCTTCCAGCAGGCACACGTCGACTTCGCTGCGGATGCCGAAGCGGTTCGCGAGGTAGATGCCCGGCTCGACCGACGAGCAGGTGCCGGCCAGGTGGCGGCGGCCGTCGCGCGTCTCGAAGTCGTCGTTGTTCACGCCATCGCCGTGCACGCGCACGTCGATGCTGTGCCCGGTGCGGTGCAGGATCTGCTCGCCGAACCCGGCCCGCTCGATCACCTCGCGCGCCGCGCGATCGACCTCCGCGCCGGTCACCAGGCGCCCCGCAGGCCATCGCTGCCGCAGCAGATCGAGGGCCGCGTCTCGCGCCTGGAACACGACGGCCGCGACGCGTTGGATCTCGTCCGGCACGCGCTCTCCCAGGAAGTACACGCGCGTCAGGTCGCCCTGGATGGCGTGCGGACCGGTGCCGACCCGCCCGGTGAAGTCGAGCAGCAGCAGGCTGTTCCTGCCGGCGATCCCGTCCTGCGCCTCCGAGTGCGGATCGGCTGAATGCGCGTCGACCGCGACGATCGCTCCCGCCTCGGCCAGGCCCTGCTCCGCCATGCGCTGGCGGGCGAACTCGCCCAGCTCGCGCTCGGTGGCCGGCTGGCCCGCGCGCAGCCGGCGCGCGGCTTCCTGCGCGGTCGCCTCCTGCGCCTGGGCCAGGAGCTCGGCGGCGATCGCCTGCGAGGCGAGCTCCTCCGAGGTCAGAACGCTCCCGATCTGCGCCACCAGCTCGGCGCTGGAGACCACCTCCGGGCCCATCGCGCGGACCAGCTCGACCGCGCCCGCGTCGACGCGCGACACGGTGGGGATCTCGTTGCGCGGCGAGTACTGCATCGCGACGCGGCGGGACCCTCGCAGGATGCGTCCCAATTCGCGGTCGCGCACCCGCCACGACGCGTAGGTGGCGGCCGGCCCCGGCACTCCGTCCAGCGCGTGCGGCTCGATCGCGTGCACCAGCTTCTGCGGCTGCCCGCGCGCGGGCACGAAGCAGTACCAGCGCCGGCTGCGGATGCCGCGCGGGTCGAGGCCCAGCACGCGGTAGGCGATCGGGTCCGAGCCGCGGAAATCGTAGAACAGCCAGCCGTCGAGCTTCTGCTGTTGCAGGGCGGCCTGGATGCGCGCGAGCTGCTCGGGCGAGAGGCCGGTCGGCGCGGCGCCCGGGCTCGAACTCGCGTTCGGGGTCGCGGTCGGGTTCGAGGTCGCCTGCGCGATCAGCGCCGCGACGAAGAGCGCGCTCATTTCTCCTTCCCGCCCGTCCCCGCGAACCCGTCTTCCCGGTCCCGGAACAGCACGTTGAAGGTGGTGAGGGACCCGTAGCAGCCGGTGATGTACGCCTGCAGATCGACCTTCTCCGCGTCGGTCAGCTTGCTGGCGTTGATCTTCTGCTCGAGCACGCGCAGGCGGTCCCGGATCATCACCACCTTGTGGAAGAGCGACTCGAGCGGCAGCTCCTTCGGTTGCAGCGCGGGGTCGCCCGGCTTGAGCACGGCGACGCCGCCTTCCCACCTCGGAGCGAGCGGCGCCACGCCGCCGCCGCGCTCCTCGTCCATCGCTTCGCGGATCAGGTCCTTCAGCTCTTCTCGGGTCATCTCGACGACTCCCACGGGCCCATCCGGGATCCTGGTGCTCGCCTGCGACTCGGGTTCCCGGCGCGCGCGCGCGGCCTTCCTCGCGAACTGCAGCGCGACCGGGGCATCCGTCGGGCGGCCCTTGGCGTCCGGAGCCCCCGCGCGCGGGACGTACGCATCGCAGATCGGCGCCGTGCAGGGGAACTCGCCGCGATCGACGCGGATGCGGCAGGTGCCGAGGAGGAGACCGCGGTCGGTCTCGATCACCCGGTACACGGCGCAGGTCCCGCAGATCGGCCCGTAGACGCAGACGCGCCCGATCTCGCTCGGATCGGCGACGCAGTCCTCCACGTCCGGGCAATCCGCGCGCGGCGGCACTGGCCTCTGCGTCACCGGCTCCATGGAGGCCGCAGTTCGCCCGCGATCCGGCCTTGCGTCAAGGACCGGCGTACTCGACCACGCCGCCCACCACCGTGGCGGCGATGGGCACCTCCGGCAGCTCGTCGACGGCCACCTCGAGCACGTCGCGCTCGAACACGGTGAGGTCCGCGTCATAGCCCTCGCGGATCATGCCCCGCCGCCCCTCCGCATGCTCCGCGTACGCCCCGCCGGCGGTGAACGCGCGCAGCGCCTCGTCGCGCGTCAGGCGCTGCTCCGGCATCCACGCCTGGCCCCCTGCGGTGCGCCGGGCCACCGCGCTGCGCAGGCCCGGGCGGGGATCGATGCTCTCGATGGGGAAGTCCGAGCCGAAGGCGAGCGGCGCGCCGGAGTCCACCGCCTGCCTCCACGCGTAGGCGCCCTTCTGCCGCTCCGTCCCGCGCCCGAGCCGCGATTCGGCCCAGAGAGCGTCGCTGGTGGCGTGGGTCGGCTGCATCGAGGCGACCGCGCCCGAGGCGCGCAAGAGGTGCGCGTCGCGCGGCCGGAGGAGCTGGAGGTGCTCGACGCGCGGCCGCAGCGCCCGCAGCTCGGGGCGGCCCGCGTAGGCCGAGAGCACCTCCGCGCAGGCCTGGTCGCCGATGGCGTGCACGCACGGCTGGAACCCGGCGGCCGCCACCGCGGCAATCCGCCGCCCCAGTTCGCCCGGCTCGGTCAGCCACAGGCCGGAGTTGCCCGGGTCGTCCTCGTACGGCTCGAACAGCTTCGCGCCGCGGCTGCCCAGCGCGCCGTCGGCGAACATCTTCACCGAGCGCACCGTCAGCCGGCCGACCTGGGGAGTGCGCCGCCACAGCTCCATCTGCGCGGCGAGCTTCTCCATCGGCTGCTGCCCGTCGAGCATCGCGTACACGCGCACCGGCAGCCGATCCTCCTCGGCCATCTTCCGGTAGACCTCGAGCGAGTCGCGGTCGACGCCCGCGTCGTGCACGGAGGTGAGGCCGACGGCCGCCAGGGCCTTGAGCCCGCGGAAGATCAGCGCCTCGACGTCGGCCGGCGCGGGTCGCGGCATCGCCTCGAACACGGCGCGCATGGCGTTGTCGACCAGGACGCCGGTCGGGTTCCCCGCGGCATCGCGCACGATCAGGCCGCCCTCCGGGTCGGGCGTCTCCCGGCCGATCCCGGCCCGCCGCAGCGCCAGGTCGTTGACCCACAGCGCGTGCGAGTCGCTGCGCGCCAGCGCCACGGGATTGTCCGGCACCGCCGCGCCGAGCGAGGCGGAGGTCGGGAGTCGCGGCTCGCGCCACTCGTCCTGCTTCCATCCCACGCCGCGGATCCAGCTGCCCGGCGCCACCCCCGCCGCCGCCCGGGCCGCGCGCGCGGCGCACTCGGCCTCGCTGGCGGCGCCGGAACAGTTCACCTCGCCCAGCGACCGGCCGAAGAACTGCACGTGGCCGTGCGCGTCGATCAGCCCGGGCGTGGCGCAGCCCGCGCCCAGCTCGATGAACCGGACCGACGACGAGGCGCGCTGCTCGCACTCTTCGCGGGTGCCCACGCACGCGAACCGGCCGCCCCGGATCAACGCCGCCTGCGCGCGCGGCCGCGCCGGGTCCTGTGTGTGCAGGGTCCCGACGACGAGCAGCTCGTCGTGCATCCCCGGGCTGTAGAGCGACCGACGGACGGCGTCAAGCGTCCGCCGGGTTATGCTCCCTCCGTGGACCGCGCAAGCCACCACCTCGACACGCCGCTCCTCGTCGCGCTCGCGGTGAGCTTCGTCGTGGGGCTCGTCTTCTGGACCGCCTGGCCCCTGTGGCCCTTCCGCCTGCTGGTGGTCCTGATGCACGAGAGCGGCCACGCCGCGGCGACGCTGCTCGTGGGCGGCTCCGTCGAGCGCATCCAGGTGAGACCGGACGAGGCCGGCGTGACGCTCGGCCGCATCGTGCCCTCGATGTGGCGGCAGATCGTCGTCTCGAGCGCCGGATACGTCGGGTCCACCGTCTCGGGTTGCGTGCTGCTCTGGATGGCGGCCCGCTCGCGCGCGGGCCGCTGGCCTCTCCTTGCGCTGGCCGCGTGGACCGGGCTGGTGGCGATCCTCTGGGTCCGCGACGGATTCACCCTGCTCTTCGTCGGCGGCGCGGCGTTCGCGCTCGGCATGGTGGCGCGCTACGGACCGTCCCTGCTGCGCCGCGCGCTGCTGGTGTTCCTCGCCACCTTCAGCGTGTCCTACGCTCTCTACGACATCAAAGACGACCTGCTGCACCTCGCTTCCCGCGGACCCAGCGACGCCGCGGCGCTGGCGCGCCTGACGTTCATCCCCGCGGTCGTCTGGGGCGCCGGATGGGGGCTCCTGTCGCTCGGGCTGGTCGCGCTGACGCTGCGCCACATCCTCGCTTCGGGACCGCCTGACGCGCTGCCCGCCAAGCCTTCGGGAGCCTCAGCGCATCCCGAAAGCGCAGCGCCGCCGAATACGGCGGCGACTGGTCCGACGGAATGGTAAGACAGCCCGATGCCACGCCCCTGGACCGTCCTTCCCCACGGCCCCTTGGAGAAGCTGGAGCCGAATCTCTGGGCCGTCGAGGGCACAATCAAAATGCCCGCCGGGGAGCTGTCGCGCCGGATGTGCATCGCGCGCCTGGGCGACGGGCGGCTGTTCCTCATGAACGGCGTCCCGCTGCGCGAGGAGGCGATGCGCGAGATGGAGGCGTTCGGCAAGCCCGCCTTTCTGCTGGTTCCGAACGGCTACCACCGGCTGGACATCGCCGCGTACAAGCAGCGCTATCCACAGTTGCGCGTGCTGGCGGGAGAAGGGTCCCGCAAGCGCGTCGAGGAGAAGGTCCCGGTCGAGGGCAGCTGGAACGACGCTCCCCGCGATCCCGACGTCTCGGTGGAATCGCTCGGCGGCACCAAGGTCGACGAGGCGGTGGTGTCCGTGCGCAGCGGCGGGCGCGTGTCGCTGTGCTTCTTCGGCGACGCGCTGATGAACCTCCCGCACAAGCCGGGGCTGGGCGGGCTCCTGTTCCGGCTGCTCGGCTCGTCGGGGCGGGCGCGCGTCACCCCGATCGCGCGCTGGTTCATCGTCGGCGACCGCGCCGTCTTCCGAGAGCACCTGCTGCGCCTCTCCGGGCGGCCCGGCCTCAAGCGCCTGGTGCCGTGCCATGGCGGCATCGTGGAGGGCGACGCACCCGTCGTCCTGCGCCGCGCCGCGGAGGAGCTGTAGCGGCTCATTTCCGGGGACGCATGCGGTACCCGACGAACTGAGGCAGCGACCCGAGCCGCGCGAAGTACGGGTTCTTCTCCCGTTCGCGCGCGATGCTCGAGACCGGCACGTCCCCGTAGTCGTGCCCGGGGTACAGCTTGAGCGCGGGATCCAGCTCCGAGATGCGCTTGAGGCTCTCGTACATCTGCTCCGGATCGCCGCCGGAGAGGTCGCAGCGCCCGCAGGCGTTCACGAACACCGTGTCGCCCGAGAACAGGCCGCCTTCCGCGCCCTCCACCTGCCAGCACGTCGAGCCCGGGGTGTGCCCGGGCGTGTGCAGCGCGCGGATGCGCATCGGCCCGACCTCCACCGCGTCGCCTCCGCGCAGGGGCGTCACCTCCCCCTGCAACTCGGCGGGCAGCCTCGGCACGTCCGCGGCGTGCGCGTGGACGCGGACGCCCCGGGCGGCGAGAAGCGCCGGCAGCCCGTTGACGTGGTCGAAGTGGTGGTGGCTGACCAGCGCGTTCGTGACGGCGCGCCCGTCCTCTTCGGCCGCGCGGAGCGCCGCGTCCACGTCCCACGCGGCATCCACGATGGCCGTCTCGCGCGCGCCGTCCGCGCCGACGAGGTACACGAAGTTGTCCATCGGCCCGAGCTTCAGCTGGCGCACGTACATGGACGCGTTCACAAGCACACGCCGCGGCGCGCTGCAAGCCTGCCGCCGGACGGGCGAATGCCTATCTGCACGGCGTGGATCCCGTCGCGCTGCTCCGCGCCCGCCTGC
>WNFH01001224.1_pt1 | contig 17267 bp, 16 predicted proteins | sample 5400411 | NCBI WGS metagenome assembly WNFH01 (sample SAMN13153347, study PRJNA577476) | soil metagenome | isolation source: 200 cm saprolite under Douglas fir tree site 2 hole 3 | place: USA:California | collected 2015-04-18
GCGTTCGCCAGCGTCTGCCGTCGTTCATAATCCGCGGGCACGCGCGCGGCGTTGGCTTTCGATACCTCGATGAAATAACCGAAGACGTTGTTGAAGCGAATGCGCAGAGAGCCGATGCCGCTGCGCGCGCGTTCTTCCGCTTCCAGATTGGCGATCGTTTGCTTCGCGTCGCGACTCACCGCGCGCAGTTCATCCAGTTCGGTTGAGTATCCGTCGCGAATCACTCCGCCCTCGACAACCTTCGCGGGCGGATCGTCTTCGATCGCCGCCGCAACGAGCGCGCGCACGTCGGCAAGTTCGTCTGCGGTTTCGTTCAGCACTTGCAGGAGCGATGACTGGGAATTGGCGAGCGTCTCGTGAATCAGAGGTACTTGATCCAGCGAGCGCCGCAGGGCAACCAGATCGCGCGGCGTGGCTGAGCCGAGATTCAAACGGCCGGTCAGCCTTTCCACATCGGCGACTTCTTTCAAGAGCGCGCGGAGTCGATCGCGCTTGATGTGCGACGCATGCAATTCGGCGACGGCTCCGTGTCGAGCTTCGACCTCGCCGCGCCGAATCGACGGCCGCAGGAGCCAGGCGCGCAACAGACGCGCACCCATTCCGGTTACGCTCTCGTCAATCACGTCAAGCAAAGACCGCGTGACGCTGGCACCGCCCATGGACTCAACCAGTTCCAGGTTGCGCACCGTAACGCTATCGAGCACCAGGTGATCCTGAGGCTCGAAATAGATCAGGTCGCGAATGTGGGCCGCCGCCGCGCGCTGCGTCTCCTGCGCATAGCGCAGGCACGCGCCGGCTGCGCAAACGGCTTCGTCCTTTCCCGTCAATCCGTAGCCATCAAGCGACCGCACGCCGAATTGCTTTAGCAGCAGTGACGCGCAATCGTCGATTTGCCAAAGCCAGTCGTCGATCGGCGTCAGAGTCGCGCCCCCAATTCCTTCTCCTGTTGGGAGAGGGTTAGGGTGAGGGCTTACGGCAACAGAAGACAAAACAGTTTTTCTTTGTTCCTCTCCCGCTAAGCTTCGCTCCCTCACCCCAGCCCTCTCCCAAGGGGAGAGCGAGTCCGCTTTCTGTTCTCCGTACCCTGGCACCTGACTCCCGGCGGCTTCAAGCGGAAGCGGCGCCGTGCGGTGACGTGTTTGATCGAAACCTGCGCGCACCAGAGGAGCCAGCGCAGCCGGGAAGAGCAGTTCGCGCGGCGCATAAGACTCAATGTCGGCAGCGATGAGTGTCCAGGCCTCAGCGCCCCGCGCCTGTGTGGCGCGAAACTCTCCGGTGGAGATGTCGAGAAAGGCCGCGCCGGCAGTATCGCCATGCGCAGACAACGCCGCGAGATAGACGGACTTTCGCGGTTCAAGCAGTTGCGGATCGATGGGCGTTCCCGGCGTTACAACGCGGACAACTTCGCGCCGCACCAGCTTTTTTGTTCTGGAAGCGTCTTCGGTTTGCTCGCAGATCGCCACCCGATAGCCCTTGCGGACGAGTTTGGCGATGTAGTTTGCCGCGGAATGATGCGGCACGCCGCACATGGGAATGGCGTCCCCGCGCTCCTTATGCCGCGCCGTCAGAGTAATCTGCAATTCGCGCGCGCCGATGACCGCATCTTCGAAGAACAGCTCGTAGAAGTCGCCCAGGCGAAAGAAAAGCAGCGTCCCCGGATGCTGCTCTTTCAGTTCCCGGTACTGCCTGACCATTGGAGTAGTGTTCGTCGCCGTCATCAACGCGCCTGGGGGAGCCTCCAAAACCTCTGGATATATAGTTACCGCCGCCGCGAGCCCGCAAGCCTACATCGTAAGCGATAAGCGCCGCAACCATGGACGATGCAAGACCTGATGCAGTCGTTTCAGGAGAATCTTCTTGACAGGCCTGAACCCAAAGAATTAGTCTCTTGGCCCTAATCGAAGAGATTTGCGATGGGCCGGGTGCGCTGCGATCGAACGCATCAGGCGCTCCGTCGCCAAGGGAAGTAAGGTTTGACTTAAGCGTCTCACCGCCCTTCGACGAACTCCGCGAACAAACGAAATGCAGAGCAAGGGATCAATTTCAGCGGCCGTAGCTTCTGCGACCTACTCTTTCGACCAGAATCAAGAACAGGCGTTGGCGCTCGTGGCGTTGAGTCACACGGTGGTCGAGCACCAACTCTATTGCGCGATGCTGGCCGAGATTTCAAGTGTGGGCACGCGGGTCGCTTCGTTTACCATTCGGGGGTTGATGAATCTCACGGGCCTTGGCGGCTACAGTACTGTGCGGCGCGGACTGGCGGGTCTCGGCAACAAGCTCAGCATCGAGCGGCAGAAAGTAGCGGGCAACAATGGGAATCATCAGCCGCAAACAGTCTATCTGGTTTTCACGCCGGTAGAGATTCTCGAGCGCCGTCGCGCGGTTGGGCTGCCTGCTTACCCGAAGGGAGTGGAAAGCGAACACGGCGCTCATACGCTCGCACGCGCGATCAGGCGCGTCGTCGAGGTGGGAAATTTGAGCCGGCGTGAGGCGCAGGTGGCGCTGTGCTGCGCCGAAGGGTTAACGAATGCCGCGATCGGAACGCGCTTGCAGGTGAGCGAACAGACGGTGAAGTTTCATCTCCGCAATATCTTTGTAAAGTTTGGCGTGAAGCGCCGCGCGGAACTCGTGTCGCGCATGTTTCGTGACGGCGAGATTGAAATTAATGGGAAGTCCGTGTGACGGGCCCGGATGACGGCCGAGCCCGCGTGTTTGACAACCAGAAGCCGCCTCGCGTTTGAGGTTTCCCTTCGGGGTCGCTGCGTGTGCTTCGCTAAAGCGAGGCAGCACGCATGAGGCGGGAGTGTGTTCAGAGTTCAACCTTTAGGTTGGTGGTCTTGACGGACAAGCTGAAGCTTGAACTCTCAACTTAAGAAATGCCCAAAAAGGAAAAGAAAAAGAAGCGGAAAACGGCTCTGATCATTTGCCGTGACGGGAAGGAATTCTGGACCACGCAGAAGCAATTCTGGCAGTGGGCCAGGGAAGGCGTGATCGTGAAGACTCAGGACGGACCGCTAACCGGTGAGTTTTTGCGCGAGTACGAAGAACTGATGGTGCTGGTCAGCAACACGGTGCTGAATCTGGCCCATCCCAACCATATGCGCGAGGCACTGCTTTCGCGGCGCATCGGCCTCGGCGGAAAGTAATAATCTCGATGAAGAACAATCGTCTCAATCTGGGTTGCGCCAACGCATTGCTGTTCGCCGTCTTGCTGACGGCCTCGCTGGCTCATGGGCAACCGGCATCACAGTCAACGTCGCAAACGGGCGATCGCTATCGCATCGGCCCGGGTGACGTTTTGGATATCCGCATCTTCAACCGGCCTCAGCTTTCGCGCGACGCGGTGCGCGTCGAAGGCAGCGGCATGATTCGTATGCCGCTCATCGACGGCGAGATTCAGGCCGCCTGCAAGACCGAGGGCGAGCTGGCCCAGGACATCAAGACGCGTTATCTGAAGTTCTATCGCAATCCGCAGGTGGACGTCTTTATTAAGGAATACCACGCGCGCGAAGTTGCAGTGATTGGGGCCATTAACGAGCAGGGACGTTATCAGATGCAGCGGCGCCTGCGCCTGCTTGAGTTGCTAACTTATGCGAAAGGTCCGTCGGACAAAGCCGGGCAGACGATCAACATCGTCCGGGCCCCCAGATCCGGCCTCTGCGAAAACGGCGGGAACTCAGGCGACGAGGGCGGCAGCTTCATCAGTCTGCGGCTCAACGACACGATGCGCGGCGAAGAAAAGGCCAACCCTTACGTCGAACCCGGCGACATTGTAACGCTTCCGGAAGCCGATCAAGTTTATGTAGTCGGCAATGTCTATTCTCCAAAGACGCTGCCGCTGAAAGAGCCGCTGAGTATTTCGCGCGCGGTGGCCATGGCCGGCGGCCCTCTGCGCGATTCCAAGACGGACCATGTGCGCATTGTCCGGCGGCAGCCCGGGTCTTCGACTGCTTCTGAAATTTTCGTGGATCTGAACGCGATCAAGCGTAAGAACGCCGAGGACATCGCACTCCAGGCAAACGATATCGTCGAGGTGCCCGAGTCAACCGGCAAGAGCATGATGCGCAGCTTGCTGGGCGTAGTCGCGCCGGCGATGGGGCAACTTCCCGTGCGCGTGATTCCGTAAGAAAGAAGTTGAGGGTAGATGTCCTGGTTTGATGAGCGGTGTTCAGCGTACCGACTTTAGTCGGGCTTTTGTAAGGCGAGAGTTGACCCAACTAAAGTTCGTACTCTATCCGCCGTGAAATCCGGACACCACTAAATCGAGAGGTTGTTATTCAAAGGTGAGAAAATGAACGAAGCTACAAAACTGGCGAAGCGTGAGCCTGAGCCACAGGAATTGGAGAACCGCGCCGAGCCTGGCGCATACCGCGCGCCCGTCTATGGATACGGCCTGGATTCCGCGGCCGAGGGTGAAGTGCACCTGCTCGATTATTGGCGCGCGGTGCGCAAGCGCCTGTGGTTGGTGTTTGGCATTGCCGCCTTGATCACGGCTTTCGCGACGATTTATGTGGCCCGCAAACCTGACGTTTACGAAGCCAAATCTCAGGTGGAGATTGGGCTCGAAAACAACCCGATGTATGCCGGCAAGACCGCGCCTTTCATCTACAGTCCGGTAAACGATCCCGCGTACTTCAACACCCAGCTTCAGATTCTCACCAGTCCCGGGTTACTGCGCCGCGTGGTCAAGACGCTCGACCTCGAACACAACCAGGCTTTCCTGCAGCCGCAAACTTCGCAGCCGCACTCGACCTGGAAGACGATCACCGGAATGTTGGGATTTGGCGGGGCCGAACAGAAACCTTTGCCCAACCAGGCTAAGCAGTTGCCTTTGACGACTTCGCTCGCGCCGGCCACGTCGAGCGAGGACCTGGCCGAAGCAAAACGGCTGGCGCCGTATGTCAGCGCTTTGCAGGCTCTGAAGGTCGAACCCGTGCGCGAGAGCCGGGCCGGCTATTATAAGGAGACGCGGCTGATCGATATCACCTTCCAGCACGGCGATCCGGAAACGGCGGCCAGGATCACCAACGCAGTGGCCGAGACTTTTGTTCGCTCGAACCTGGAAAAGAAGAACGAGGCCAACACGACCACCAGCGAGTTTCTTTCCAAGCGCGTCGCGGAACTGCAAAGCACGATTCGGACTGACGAAGAGAAGCTGGTCAACTATGCGAAGAACAACCAGATTCTTTCGCTCGACGCCAGTCAGAACACTGTCGTTGAACGCCTGTCTGGACTGAACAAGTCGCTGCTCGAGGCTGAGAACGACCGCAAGATCGCGGAAGCCGAATACAACGCGGCCAAAGCTCCGGGCGCCGCCAGCGCGCTTGCCGAAGCCAACGCCAAAGACATCAACGAATCTGAATCAAAGCTGAGCGACCTGAAACAGAAGCGCGCGCAACTTCTGGTTGAGGCCACCGAAGAAGCGCCAGAGGTAAAGGAAATCGAACAGCAAATCACCGAACTGGATAAGCATTTGAAAGAGAGTCGCGCGCGCAATACCAACACGTTGCTCACGAATCTGGAAACCAAGTACCGGCAGTCGCTGGCCCGCGAAGAATCTCTGCGAAAGTCTTTCAACCAGCAGAAAGGCGAAACCGTTACACAGAACGAGGCGGCGATCAACTATCGCATCCTGGAACAGGAGATCCAGACGAACAAGGGATTGCTGGAAAATCTCCTGTCGCGGTCGAAAGAGAATGATGTGGTTCTCGCTGGACGGCCAAACAATATTTCGATCGTCGATTACGCGATCGTGCCTGAAGCTCCGGTGGGACCGGCGCGCCTGCGTTCAGTGATGCTGGCGTTCGTGCTATCGCTTGCGCTCGGGGTTGGACTGGCCCTGTTTCTGGAATACCTGGACGACAGCGTTCACTCAACCGATGACGTGGAAAGATTCCTGCGGTTGCCGGCGCTCGCGGTTATTCCCGCGATGAGTGGCAGCAGCGCGCGGCGCCGTTTGCTTTCGCCGGGCAGCAGCTTGCAGAAACGCAATGGCAGTAACGGTAGCAATGGCGGCGCCAATCCTGAACTGCTGCTGAACGTAACGGGCCGCTCCGCCCTGGCTGAGTCTTACCGGCAGTTGCGGACCTCGGTCCTGCTTTCGACGGCCGGGCGCGCGCCGAAGACTCTCCTGATTACTTCCAGCCTGCCCGGCGAGGGCAAAACCACCACCGCTGTGAACACGGCGATTAGCCTGGCCCAGACGGGCGCCGCCGTCGTCATCATTGACGCGGATATGCGGCGGCCACGGCTGCGTTCAATCTTCGATTTGGCTGAGCGAAAAGGGCTCAGCTCAATTCTTTCCAGCGAGATGAAACCGGAAGAGATGCTCGCAATCATCGCTCGAGACGAAACCACGGGACTTCACATATTGACCTCGGGGCCGATTCCGCCCAATCCAGCGGAACTGATCGGTTCGGAGCAGATGCGCAAATTGATTTCCGAACTCGGGCGCACGTTTACGCACATCGTGATCGACTCGCCGCCGATCAGCTCGTTCACGGACGGCGTGCTGATCGCGTCGATGGTTGACGGCGTGCTGCTGGTCGTGCACGGCGGCAAGAGTTCGCGCAGCGTCGTGCGCCGGTCGCGGCAGTTGCTGCTGGACGTGGGCGCAAAGATCTTCGGCGTCGTGCTGAACAACGTCAGCGCGGCCTCGCACGATTATTACTATTACTACCAACGCTACTATCACCAGTCTTACTACAGCAAGGACGTTGAGACCGAGAAGGCCGGTTCTGTAGCCGGTTCGTAAGTGTGGGGGTTCACACTCTGGAAAAAGGAGCAAACAAAATGAGCGTCAATCTTCAGCTTGATAAAATGACTACAGAAGAGAAACTACGAACGATGGAAGAACTGTGGGTTGACCTGACCCGTAACCAGGATTCCTATGAATCTCCCGCGTGGCACGAGACGGTGCTGAAGGAGAGGGAAGAAAGAGTAAAGGCAGGCCACGAGACATTCATCGATTGGGATGAAGCAAAGAAGCAGCTTCGCGATCGATTGAAATGAAACTCACCATCCTGCCGTCAGCCAGAGACGACCTGGCCAATGGTTTTGGTTTCTACGAAGCGCAGGAAGAAGGTCTCGGCAGCTACTTTTTGGAGTCTCTTTTTTCGGACATTGACTCGCTTGGGTTGTATGCCGGCATCCACCGAAAGGTCTTTGGTTTCCACCGGTCGCTATCCAAGCGCTTTCCTTATGCGATCTACTACTCCGTGGAATCTGAGACTGCGTTAGTTAGCGGCGTACTTGATTGTCGCCGAGACCCGGCGTGGGTTCGTGAACACTTGAAGTAGGCGATCACCGGCCAACGCGCATAATTCATCCCGGCCAGTTATCTCTTAACCATGTTCAGCGCATCGTCCGCAATCCCCAACTCGCAATCTGAGATCGAGCTACCGACGCTTTTCATCCGGCCGCAGACTGGATGGACTGCGGCCGGGCTGAAAGAGCTTTGGGAGTACCGCGAGTTGCTTTACTTCCTGACGTGGCGCGATATCAAGGTGCGCTACAAACAGACCGTTTTGGGCGCCGCGTGGGCCATCATTCAGCCATTCTTCATGATGGTGGTCTTCAGTTTGTTCTTTGGTTACCTGGCCAAAGTTCCTTCCGACGGCATTCCTTATCCGATTTTTGCTTACTGCGCACTGCTGCCGTGGCAACTGTTCGCGCATGCGCTGACGGAATCCAGCAACAGCCTGGTCGCCAACGAACGCTTAATCACCAAAGTTTATTTTCCGCGTTTGGTTGTGCCCATCTCGGCGGTCCTCGGCGGCCTGCTGGATTTCGCGATCGCCTTTGTCATCCTGTTGTTGATGATGGCTTACTACGGCGTCCGGCCCACGTGGGCCATCGTCACGCTGCCCGCGTTTCTGTTGCTGGCGATGCTGACCGCGCTCGGCGTGGGCTTGTGGCTCTCGGCGCTCAACGTCAAGTATCGCGACGTGCGCTACACGATCAGCTTCCTGATTCAGTTCTGGCTGTTTGCGACGCCGGTGGCATATTCCAGTTCGATAGTCCCGGCTCGCTGGCGCGCGCTTTATGGTCTGAATCCAATGGCCGGAGTCGTCGAAGGATTTCGCTGGGCGCTTTTGGGCAAGAGCGAAGGGCCAGGCGCGCTGCTGGCTGTCTCCGTCGCCGTGGTGATTCTGATTCTGATTGGCGGCCTGTACTACTTTCGCCGGATGGAGGCGGAGTTTGCGGATGTGGTCTGACGACGACGGACGGGAGACCGAAGACTGACGACCGGCGTGGAGCGATAGTGGAGTGAAAACAACGGCTGCTCGAACAGGCAAACCTACCTATAAGTTTCAGCGACTGGAAGTTTACCAGTTGGCTCTCGAATATCTTGATTTACTTTATGAACTGGCAAAGACTTTTCCGGCGGAAGAAAAATACAATCTCACTAGTCAGCTACAACGAGCCGCTACCTCCATCGTGCTGAATATTGCCGAAGGCTCGACTGGCCAGAGCGACGCCGAACAATATAGGTTTCTCGGATTTGCCATGCGGTCTTACCTGGAAACAGTCGCTTGTTTGGACATTGCCGAAAGGAGAGCGTTCGTCAGCGAAGAGCAGTTGCACGATATCAGAGAGCTTGGGTACAGACTCTTCACAAAGCTACAGGCTTTCCGTCGCTCGTTGGAAGGGCCCGGTCTCCAGTCCCCCGTCTCCGGTCAGCAAGATCAATGAGCGATATAGTCATCAAGTGTGAGCACCTCAGCAAGCTCTATCGCATCGGCGAGCAGGAGCGTTACAAGGCTCTGCGCGATGTGATCGCGGACGGGCTGTACGCGCCCATTAAGTGGGTTCGCGCAGCGCTTGACCGAAGACCGGAGACCGGAGACGGAAACGGCGCCGGTTCTTCCTCGGCCGGTCGCCAGTCTTCGGTCTTCGGTCAGCCGTCTTCCGACGGCCACATCTGGGCCCTCGACGACGTTTCGTTTGAAGTAAAGCGCGGCGAAGTCGTCGGGATCATCGGACGCAACGGAGCAGGGAAGAGCACGCTGCTGAAAATCCTTTCGCGCATCACGAAGCCAACGAAAGGACATGCAGAGATTCACGGGCGCGTCGGCTCGCTGCTCGAAGTCGGCACCGGCTTTCATCCTGAGCTGACCGGCCGCGAGAACATCTATCTCAACGGCGCGATCCTCGGCATGCGCAAGGCGGAAATCGAACGCAAGTTCGACGAGATCGTCGCCTTTGCCGAAGTCGAGAAGTTTATCGACACCCCAGTGAAGCGTTACTCGAGCGGCATGCACGTGCGCCTGGCCTTTGCCGTCGCCGCGCATATGGAGACCGAAATCCTTTTGGTCGATGAGGTGCTGGCGGTCGGCGACGCGCAGTTTCAAAAGAAGTGTCTGGGGAAAATTGGCGATGTAGCCAGGCACGGCCGCACCGTGCTGTTCGTCAGCCACGATATGAGTGCGATTCAGTTGCTGTGCTCGCGGGCGATCCGGCTGAGCTCCGGAAGAATTGTTGGCCAGGGCCCGGCAAAAGAGCAGGTGGAAGATTATATAAAGGTGGCGAAGAACATCAGTGCCATCAAGAGTAGCGAACCACTAAAGCTCGGCACGCACTTGCAACTCAATAACTTCGAAGTCACTCCTAACCCAACAATCAGCGGTGCGCCCCTGAAGTTCCTGATGGAACTTGAGTCAGCAGTGCCGATGCGAATTAATGAGCTCGCCGTGCTGATTCACGATTCGCTCGGCAGGCGGATCTCGATTTTGGATTTGCGCTCGGCTGACGGCTGTCACAGGACAAATGGCACGGGCTCGATGAGCTTTGAAGTTGATGTGGCATCCTTTCCAATGGTTGAGGGGGAATACTATTTGACTCTCTGGGTTGATAGCGACGATGTAACCGCAGAGTTCCGTGATCTACTCTCTTTGACGGTGATCGACGACGCCGGGCGAAGAGAACTCGTCACGTATCCGCCACATGCGCGCGGCTCGGTAGAACTTGACTACCGGTTTCGCGTCTAGCGCGCTGCTTTAAACGAAGCCCAGGATAAATGCTTCATGCTTTAAGAGAATTTGGTCGGGCAATTCCTCGAGGCGAGGCGTCCATGAATTTCAGGCGGGTTCTCTATAGAAGAATGTCCCGCAAGATTATCGCTGACTCCACGGCCAAACATGCCCGCTACTACAGTCAGCATTCCCAGGATCGGTTTATCGATAACTTCCTGCTTCACGGCAAACGAGACGGAGTGTTTGTCGATGTCGGCGCTTATGACGGAATCGCTCTAAGCAATACCTATTACTTCGAAAAGGAACTTGGCTGGAGCGGGATCTGCATCGAACCAAACCCGCTGGCTTTTGAAAGTCTTTCGCAGAATCGGAAATGCGTTTCGTTGAATTGCGGCGTCGGGGGACAAGAGGAATTGTTGGAGTTCCTGAAGCTGCCCGGTGATCTCGATCTGGGAAGTGGGTTCATCAGATACTTCGATGATTCCTCGATCTACAAAGACCCATCCTTCATTGCCAAGGTCACAAGCGATGGTGGCGAAGTAATAAATGTGCCGGTCCGGCGTTTCAACGACCTTTTGAAATCAAACCGGGTAACCCGCATTGATTATTTATCCATTGACACCGAGGGCGCGGACTTCGAAATCCTGTCGTCAATTGACTTCAATACGTTCGACATTCAGGTTATTGGCATCGAGAACAGTTGTTTTGGCGATCGCATAATTTCGCTTCTTTCAAGAAGAGGTTACGACTTAAAGGCAGTTCTTGGGCGCGACGAGATTTACATGAAGAAAACCAGCCGTGCCAACTAAGGGTAGTGTCTCAATTTCCTGACTTTGGGCAATCCGGCTGCGGAAAAACGATCCACGAAGCCACACGAAGCGGCTTTGTTGCTTAGATACCTCTCGACCAGCGAACTACCACGAACATGAATACGGCTCATAACGGCAACTCTCCGGAAGTAACCTGGAGCGGAGCGTCGTCTGGCGCCAGAGCCTATCTCTGGTACACGAGACGGGTACCTGACCATTGGGCGAAACTAAGGGTGGCCAGACATCTGGGGAGATATTTTTTCCCTCGTGGTCTGCCGCTAATCAACCAGACCGGGGCGCGCATTCAGATCGACATTTCTGAGCCGGACTTCATTCCTCATGCGCTTGTTTACGTTGGCTCGTGGGAGCCGCGATCTCTAGCTTTGGCAACGGAACTAATGAAGCCGGGCGGCGTGTTTCTTGATATTGGAAGTCATCTTGGTCTTTATACCTGCACGGTCGGCAAGCTTGAAGGCGTTAGTTGTGTTTGCATTGAGCCGTCGGCGGAAGCCTTTATCGATTTGCAGAAAAACTTGTCGCTCAATCCTCAAATCCAGGCCAGGCTGGTTCATGCCGGCGTGTCTTCAGAAGCAACGATTCATAGTTTCGGCAACGCTTCCTCCCACAACTCTGGAACCGCGCGCGTTTTGGCTGAGCAAAACGGGCATCAGGAAACATGCCTGATCGCGTGCGTCTCTCTTGATGAGGTTCTGGCCAGAATAAGGCCTCAACCACCAATACGATTACTAAAGATCGACGTGGAAGGACATGAGCTGGAAGTATTCAAAGGGCTCGACTGGTCCGGACCTTTTCGTCCCGAAAACATCATCAGCGAATTCAATCCGTCGCTTCTGCTTCGGGCTAACCACAGGCCCGAAGAGTTCCTGGAGTTCTTCGAGGAAAATGGTTACGACGCCTTGACCATAAACGGGGATCCTTTTCGTAACGAACTTGCTCCGCCGGAAGAAAATATTTGGTTGAGAAGTCGCCAGTCCGGAGCCGCGCCGGCCGGGCAGACGGTTGCTACCGGGTAATGACGAAGCGGGTCAGAATTAAGTTCACCAACGGACTCATCTTTCGAAGCGGCGTGCGAGAGATTCTTAACGTCGTTGCGTCAGAATACGAATTCATCGAAAGTGAGCGTCCAGACTTCGTTATCTTTGGCCCTTACGGAAGCGACATTCCGAAAGGCGGGTTCACCCGGATTGGTTACTTCTGCGAAAACATGAAGCCCGATTTGTCGGTCTGTGACTGGGCCTTCGGGATTCCATACGAAGATGAAATTAGAGACGATCGCTACCGAAGAATTCAGTGGCATGGATTTGAGCCGCGCACGCTGGTCAAACAAAACACCGACACCGCGAAGATTATCGAGAGTAAGACGCGGTTCTGTAACTTTCTCTACAGCAATCCAGTGCCGTATCGGGAAGAATTCTTCCGCGAGCTATCGAAATACAAACCGGTGGACGCGCCCGGGCGATCGATGAACAACATGCCGGCGATTGACCGGAACGGATTCGAGGATCAGTGGTCACGAAAACGAGTGTTCCAGAGTCAGTATAAATTTACCATTGCGTTCGAGAATTATTCGCGCCGGGGATATAACACGGAAAAACTTCTCGACCCGATGGTCGCTAACAGTCTGCCGATCTACCTCGGTAATCCAAACATCGCCGAACACTTTAATCCAAAGAGCTTCGTCAACGCCCACGAATATCTGGACGAAAACGGCGGCGCCATCGCGCGTGAATTGGATCGTCACTGCCGCGCTACTCTGAGAGACTTTCGTTCCCCTGAGTTTAATAGTTTGGCCGGCAAGGCGCGTCGAAGACTGAAGACTTATGGCCGCCAGTTCAAGATGGACCTTCAATATCGTGACTTTCAAAGACTGATTGAAAAGATAATAGAGATTGACCGAAACGACGATTTGTATGCTGGCTATCTCTCGGAACCGTGGTTTCACGGGAACAAACCACCCAGCAACGAGTCTGTGGCTCAAAGATGGCGACAGATTTTCGGTTAGCTTACTGGCTTATGTTTCTACTTTTTGAGCGATCGGCTTGCGATGGAAGCGGATCCACGAAGCCACGCGAAACGGTTTTCTTCGTGCGATTTGGTGTGGTTTCGTGGATCGTTCTCGTGTAGTCCGCAGGAACACACGAAGCGAAACTAAGACACTACGTCGATTAGAGTCAGGGATCATGCAGCCGCTCGTCTCAATAATCATTCCGGTCTACAACACCGAAGCGTTTGTCGCTGATGCGATTCAGTCGGCGCTGGATCAAACCTGGCCCGCTAAAGAAATCATCGCCGTTGACGATGGCTCGACGGATCGCAGCGCTGAAGTGCTAAAGAGTTTCGCGCCGCGGATCAAAGTCATCGAGCAGGAGAATCGCGGCGCCAGCGCGGCCCGAAATCGCGCGCTCAGCGAAGCGCAGGGCGAGTTTATTCAGTATCTTGATGCCGACGATTTGCTCGCTCCTAACAAGATCAAAATTCAGATGAGACGTTTATTGAGTGAGCCTCCGGGTCGCGTAGCTGCGAGCGCTTGGGGGCGCTTCTACGACCTTCCGCAGAACACTGTGTTCACTACTGAACCGGTGTGGACTGATTCAAATGCGATCGATTGGCTAATCAATTCCTGGTTGGGTGGCGGGATGATGCCTTGCCACTCCTGGCTGACGCCACGAGCGGTTGCCGATCAAGCCGGACGGTGGGACGAGACGCCTTGTCCCAACGATGACGGGGAATATTTCACGCGCGTATTACTCAACAGCAGCGGCGTCTCATTTTGCGAAGATGCTCGGGTTTCTTATCGCTCGGGGCTTTCGCAAAGTTGGAGCCGCGGCAGTCAGCCAAACAGTCATACGTCCGTATATCGTTCGCTGGAGCTCTGTGCGTCGCATCTCTTAGCCAGGGAAGACAGCGAACGAACCCGTGCAGCCTGCGCAACTCAATTTCAACGCTTCATCTACGGCGTCTATCCGAACCTTCCTGACTTGGTGCGGCGAGCGGAAGAAAAAGTAAAAGAGTTCGGCGGCTCCGATCTAAAGCCGGGCGGTGGTCAATTGTTTCAACTTACCAGCAAGACGCTGGGATGGAAGACCGCGAAACGCATCCAGCAGGCCGTTAGATCATGAACCCGGTTGCTTTGGTCAAGAACGCGGTTCGGAGCACCAGGATTTGTCCCACCTGGAATGATCGGTTCGATTATCTGGGCTGGCTTTACAGCACGAAACTTAATCAAGGGAAGAGCACGAACCGTCAACGCGTAATATCGTTCTGCTACACGACTCCAATCCGGAACATAGATGTGGTCGTGCGCGACAATGGCGGGTCGGACGCTTTTATCTTCAGCGAAGTGTTCAGCCATCGCTATTATGATTTTGCTTTGCCAACCACGCCGGAAACGATTCTGGACCTGGGCGCGAACGCCGGGTTCACCAGCATCTTCTTTGCCCGCAAATATCCGAACGCCAACATCATTGCCGTCGAGCCGGTCGCTTCCAACCTGGAAATCCTTCGCCGCAATATCGAACTCAATCACTTGGATGTGACGATCGTTCCGGCCGCCATCGCCGTCGCCGACGGTTCAGTAACGATGGATGTCTCGGGACTCGATTATGGACACCAGGTGATTGATGAATTAGCTGGAAGGCCGAAAGACGGCATCGTAAGTAAAGTCAAAGCGATCAGCATGCGAAGCTTAATGGCCGAGTTCAAGCTGGAGAGAATCGGCTTGGTCAAAATCGATATTGAAGGTTATGAAAAGCGACTGCTAACTGAGAACTCCGATTGGTTGAGACTTGTGGATGCTATTTGTATCGAGCTTCACGACGGCTATAGCGAGGATGACTTATCGTCGCTCGCCGTTGACTATGGATTCAGCGAGCCGCAGAGATTGCCGGGAATCTGGTTGCTGACGCGCGATGTTTCGCGAAACTGAGGAATGGTTTTTGTCGCCACGATGAAGCGCAGACAAATTCTCAAGAAGGCGCTACTCCTGGTTGTCAGCACCGCGTTCTGCGTGGTTTTTCTCGACGGGCTTCTGTGGCTGGTGCATCCTCTGCCCTCTGGTCAATCGGCGCGCTGGATTTGGAAGCACGATATCGCCGGCATAAAACCGGAAGTCGCGTTCGAGAAGTATCACGACCTTCGGGGCGTGTCCTGGACTGAGCAGTCACCGTTGCCTAAGCCGCCTGGGACTTTTCGCATACTAATAGTCGGAGCGTCCACGACTGAGAGTTCGCAACAGGACCCAAAGGACGCATGGTGGGGGTTGCTTGAAAAGAAACTCCAGCAGCAGCCAGAGCTTGCGGGAAAGCCAGTTCAGGTGCTGGCTTTCGGCCAGGGGGGGTTCGAAGTGTCGGACATCAACACATGGCTGAAGCACGAGCTGCATGAGTTGAATCCTGACCTTCTCATCACTCTCGTAGGAGTGAACGACGTTGCCTTTCCTGCACACTCCGACTCCGATCTTCCCGGGATGTATCGCCTGCGCGGTTTCCTGCGAAAGGTGTCGCAAATCTACCGTCATGCTTCAGTCATAAAGCTGAAGTGGAGTGTTGCTCGAGGCCTCGCGGTCAATTGGATTACAGCAAAAGACATGATGGAACTGGCGGCAAAGCTGCGCGCGTTACCGCTAAGCGAACCCGCGAGCAGAAACCCGGATCCGTTGCCCCGATTCGCAAATGGCGTGCACTCCGTTATCAGCCTCGCGCGTCAAAATAATACTCCGGTTCTGTTGCTGGGCCAGCCGGTTTTGTGGAAAGAGAAAATGAACGAAGCGGAAGATTCTGTTCGATGGTTTCGTCACTACGAAGGGCAGGAGGCGTACCAGGCTTCGGGGGCGTGGATGTACCACGAAATGCAACGGTTCAACGATGCCCAGCAGAAAGCCGCAGCCGAAACCGGATCTTGTTTCGTGAATCTGGATGAAGTCGTTCCGAAGTCTCTGGACGTCTATTACGACGACTGCCACTATACCGACGCGGGAAGTATCAAAGTGGCAGAGGCGGTTTTCCCGGCTGTGATCGAATGTCTACACAGAAGATGAACGAGGGTTCAGCCCTCACTGAGGACTTGGCTCAGTGCGAATCTTTCTGAGTTTTTTGCAGGCCCTTCGTTCCCACGATATTCCTCAGTATCAATACTGGGAAACGTATCTGAAGAAGGGCATCGAAGAGGCGGGTGGCGAGTGGCTGGAGGCACCCGGTGTGGATTGGGCAGAAGGTTTGGCGCATCGCGATAAACAGAGTTTGGCTGAATGGCGCCATCGTTCCTGGGAAAGCACGCTAACCCAGATCAGGAAGGCGCAGCATGGCGAGGGGATCGATCTTTTCCTTAGCTATTTATATCCACAACAGGTTGACGTTTCAGCGATCAAAGAGATTCAAAAGCTAGGTATCCCATGCGTAAACTTCTTCTGCGACAACGTCAGAGAATTCCGCGCCGTGCCGCGCGAGTTCCATTGTTTCGATCTCCACTGGGTGCCGGAATTCGGAGCATTGGAAATGTATCGCCGGGCAGGTCTGAATTATGTTCATGCGCCGATGCCGGTTTGGATTGATCCTGGATTTCGTACCAGCGAGCACACGGAAACTTTCGGCGTTACTTTCATCGGCTCGCGAGATTCGCTGCGCGAAAAGCTCCTGGCCGATGCATTGGAACTCGGAGCGAAGATCGAGGTTAGAGGCACCGGTTGGAACGGGCCGGCACCTGCTAATAAGAACGGCATGAACAAGAGCCTTTCACAGAAGTTCGTCAACCAATTTGAGCTAATCAAAAAACAGGGAATCAAAGCCCTGCTCTGGAAGATGGATTACCGACGGCAACCGAAAATTTCCGACAGCGTGTTTTTGGATTCCGTGCGTCCAAGTCCTAACGATGCAGAGTACGCAACCATAACCCAGCAGAGCGTCGTAACTCTCGGGATCAATCGCTACCCCAGCTTCCGTCGTTCGTTCTCAAGACCGGATCGTTATTCACGGCTGAGAGACATAGAAGCCCCGATGATGGGTGCGTGCTACCTCACGGAGTGGACCGAGGAGCTGGAGAAACTCTATGAGATAGGCGAAGAAATCGAAACGTATCGCACCGCCGAAGAAATGGTAGAGAAGATTGCGGAATTAAAGTCTTCAAGCCAAAAACGCCAGCTGCTGCGTCGTCGTGGGCAGAAACGCGCGCTTCAGGATCATACGATCGGACAAACGCTCAAAAAGATCGGCAGCGCTTTGGCCAACCAGGACCGAAACTAAGCTTGAGCCGTCTGTGTCTTTACTATAAGCCCGAACCGGATCGCGACCGCTGGGTCAAGGGCGATCGTTTCGTGCGGCCGATTGCTCGTCGCGTTCTTCGCGGATCACCGGTGCCGGGCGGAATCGATACAGTGTTCAGTAACCTTTGCCTCGGACTGGATGAGCTTTCGGTCAAATACGAAATCAATCTGCCATTCGATCAGATTCAGCCCGACGATCGTATCGGA
>WNFH01002754.1_pt1 | contig 17241 bp, 11 predicted proteins | sample 5400411 | NCBI WGS metagenome assembly WNFH01 (sample SAMN13153347, study PRJNA577476) | soil metagenome | isolation source: 200 cm saprolite under Douglas fir tree site 2 hole 3 | place: USA:California | collected 2015-04-18
CCGTGCTCGGCGCGCGACAGCTCCGTCTGCACGCCGCGCCGCAGCCGGGTGAGCATGCCTGTCTTGCGCTCGTAGTCGATGGCCTTCTGGTAGCCTTCGTCGGCCCCGTAGAACCGCTTCACGAACTCGGACCGCTCCGCCATCTTGCGCTCGAAGATGCGCCGGTAATCGCTCTGATCGCGGATGATGTAGGGGGTCAGGAAGAGGAGCAGGTTGGTCTTGGTGCGAGTCGTGTCCTCGCTGCGGAAGAACCAGCCGAGGATGGGCAGCGATCCGAGGAACGGCACCTTGGAGACGCCCTTCACGGTGCGCTCCTGGATCAGGCCGCCGAGCACCACGGTCTCCTGATCCTTCACCACCACCGTGGTCTTGGCGCTGCGCTTGCTGGTGGTCGGACCGAGCTGTGGATTGGTCGAGGCGATCTCCTCGGTCTGCTCGTCCACCTCGAGGCGCACCGTGTCGCTCGCGCTGATCTGCGGCTTGATGCGAAGGCGCAGCTCGACGTTCTGCCGCTGGATGGGAGCGTACAGGGAGCCGAGGCCGCCGAGGCCCAGGAGATTGGTGGGGAGGGCGCCCGTGGTCTGCCCGGTGGTGGTCGTGCTCGCGCTGCCGAGCAGGCCGCCCACGTTGGGGGCATAGGCCGCCTGGAACGGAACGTTCTGCCCGACGGTGATCTCGCCTTCGGTGTTGTCCACCATGGTGACGTGCGGCGTGCTGATGACGTTGACGTCGCTCGAGGTCTGCAGCGCGTTGACCAGCACCGCCAGCGACGGCAGCGTGACTCCGAGCCCCGGCACGGTGATGGGAGGCCCTTGCAGGCCGGCGAGGAAGCCGCTCAGGTTGGTGAGGCTGGTGATGCCGAACAGGGAGTTGATGCCGCCCAGCTCGCTGCCGAAGACGAGCGGCGCGGCCCCGCTCGCGTTCCGGATGGTCAGGTTGTCGATCACCGTTCCTGCGTGCGCGGAGGCGCCGATCTTGAGCTCGTCCTGCAGGCTCACCTCCATGATCACCGCCTCGACCAGCACCTCGCGGCGCGCGATGTCGAGCTTCTCGATCACCTTGGTGAGGTTCCGGTAATCGGACGCGCTGGCGATGATCACCAGCGAGTTGGTGGTCTTGTCGGCGGTGATCTTCACCTCGCCGCTGAACAGCTCGGCGGTCGCGGCGCCCTGGGGCCCGCCGCCCGGGGCGGGCGCGGGAGGGACGTATCCGCCCATCGGGCTCGGCGTCGGTCCGCCCGTCGTGCGCCGTGCCGTCACGCCCTGGGCGAGCGCCTGCAGCGTGGTCGCCACGTCTTCGGCCTTCGCGTTCTGCAGGTAGTAGACGTTCACGCCGCCGCCGCCGGCCGGGACGTCGAGCTGCCGGATCAGCTCGAGCACCCGGGAGAACGAGCGGGCGCCGGCGATCACGATCAGCTTGTTCGTGCGCTCCTCCGCGATGATCTTGCTGACCGTCACCGGCCCGCCGCCGCCGCCGGACTGCTGCTGCGCGAGCTGCGCGGCGGGGATGGCCGGCTGCCCCGGCTGCGGCTGCACTTCGGCGATGCCCAGGGCGCGCGGCACGCCCGGACGGCCTTGCTGGGTGAAGATCTCCTGCAGCTTCTGCTGCAGCGCCTGCGCGCTGGCGTACTGCACCTGCACGATGTGGATCTCTTCCGTGCCGCCCGGCTGATCGAGCTGCTCGATGAGCCGCTCGAGCCTGCGCATGTTGAGGCCCAGGTCGCTGATGATCAGCGTGTCGGGCGGGAAGATCTGGAAATCGCTGTCGCGGCTGGTGAACTGGTTGAGCGTGTTCCGCATCTGGTCGGCTTCGACGTAGCGAAGCTTGAACAGCTTGGTGACCATCTGCTCGATGGGCGGCGCTTCCTGCCCCGGCTCCAGGTAGGTGGGGATGTTCGCGCGCGCCGACTGCTTCTTCTCCGAGAGCTTCCAGTAGTGGCCGATGGGGTAGACCGCCCAGTTGTTCGCGTCCAGGGCCGCCACGAAGACGTTCCACACCTCGTCGGGCGGGATGGAGCGGTTGGAGAGGATGGTGATCTTCCCCGAGACGCGCTCGGGCAGGATGAAGTTGCGCTGCGTATAGTTGGAGACGAACTGGATCACCTCGACCAGGTCGCGCTTGTCGAAGTTCATCATCACGCCGGTCGATCTCTTGGCGGCGTCCTTGGCTTCGATGGGCTCGACCGGGCGAGGCTGGGTGGCGCGCGTCTGCGGCGGCGCCTGTGGCGTGATGGTCCGCTGGGGCGCGATCGCCGGCCGGTTGGTGGCCGGAGGCGTCGCCGGCGGCTGGGCGGGCGCGGCGCGGGCGGGGCGCTGCGCGCCTTCCTCCGCCTGCCCGGCGCGCCTCGTGGCGGGCCGCAGGGGCGGCTGCCCGGGGCGCTGCGGCGGAGGCGCGTCCTCGGGACGGGACTGGGCGCGGACGGGATCTGCGGCGATGGCGGCCAGGAGGAGCAGGGCGGTCGTTCGCATCGCGTTCCTTACTCGATGGAGTAGGACTTGCGGATCGTGTCCCCGCGCCGCTCGATCTCGACCTCGATGCGGTTGGCGTCGCGGAGCTTCTGGTAGATCTCCAGCGCCTTGTCGGGGCTGTTCATCTCGTAGCCGTTGATGCGGCGGATCACGTCGCCGTTCTGGATCCCGATCTTCGAGTACAGCGAGTCGGGGACGATCGAGAAGAGCTTGAACCCGTTCGCCACGCCGTTCTTGAAGGACGGCACGATGCGCGCCTGCGTGGCGAGCTGCGAGAGGTCGCTGAGCGCGCCGTTCACGGTCGACTTGGCCAGCACGTACTGGTTCTCGGAGAGCTGCCGGACGTCGTTCTGCGCCGCGGGCTGCCCCGGCTGCGGTATCGGCGAGAAGCCCAGGTTCGGAGGCGCGGCGGCGCTGTTGTCGATGTATTCGTTGCGGCCCTCGTTGTCGAGCAGCACGCGATCCTTCTCGATCGCGTAGATGCTGGCGGCCATGAACTTGTCGCCGATGGCGTAGACCAGCGTCTCGTTGATGTCGCTATTGGTGAGCTGGCAGAGCGAGTAGCGCGGCGGATTGGCGAGCGCGGTCGACACCAGGTTCCCGTGCAGCGAGGACCGCACCGGCGTCCTGTCCCAGGCGGGCTTCGCCGGCCGGGCTTCGGCGGCGCTCTCGCTGGCCGGCTTGGGCAGAGGCAGATCGAACGTCTTCGCCAGCCGTTCCGCGTCCAGCTCCGCGCGCGGGGGCATCTGCGCCGCCTGCGGAGACGCGCCGACGGACTGCTGCAGCAGCGCGGGCTTGGGCGCGATGGCGCTGGCCGCGACCGTGTTCACGATGCGCGCGCAGAGGTAGGCGCCGAGCACCGCCGCGACCAGCGTGCCCACCCACGAGTACCTCTGGAGAGCGATCTCCACGGGAGGGCGAAACAGCAAGGCGCATGCCATGATTCCGCCGGCCGCGAGCCGGGGCGTCGCTCGGCGAGGGGCGGGCGGGCAGGCGCCGCGCGACAAGGTGGCAGCCGCGCCCGGAGGCGCGGTGACAAATTGTCAGGACTCCTTCGGGAGCTTCCGGTAGATCGTCCGCGCGGCGATCCCGAGGAGCTGCGCGGCGAGGTTCTTGTCGCCCTTGGTGTGTCGCAGCGTCTCGCGGATCACGCGCAGCTCGATCTCCTCCATCGGCGTTCCCAGCGGGATGGTCAGCGTGCGGCCTTCCAGCGCAGCGGGGATGGCGGGCCGCGGCCCGGCGCGCGCCGCGTTCTGGACCGCCTGCGGCAGCGCGTCCACGTCCAGCTCGGCCCCCTGCGAGAGCACCACCGCGCGCTCGATCGCGTTCTCCAGCTCGCGCACGTTGCCCGGCCACGAGTAGGCCTCGAGCGCCTCCAGCGCCGCGGGAGTGAGCGCGCGGACCGGCTTGGCGTTCTTCGCCGCATACCGCGCGACGAAGTGGTCCGCGAGCAGCGGCACGTCCTCGACGCGATCGCGGAGCGGCGGCAGCACCACCTGGATGACGTTGAGCCGGTAGAAGAGGTCCTCGCGGAAGCGGCCCTCCTTCACGCGCGCGGCGAGGTCCCGGTTGGTGGCGGCGACCACCCGGCAATCGACCTTGATCGCCGCCGCGCCGCCGAGCCGCTCGATCTCGCCCTCCTGGAGGAAGCGCAGGAGCTTCACCTGGACCGCCGGCGACAGCTCGCCCACCTCGTCCAGGAAGAGCGTGCCCGCCTGCGCCCGCTCGATGCGCCCTTCCTTGCGCTGCGTGGCGCCGGTGAACGCGCCGCGCTCGTATCCGAACAGCTCGCTCTCCAGGATCGTCTCGGGGATCGCGGCGCAGTTGATCGGTACGAACGGGCCCTGCGCGCGCCCGGAGTGCTCGTGCAGGGCGCGGGCGAACAGCTCCTTGCCGGTCCCGCTCTCGCCGAGGAGGAGCACGGTCGCGGAGCTGGGCGCTGCCTGCCGGATCACGTCCAGCGTCGCGCGCAGCGGCGGGCTCTGCCCCACGATGGGCGAGGCGCTGCCCGCGAGGCGGGCGCGCAGCTGCTTGTTCTCCCGCAGGAGGCGGCGCTTCTCCAGCGCCTGCGCCACGCTCTTGAGCACGGCGTGCCGCTTGAGCGGCTTGGTGAGGAAGTCGTACGCGCCGTCCTTCATCGCGGCGACGGCGGCCTCGACCGTCCCGTAGGCGGTCATCAGGACCACCTCCGCCTCGGGCGCGACCGCGCGCACTCCCTTGAGCAGCTCCTGCCCGGAGAGGCCGGGCATCATGAGATCCGTCAGCACCACGTCGACCGGCTCGCCGCGGAGCACATCCAGGGCCGCCGAACCGCTCTCGGCCCGCAGCGTGCGGTAGCCCTCCCGGGCGAAGATCCGCTCCAGCGAATCGAGGTTCGCCGGCTCGTCGTCGACGAGCAGCAGGGTGGCGGTTTCCGGCGCGGGCGATTCCGACATGGACCTCGACTGTAACAGACAGACTGGACAGCGGGTGCGCGGCTGAGGCAGACCGTGGCCATGGCGGCGGTCGTCATCGGCGGGGGATTCTTCGGGTGCAGCCTGGCCCTCGCGCTCCGCGAGCGCGGCGAGCGCGTCACCCTGGTGGAGCGCGAGGCCGATCTGCTGCTGCGCGCCTCGGCCAACAACCAGGCCCGCGTGCACGGCGGCTACCACTACCCGCGCAGCATCCTCACCGCGCTGCGGTCGCGCCTCAACTACCCGCGTTTCGTCGCCGAGTTCGCCCCCTGCATCGACCGCTCCTTCCGCCACTACTACGCGGTCGCGCGGCGGCAGAGCCACGTCACCGCGCGCCAGTTCGAGACCTTCTGCCACCGCATCGGCGCGCGCCTCGCGCCGGCCCCCGCCGAGGTCCGCGCCTGGTTCGACGCCGAGCTGGTCGAGAAGGTGTACGAGGTCGAGGAGCACGCCTTCGACGTGGAGCTGCTGCGGGCGGCGGTGCGCGAGCGTCTGCAGGACGCGCGCGTCGAGGTGCAGCTCGCCACGCGCGCGCTGCGTGCCGCCCCCGGCGAGCTGCACACCGACCGCGGGGTGCTGCGCGCGAGCTGGATGTTCAACTGCACCTATTCGTCGGTGAACGAGCTGCTGGCCGCCTCCGGCGCGCGCTGCGTGCCGCTGCGCCACGAGCTCGCCGAGGTGGCGCTGGTCGAGCCGCCGCCGGCCCTGCGGGGCTGCGCGGTCACCGTGATGTGCGGCCCCTTCTTCTCGTTGATGCCTTTTCCGGCGCAGCGCCTCCACTCGCTCACCCACGTGCGCTACACGCCGCACTTCGCCTGGGAGGAGCGGGCCGCGCCCGCGGCACCGCCGCCCCCGCCGTCCGGGTCGCGCTTCCCGCACATGCTCAAGGACGCGCAGCGGTATCTTCCCGCCCTGTCGATGGCGCGCCACGTCCGCTCCCTGTTCGAGGTGAAGACCGTGCTGCCGCAATCCGAGCACGACGACTCGCGGCCAATCCTCTTCAAGCGCTGCGGCGAGCTGCCCGGGCTGGTGTCGGTGATGGGCGGGAAGATCGACAACGTCTACGACCTGCCGCGCGAGCTGGACGGCCTGTTGCGGGAGGCGGCGGCGTGACCGCGGTGTCCTCCATCTTCGTCTCGGTGGTCTGTCGCCTGCGGGACGACCGCGCCCTGGTCGAGTCGCTGCTCGAGGACCTGACCCGCGTGCTGCGCGCCAACTACGAGAACTGGGAGATCGTGCTGGTCGACGACGGCTCGCGCGACGGCACAACCGCGCGCGTCAAGGAGCTGCTCGGGCGGTACGAGGGGGTCCGCCTGCTCCGCCTCTCGCGCGCGTTCGGGCTGGACGTGGCGATCACCGCCGGCCTGGAGAGCGCCATCGGGGACGTGGTGGTGACTTTGAGCGCCGAGACCGATCCGCCCGACCTGATCCCTCAGCTCGTCGAGCTGGCGCGCCGCGACAACGCCGCCGTCTACGGCATCGCGCCTTCGCGGCGCAGGGGCTTCTTGCGCGAGTCCGGCGCGCGCGCCTTCTACTGGATGTGCCGGAGCCTTCTCGACGTGCCCATCCAGCCGCACTCGACGCAGCTCCGCGCGTTGCCGCGGCAGGCGGTGAACGCGATCGTGGAGATCAAGGACCGGCACCGCTACCTGCGGGCGCTGACGCCCTACATCGGGTACGAGACGCGCACAGTGGAGTACCGGCCCATCTCGCGCAGCGGCCGCCCCCCGCGCGAGAGCCTGTTCGACGCGGCCGACACGGCGCTCGCGGTCATCGTGGGGAACTCCACCCGGCCGCTGCGCATGGTGGGCTGGATCGCTCTCGGCGCCGCGTTCCTCAACCTCGTGTACATCGGCTACGTGTTCGCCGTGCGCATCTTCAAGACGCGCGTGGCCGAAGGCTGGATGACGCTCTCCCTGCAGAACGCCGGGATGTTCCTGCTCCTCTTCCTCATCCTGGCGGTGGTCACCGAGTACGTCGGCCGCATCCTCGACGAGACGCGCGAGCGGCCGCTGTACTACATCGCCGAGGAGGCCAACAGCTCGGTGATGGTGCCCAGCGCCGAGCGCCGCAACGTGGTGCGGGAGTCGAGGTGAGCTGGCAGGTCCCGGCGTACGAGGCGCACGAGTTCTTCCCCAGGCGCACGCGCCACTGCCTCTGCATCCCCGTGCTGGACGAAGACGGGCGCTTCCGCCGCCAGCTGGCGAAGATGCAGGGGCAGATGGACCTCGCCGACGTGGTCGTCGCGGACGGCGGGAGCACGGACGGCAGCACGGATCCGGCCGCGCTGCGCGAGGCCGGAGTGCGCGCGCTGCTGGTGAAGACGGGCCCCGGCCGGCTCGGCGCGCAGCTCCGGATGGGCCTCGCCTGGGCGCTCGAGCAGGGCTACCAGGGCGTCGTGCTGGTGGACGGAAGCGACAAGGACGACACCTCCGCGCTGCCCATGTTCCTCGACGAGCTGGCGCGGGGCGCCGACTTCGTGCAGGGCTCGCGGTACCTGCCCGGAGGCGAGGGGGTCAACACGCCCGTCCTGCGCGAGGCGGGCGTGCGGCTCCTGCACGCGCCCGCCATCTCGCTCGCCGCCGGCTACTGGTACACCGACACGACGAACGGCTTCCGCGCGTACAGCGCGCGCTTCCTGCGGGACGAGCGGGTGGCGCCGTTCCGCGACGTGTTCCGCGGTTACGAGCTGCACTACTACCTGTCGATCCGCGCCGCGCGGCTCGGCTTCAAGGTGGTCGAGGTGCCCGTGCGGCGCGAGTATCCACGCGGACAGGTGCCCTCGAAGATCCGCGGGCTGCGAGGCGTGGCCACCGTCCTGCAGGCGCTGGCGGCGGCCTGCCTGGGAAGGTTCGACCCGTGACGAGCGCGCTCATCGGCCACACCGGGTTCGTCGGCGGCAACCTGCGAAGGCAGGTCCCGTTCGACGTGCAGGTCAGCTCGTCGAACGTCGACGAGCTGCGCGGGCGGAGCTTCGACCTCGTCGCCTGCGCCGGTGCGCGCGCGGAGAAGTGGAAGGCGAACCGCGATCCCGAAGCGGACCTCGCCGGCATCGAGCGTCTCCTCTCCGTGCTGCGCGAGGTGCGCGCGGACCGGTTCGTGCTCGTCTCCACGGTGGACGTGTTCGAGGCTCCCGCCGGGGTGGACGAGTCGGCGCCCGCCGATGCACGCCATGCCTACGGCCGCCACCGGCGGATGCTCGAGGAGCTGTGCGAGGATCGGTTCGGCGCGCAGGTCCTGCGGCTGCCCGGCCTGTTCGGGCCGGGGCTGAAGAAGAACGCGGTGTACGACCTGCTGCACGAGAACGAGGTGGAGAAGATCCACCCGGACTCGACCTACCAGTTCTACGACGTGCGCGAGCTGTGGACGGACGCCGAGAAGGCGCGCCGCTCCGGCGTCCGCCTCCTGCACCTGGCCACCGAGCCGCTGGCGATGGGCGAGATCGCGTCCCGCTGCTTCGGCCGCGAGCTGCGCCCTCCAGCCGGAGCGCCCGCGCGCTACGACGTGCGCAGCCGCCACGCGGAGCTGTGGGGCGGGCGGAACGGGTACCTGCGCTCGCGCGACCAGGTGCTGCGCGGGCTGGAGCGGTTCGTCCGCGAGGAGCAGGGCCGGTGAAGCTCGCCATGTCCGCCATCGCCTGGGAGCCCCCCGAGGACGAGGCGGCGGCGCGCATCCTGCGCGAGCACGGATTCGAGGGAGTCGAGCTCGCGCCCACCAAGATTTTCCCGCGCCCCGACGCGGCGACCGACGCGGAGGTCGCCGCCTGCCGCGAAGCCTGGGAGCGGCGCGGCCTGCGGGTCGTCGCCATGCAGGCGCTGCTCTTCGGCCGTCCGGAGCTGACCGTCTTCGGCGAGGCGCGGGAGCGCACCCTGGAGTACCTGTCCGGCGTGGCGCGCCTGGGCGCCCGGCTCGGCGCCGGCGCGCTGGTGTTCGGTTCGCCCCGCAACCGCGCCCGCAGCGCGCTGCCGGCCGCGGAGGCCTGGCGCTCGGCGGTCGGGTTCTTCCGTGCGCTGGGCTCCGCCGCCGCGGAAGCTGGCACCTGCGTCTGCATCGAGCCCAACCCGCCCCGCTACGGCGCGGACTTCGTCACGACTTCCGAGGAAGCGCTGAGGCTCGTCGAGGAGGTCGCCTCGCCGGGCTTCGGCCTCCACCTCGACGCCGCCTGCGCGCTGCTCGCCGGAGAGGACTTCCCCGCGCGTCTCCGCAAAAGCGCCCACGTGCTCCGCCACGTCCACCTCAGCGAGCCCGACCTCGCGCCCGTCCGCGCCGGCGGGAGCCTGGACCTGCCGGCCATCTCCGCGGCGCTCCGCGACATCGGCTACTCCGGCTGGGTCTCGGTGGAAATGAAGCCCGCCGGCCTCGACGCGGTCCGCGCCGCCGCAGAGCTCGCGGCGCGGCTCAGCTGAACAGCGCCTCCACGAATTCGTGCGGGTCGAAGGGCTTCAGGTCGGCGACCGTCTCGCCGACGCCGACGTAGCGGACCGGGATCTTCAGCTCGTCGCAGATGCCGATGATCACGCCCCCCTTGGCGGTGCCGTCGAGCTTCGCCAGCACGAACCCGGTGACGCCCAGCGCTTCGTGGAACTGGCGCGTCTGGGCGATGGCGTTCTGGCCGGTGGTCGCGTCCACCACAAGCAGGATCTCGTGCGGGGAGCCCGGGTGCGCCTTCTCCAGGGTGCGCTTCAGGCGCTTCAGCTCCTCCATGAGGTTCGCCTTGGTGTGGAGGCGGCCGGCGGTGTCGCCGAGCACCACCTGGATGCCCTCCGCCTTGGCACGCGTCACCGCGTCGAAGAGCACCGCGCCGGGGTCCGAGCCGTCCTTGCCGCGCACGATGGGTACGCCCGCGCGGTCGGCCCAGACGTCGAGCTGCTCGCCGGCGGCGGCGCGAAACGTGTCGCCGGCGCCGAGGATCACCGACTTCCCCGCCTGCTCGAGACGCGCGGCCAGCTTTCCGATGGTGGTGGTCTTGCCGGTGCCGTTCACTCCGACCACCATGACGACCTGGGGAGGTGGCGTGCCGGGTGGCAGGTCGGGGAGCCCGCCGTGCCCCGACTCCCCGGGCGCCACGCCCAACGAGAGAATCCGCTCCACCTCCTCCCGCAGCGCCGCCTTCACGCGCGAGACGTCGGACAGCTCGCGCCGCTTGAGCCGCTCGCGCACCGAGTCGAGCAGCCGGGTCGCGGTGCGAACGCCCACGTCGGCCGAGAAGAGGATCTCCTCCAGCTCGGCGAGCGTCGCATCGTCCAGCTCCTTGGCGGCGCCGACGAACGCGTTGAGCCGCGCCATGAAGCCGCCGCGGGTCTTGGCGAGCCCTTCGGCGAGCGTGCGCCCCGCCTCGGCCTCGGCCAGCTTCCGGCGCAACTCTTCCTGCGCGGCGCGCTCGGCCCCGAGGCGGGCCTCCTCCGCGGCCCGGGCCTCCGCCTCGGCTCGAGCGCGCGCGGCGGCTTCCGCCTCGCGTCGGGCCTTCTCTTCCGCCTCCACGACCTTCCGCCGCTCGTACTCGAGCTTCCGCTGTGCGTCCGACACCTCGCGCCGACGGCGCTCGACCTCTGCGCGCGCCGCCGCATCGCTCGACAGCCGCGCCTCGGCGGCGGCGAGCGCATCCTGGGCCGCCTGGAGCTGCTCGCCGGCGCGCTGCTCGCGCGCGATTCGCTCCGGCGGCAGCGTCACGGGCGCGGGCGGTAGCGGCGGCTCGGGCCGCGCGGCCGGTTTCTGCGGAGGGAGCTCCGGCGGCGGCCTGGGCGCGCGGCGTGCGACGGCGGCCCGCGCGAGCAGCGCGACCAGCAGCGCTGCCGCGATCAGCAGCGCGACGGCGATGGCGATGGTCTGGGTGTCGAGCGCGAGAGCGAGAGCGGGCACGAGGACCTCGGAAGGACCGCGCACCTTTCCCCGCGCCCAGCCTGCCGTCAAGCGATAGCCGCGCATGGGGCGGCGCTGCGCCTTTTCAGCGGCCGGTCGTGGATGTCTCCTACTCCGGCAACGCCCCCGGCGCCTTGCTGCTCGCCGCATCGATGGCCGCGGGCTTCGCGCCCGGCGCCGCCGCGATGGCCACCGCGTGCCACTTTCGCTTGCTCCCGGTGCTCACCGCGCACTTGCTGCCCGAGGGATCGCAGGCGACCACCTGGTAGTAGACCGCGCCGGGCGCCTGCGGCGGCAGCTCCGCCTTGAAGCCGCCCAGCCCTCCGCTCGCGTCCGCCTGCATGTCCGTGACCTGCTCCTGCCCGTCGCTGCCGCGCCACAGCACCTGCGCCTTGCCCGGCACGCTCGGCTCGTCGCCGGGCCCGGTGATCTGCGCGCGCACCGTTAGCGAGCGGCCCGGCTGGACGCGCGCGGGCGGATTCACCGCGAAGCTGAACGGCTGCTCGACCGGGGCCTGCTGCGGCGGCTTGAAGCTGATGGCGAACCAGGTGGTCGGGCTCCCGTCGCCGCCGTAGCTCTGTTTGCCGTTCTCGTCCTTGGCGGCGAGCAGGTACTCGAGGTTGCCGTGCGCCTTGTCGGCCGGGATCTTCGCCTCGTAGCTCTCGCCCTCGACCCGGTTGAGCGCGAGCCGCGTCAGCGGCCCGGAGTCGCCCGGCTTGCGCAGGAACACGCCGCTGAAGGCGATGGGGGCGTCGCCGCGCACGCGCGCGCGCAGCGTGACCTCCTTGCCTTCGGGAAGCGAGGCGCCCGGCTTGTGGTGCTCGATGACGGGCGGCGCGGCCTTGCTCGCCACCTTCGCGGGCCGGTTCTCGCGCCGCTTGGGCGGCTCGGGCGGCTCGCGCTGGGCCTGGGCGTCCTTCGGGCTCGAGGCTCCGAGCGCCACGGGCTTCGCCGCCGCGCCGTACGTCGAGGGCCCGTTGCCCAGCAGGTCGCTCGACTCGATCCAGTACTCGGTGTCCGGGCCGGCGTCGAACGACACCTTGAACGTGTCGTCGTAGTCGCTCTTCGTCATCGGCGCGTCGAGCCAGCGTCCCCCGCCGGAGCGGTGGTGGCAGGTCGCCATCAGCACCCCGGTCTCGTCCGTGATGCGCGCCTCGATGTGCACCTGCCCGCCGCGCTGGGCGGCCCGCACGTCCGAGATGACGGGCGGCCGTGTGTCGTCGGCGCGCGCCGCGAGCGGCACGAGGAGCATCGCGAGGAGGGCGGCGAGGAGTGGGCGCATGCCGCAGGATTACCCCGCGCGGCGGGCGCCGATCAATCAGCCGCCGCCGATAGGGCGGCGCTGCTCAGAAATGCGTGCTAGGCCGCGGCTCCGGCCTGGGCGGACAGCTTCACGCTGACCGTCTTCGAGATGCCCGGCTCCTCCATGGTGACGCCGTACAGCGCGTCCGAGCCCTCCATGGTCCGCTTGTTGTGCGTGATGACGATGAACTGCGAGCTGCGGCTCATCTCCCGCACCATGTCGTTGTACCGGCCGACGTTCGCCTTTCTCGCCGCCGGAGAGCAGGTTCACGCTGGCCAGCTTCTTCCCGGGCGGCTCGGCGACGATCTCCACTCCGGGCTCCACGGCGGGGTTCGCCGGATCCTCCACCAGCTGCAGCTCTGCGTAGCCCCCGCGGAACAGCCGGGGGAACACCTGCTGGAAGCGGTCGTTCACCAGCTGGAACGTCTCGCGGAACCGCTCCTTGCTGGCGCGTTCGATGCGCTCGATCGCCGAGCGCAGCTTGCGCAGCGAGTCCTCCAGGTCCTGCTTCTGCGCGGTGAGGAAGGCGAACCGCTCGCCCACCTCCTTCGCCTCGTCGATGGCGGTGAGGCTCACCTCGCCCAGCGCATCGACCTTCTCCCGCAGCGCGGACATGCGCGCCTCGGCCTGCGCCTCGTCCAGGCCCAGCGCCTCCTCGCGCCTGGCTTGCGCCACCTCGGCGAGCTCCATCAGGTGGCGCTCGCGCGTGCCCTGCTCGAGGTGCTGCACCGTCAGGCGGATCTCCTGGACCTTCAGCTCGGCGTCCGAGCGCCGGCGCGCCACCTGCTCGAGGCCAGAGCGCGCCTCGCGCACTTCCTCGTCGCCTCCGCGCAGCCGCTCCTGCCCCTGGTCGTACAGCGCCCGCGCGCGGCCCAGCTCCTCGCGCAACTCCTCGCCCGACTTGAGCAGCGCGGCCAGCTCCCCGCGCGTGACCTCGCCGCGCGCCTCCAGCGCCGAGGCGCGCTCCTTCCCCTGCACGACCTCGGACTGCAGCTTCTCGCGCCGCCCCTCGATCTCGGCCCGCTGCTCGGACAGCCGCGCCAGCGAGCGGGCCACGCCCTCCAGCCGCTCCGCCACCGCCGCCGCGCTCACCTTGGCCCGGGTCACCTCGGCCTGCACCGATTCGGCCTGCTCGCGGGCGCGCAGCAGGTCCGCCTGCAGGGCGCGCAGCCGCGCTTCGCGCTCCTGCTGCTCGCTCTCGCCGCCGGCCACCGCGTCGCGGCTCTGCGCCTCCTCCCGCTCGACCTCCGCGAGCGCCTGCTGAAGCTGCTCGATCTCGTGCCGCAGGACCTGATCGCGCTGCGAGAGCCGGGCCAGCTCGTCCTGCAGCCGTCCCACGTCGCGCTCCAGGCGCAGCTGGGACAGCTCCTCCTCGCGCTCCTCGTGCTGCAGCCGCTTGACCTCGGTCTCCAGCGACTGGATGCGCGCGGCCAGCTCTTCCGCCTGCGAGGTGCTGAGGGCGAGGCGGGCCTCCAGCTCCTGCACCGTCTCGGCCAGCTCCTGCACCTCGCGGCGCTTGTGCAAGAGCCCGTCGGCCACGCCTTCCAGCGAGCCGCCCGAGACGATGCCCTCCCGGTCCACGACCTCGCCGTCGCCGGTGACGAAGGTGCGCTCGCCCGGGTCCCGCGACCACAGCGCCAGCGCGGTGGCCAGCGTATCGCAGAGGAACACGTCGGCCAGCAGGTACCGCTTGAGCCGCACGTGCTCCGGCGCGCAGTGGACCACCTCGACGGCGCGCACCGTGCCCTCCGGGGCGGCCAGCTCCGCCGCCTCGGGCACCAGCGGCAGCTGCTCCATCTCGGTCAGCGGGATGAAGCTCGCACGCCCATGCGCTGCCTGCTTGAGGTAGTCGACCGCGCGCAGCCCCGCCGCGTGGCTCTCCACCAGGACCAGCTGCAGCCGCTCGCCCAGGACAGCCTCGACGGCCCGCTCGTGCCGCGCGTCGGTCCGGAGCACGTCGGCCACCAGCCCGTAGACGCCGTCGCGCCGGCGCTCGTCCTCGTCGCGCAGCAGGATCGCCTTGACGCCCCGCCCGTACCCCTCGAAGTTCTTCTGCAGCTCGAGCAGCGAGGTCAGGCGGCTGCGCCGGTCGGCCAGCTCCTCGCGCACCCGGATGAGCGTCGCCTCCAGGTCGCGCCGCTCTACGAGCCCCTGCTGGAGCTGCTCCTCGCGCGCGGCGCGCTTCTCGTGCAGCGCGCGCCGGCTCGCCTGCGTCTCGGACAGCTTGTGGGAAAGCTCCTCGCGCTGCCGCGAGATCTCCTCTGCGCGCGCGCCGAGCTGCTCCGCCTCGTCCTGCGTCTTCTGCAGCCGCCCGGAGAGGTCCTGCCGGCGCTTCTCCAGATTCACCAGGTTGGTCCGGTGGTTCGCCAGCCGGGTGAGGACGCCCACCGCCTGGTGCCGCTCCGTCTCCACGGCGTGTTGCGCGGAATGGATGCGGTCCATCGACTCCCGCAGGCTGGCCTCCGCCTGCGCGCGCCGGGTCTCGTCCTCGGCGTTGGCATCGGCGAGCTTCTGCCGCTCGGCGTACAGGCCCTCCTCCTCGCGCGCGAGCAGCGTCAGGCGCTGGCCCAACAGGCCGATCTCGTCCTCGTGCTGCACCTGCCGCGCCGCGATCGACTCGCGCTCCCGCTGCGCGAACTGCAGCTCCTGTTCGGCGAGCCGCAGCTGCTTGTCCACGCCGTGCGATTTGTCGGCCAGCTCCTGCACCTTGCGCTCGTCGTCGAGGAGCTGGAGCCGCTCCGCCGAGAGACCCGCCTCCAGGCGCGCCACCTGCGCTTGCGCCACCTTCTCGGCGTCGGCCGCGTCCTGCAGCTCGCGCGCCCCGGCGCCCTCCTCCCCCTTGGCCGAGAGCCACTGCCGGCACGCGGAGAGCAGCTCGAGCTGCCTCAGCTCCCCGCGCAGCTCGCGGAAGCGCTCGGCCTTCTTCGCCTGGCGCTCGAGCCCCTGGAGGCGGCGGCCCACCTCGCCGACCACGTCGGTGAGCCGGAGCAGGTTCTGCTCGGTGGCCTCCAGCTTCCGCTCGGCCTGCTTGCGGCGCGCCTTGTACTTGGTGACCCCCGCCGCCTCCTCGATGATCGAGCGGCGATCCTCGGGCTTGGCGCTGACGATCAATCCGATGCGCCCCTGCTCGATGATCGAGTACGCGCGCGTCCCGACCCCGGTGCCGAGGAACAGCTCGGTGATGTCGAGCAGCCGGCAGGGGGCCTTGTTGATCTCGTACTCGCTGGTGCCGTCGCGGAACAGCCGGCGCGTGACGGTGATCTCGGCGAACCCGGCGTACTGCGGCGGGACGAGGCGGCCGTCGTTCTGGAAGGTGATCGACACCTCCGCCATCCCGGTGGGCGGGCGCGACTCGCTGCCGCTGAAGATCACGTCCTCCATGGAGCGGCCGCGCAGGTGCTTCGCGCTCTGCTCGCCCATCGCCCAGCGGATGGCGTCGACCACGTTGCTCTTGCCGCAGCCGTTGGGGCCGACCACCCCGGTGACCCCGTCGTCGAAGGAGAAGACGACCCGATCGGCGAACGACTTGAAGCCGGAGATCTCCACGCGGCGGATCTTCATTGGACCGGGAACGTTTCACGAAAGTCGCCGCTCCCGCAAGCCCAAACGAAACGGCGCCGCACTGCTGCCAAGCTCGCCGAAAAGATCAACGCGGAGGCGCGGAGACGCGGAGGATCCTTTCGAAAAAAATCTCCGCGTCTCCGCGTCTCCGCGCCTCCGCGTTCATCCTTTGGTCAGCGGTTCAGCCGGGGCGGGGGCGGGAGACGGCGGGGCTGTAGCGGTCGCAGAAGCGGAGCTTCCGGCGCGCCCAGCGGCCGCTGTAGTCGACGCCGATGCGCGGGCCCTTCCACAGGCGCGGAGCAGGGCCTTTGCGCGGCGCGATGAACAGCTCGGCGTCCGCATCGCACAGGTCGTCCCGGTTGTGCCGCAGCCGCACGTCGAACGCCTTGCACAGGTTCCCCGGACCGGTCGCGCCGTGCAGGAGCGGGGCGAGCCCCGGCGCGGGGGGCAGCGGCTCGGCGGCGCGGATCAGGACCGCGCTCGCCTCGCCCTCCGGGCTGCACACCGTATTGAGCATGGGGTGCACGCCATAGATCAGATAGACGTACGCGTGCCCTGGCTCGCCGTACATCACGTCGGTGCGAGCGGTGCGCCCGGCGCGCGCGTGGCAGGCGAGGTCGTGCTCGCCGACGTACGCCTCCGTCTCGACGATGCGCCCGGCCCGCACCCCCGTAGGATGGCGCCGCACCAGCATGCAGCCGACCAGGTCGGGCGCGACCGAGAGCGCGTTGCGCGCGAAGAACGAGCGGGGCAGGGGAGAGAAGCGCAACTCATCAGGCCTCGAGCGCCTGGGCCAGGTCGGCGATCAGGTCGTCCCCGTCCTCCAGGCCGACCGACAGCCGGACCATGCCCTCGTCCACGCCGGCGCGAGCCAGCTCCTGCGCGGAGTAGCCGGTGTGGCTGAAGAGGATGGGCAACGACGAGAGCGTCTCCGTCCCACCCAGGCTCGCCGCCCGCGCGACCAGCCGCAGGCGGTCCCAGAAGCCGAAGGCGCGCTCCTTGGTCCCCAGCGTGAACGTGACCATGCCGCCGAATCCGCTCATCTGCCGCTTCGCCAGCTCGTGTTCGGGATGCGAGGGCAGGCCGGGATACCAGACCCGCTGCACCGCGCGCTGCTCCGAGAGCCAACGTGCGACGCGCAGCGCGGTGGCGCAGTGGCGCTCCATCCGCAGCGCGAAGGTCTTCAGGCCGCGCAGCAGATCGTACGCGACCTGCGGATCGAGCGAGGCGCCCAGCTTGTGCGAGAGCAGCCGCAGCGGCTCGAGGCGCTCGCTGGAGCCCGCCAGCACGCCCGCGAGATGGTCCGAGTGGCCGTTCAGGTACTTGGTCGCGCTGTGCATCACCACCTCGACGCCCATCTCGAGCGGCCGCTGCAGCGCCGGCGGCCCGAAGGTCGAGTCCATCACGCTGACCGTCCCCGCCTTCCTGCACGCCGAGGCGACCGCCGCCACGTCCACGATGCGCAGCGTGGGGTTGGTGGGCGACTCGAACACGCAGGCCTTGGCAGGCCGCGCGGCTACCTCGGCCGCGAGCCGCTCCGGCTCGACCGGCCGCAGCTTGACCCCGAACCGGCTCAGCACGTCGCGCAGCAGCTTGT